>Ga0187819_10000661_pt1 | contig 17397 bp, 15 predicted proteins | sample NC_wetland_sal_i_15_FD_132411 | JGI IMG/M metagenome (GOLD analysis project Ga0187819, IMG submission 132411) | Wetland sediment microbial communities from Neuse River Estuary, North Carolina, USA - SO4_4 | ecosystem: Environmental > Aquatic > Freshwater > Wetlands > Sediment | place: USA...
CACGATTTGCTGCGCGAAATCCACGATCAGGATTCCGTTTTTCTTCACGATGCCCATCAGCATGAACATGCCGATGAACGCGTACAGGGAAGCTTCGGCGCCGAACAGCCATAAGGTGAGCAGCCCTCCGACCAACGCCACCGGCAGGGAGGAAAGCACCGTGATGGGGTGCAGGTAACTCTCGTAGAGAATGGCCAGGACCACGTACATGACGAACACGGCGAGAAACATCAAAAGGGTGAGGCTGGCCACGGTGTCGCTAAACGTAAGCGCTTCGCCCTGCAGCCCGCCTCGGATTCCCGGTGGAAGGATTTGCCTGGCTGAATTTTCCACGTACTCCACGGCCTGGCCGATGGCGTAGCCGGGCTTCAGATTGAAGAAAAAAGTGACGCTGGTGAACTGATTGATGTGGTTCACCGACTGCGGACCCAGTACGGAATTCCACGTTGCCAGAGCGCTGAGCGGCACCATGCGCGAGCCGTCGTCGCTCTTGATGTAGAGCAGGTGAAGGTCCTGTGGCTCGGAGCGCTGGTCGTCGGCCACCTCAAGAATTACCTGATACTGGTCGGTGGGCTTCTTGATCAAGTAAATGTAGTTCTGCGAATAGGCCTCGTGCAAAAGGTTGAGTATGCGCGTTTCGGAGACGCCATAGAGTTTTGCCTGGTCCCGCAGAATGTTCACCTGCAAGTTCGGGGTGTGATTGAACAGGTCGGAGTTCACGAACAGAAATCCCGGGAACTCGTACATCTTCTGAAGAAGCTTGCCGGCGGTCGCGTACACTTCGCTCGGATTAATGCCGGAAATCGCGTAGGCAAACTGTCCCTGCAAATTCGCTGTCGCGCCGGTGCTGATCTGGAGCACCGGCTGCGGCTTCAAGAAGGTGAGCAGCCCGGGCACGCTGGAGTTGAGTTGCCCCATCAACTGGCCGGCTACCGCCTGGATGGGCGGACGCTGGTCCGGGTCTTTCAAAAACCCGAGGACCAGGCCCTGGTTCGAAGGAAAAAACGAGTTGTTGCCGCTCATCGTGAAGGTGGCGTCCAACGCGGGATTGGCGTGCAGAACCTTCTCAACTTCCTCCTGATGCTGGTGCATCACGTCCGGCGAGGAACCCTCCTGCGCGATAAAGACTCCCAGCACAAAGGAGCTGTCGCCGACGGGCAGGAAGGCCTTCGGGACGATGTAGAAAAGGTACCCGGTCCCGGCAAGGCAGATCACCCAGATGGCCAGGGAAATCCAGCGATGACGAAGAAAGAACCACAGGGAGCGCCCGTAAGACGCCAACACCCTCTTCTCCATTCCGCCGAAGACGCGCTCCATCCAGGTCTTCTTGACCTGCGCCCCGCGCTTGGCCAGCAGGCCGGAACACATCAGCGGCGTCAGGGTGAGCGAAACAAGGCCGCTGGCAAAAATAGAGATGATGATGGTGACGGAAAACTCACGAAAAACGCGGCCGACCAACCCGCTCATGAAAACAAGGGGGAGAAATACGGCGGCGAGGGAAATGGTCATGGCGAGAATGGTGAAGCTGATTTCCCGGGCTGAGTTGAGCGAGGCCTCGAGCGCGCCCTGCCCCTGCTCCATGAGCCGCACCGTGTTTTCCAGAAAGACGATCGCGTCGTCCACGAGAAACCCGATGGCCAGCACCAGGGCCATCAAGGACAAATTGTCCAGGCTGTAGCCCAGAATATTCATGACCACGAAGGTCAACAGCAGCGAGAGCGGCAAAGCAACCGACGGGATCAATGTGTCGCGGGCGCGCCCCAGAAAAGCGAAGATGACCAGCACGACCAGCACGAACGCGATATAGAGCGTTTCCTGCACATCCTTGACGCTGTTTACAATCGTCTGGGAGCGGTCGTAAATAGGGACGATGTCCACCGAAGTGGGAAGCTGGGCCCGGACCGTGGGAAGCAAACCGCGGATCGACTTGGCAACTTCAACGGCGTTGGAGCCGGCGCGCCGGAACACGGCGATCACCACCGTTGCCGAAGGTACATGATGGCCCTGGAACCAAAAGCGCATGCGGATACGCTCGTCCTGGAGCCCGTTTCTGGTGGCGGCGATGTCTTTCAAGTAGACCGGCGCGCCATTTCCCTGCCGCACAATCAGGTTGTCGTACTGACCGGCATCGCTGAGCTGGCCTTCGGGTTGAAGAAGAAACGTGTGGTGCTCGCCATCAAACTGGCCCGCGCCCGTGTAACTCGTCCCGTTTTTCACAGCCGCCGCCAGGTCGTCGATGGTCAGGTTGCGGGCGGCCATCGCGGAAGGGTCCGCCTCAATGCGCACGGCAGTCTGAGCCCCGTACAGGGCGACCTGGCTCACGCCGGGCAGAATGCTGATGCGCTCGCCGACTTGCGTGTTCGCGTAGTCATAGAGCTGGCCCTGGGTCACGCTGTCGCTGGTCAGCCCGATATACATGATCGGCTGATCGTTGGGATTGGTCTTGGTAAACGTCGGGGGGCTCGGCAGGTCCACCGGCAACTGCGCCGTCGCGCGCGAGATGGCCGCCTGCACATCGGTCGCCGCCGCGTCGATGCTCTTGGACAGATCAAACTGCAACACGAAGCTGCTGTGTCCCTGGCCGTTATTGGAAGTGACCAGTTGCAGTCCCGGGATCTGCATGAACTGGCGTTCCAGGGGCGTGGCCACATTGTTTGCCATGGTCTCCGGCGTGGCGCCGGGATAGCCGACGTTCACTTGGATGACCGGGTAGTCCACCGCCGGCAGGTCATTGACCGGCAGGCTGAAGTACGCCAGCACGCCGAAGAGAATGACGGAGACAGTGAGCACCGCCGTCATCACCGGCCGTCGAATGAATGGCTCTGAGAGGCTCACGTGCCCTCGTTTTCCTTAGTGCGTGCCGGAGTCGGCGGCACCGGCTGGGGCACTGCCCGAACCGGGCCCCGCTCCGGTAGCGACGCGGACTTTCCCGCCCGGCACCACGGTGAGCTGCCCGGTGAGAATGACGGTTTCGCCCGCCGCGACGCCCTGCTTAATCACAACGTCTTCTCCCTGCCGCTGTCCAAGAATGACGGGACGCAATTCCGCCGTACCGTCGGGCTTGACCACGTACACGAATGGCCCTTTCTGGCTGATTTGCGTGGCCTGATTGGGAATCAGCACCGCGTTTTCTTGCGTGGCCAAAACGAGCCTCACATCGACAAACTGGCCGGGCCAAAAATGGTGATCGGGATTGGACATGGTCGCACGCAGATTGACGGTGCCCGTGCCGTTCTGCACGATGTTGTCGAGAAACGTGAGCTTTCCGGTGCGCGCGCGATCGTCCGGGTCCGACGGCAGCCGCACCAAGGCCTTCAAAATGCCGCGCGACATTTCCTTCTGCACTTCCGGAAGATCGCGTTCCGTCACGGTGAAGTCCGCGTAGATCGGATCCAGGCGCTGGATGAGCAACAACGCCGTGGTGTTCGCCTGGACAACGTTGCCCACGTCCACCAGACGAGCGCCGGCGCGGCCTTCAATGGGAGAGTGGATGTAGCAGTACTCGAGATTGAGTTCGGCGGTCTCCAGTGCGGCCTCAGCCGCCTCCACCTGGGCCTGGTCCACATCCACGGTATTCTTCTTCGTGTCGTAGTCTTGTTTGGAGATGGCCTTCGAGCCCACCAGCTCCTGGTCGCGCGCGAACTGAACCTTGGCGAGTTCGAGTGCCGCTTTTGTCTGCGCCAGGCTGGCCTTGGCGGCGTCCAACTGCGCCTGATAGGGACGCGGGTCGATCACGAACAGGAGCTTTCCCGTGGTCAAGTCTGCCCCATCCTGGAAATGCCTTTCCGTGATGCGCCCCCCGACCTGCGGCGTCACCGTCACGGACTCGAAAGCGCCGCCCTTTCCGATTTCATCCAGGTACACGGGCACGTCCTGCGCCCTGGCTTTCGCCACGGTCACCAGTGGAGGCGGCGGCATTTGCGGGTCCGCCGCTTGAGGGCTGGCCCGATTGCATCCAGCGGCGGCCAGTTGCCCCAGCAGCAGCGGAATGAAATACAACAAGCTGTATTTCAACCTCATTCGTACCCTCTCCCTTGCCTTGCACAGGGCCACCCGCGAGGCAGAACGCAACAGATTAGATGTACCCCGCGGCCTGCCGATCAAACAAACTTTAGGCGGGCTCTGGCGCTCTACCCCGGGTCAGGTTGATTCTGTTGCCCTTCCGGAATCTGGAGAGTGTCCGGGGCGGGGTGCGCGCTCTGGTCAAAGAATTGATCCGGGGTTTCGATTTTGGCTTTGCGACCGACTGATAACGTACACCCACCCCCGCCAGTAGGCAATGCTTCAGCCAGGTTCCCCAGAGGAGAGCCTGGCCGAGGGAGGCGCCGCAGTCGTCGTCAACGGGCGAACCGCGGCGCGGGTGGCCGCCGCAGAAAAGACGATTCGCCGAGGACTGGCTTCGGCCTAGGCCCTCCGGTCAGGTCCGGCCGTACTCTTGAAGCCAGAGCGGTCGCGCGCTAAAAGGAAACCTTCCAGCCATTCACTTTGCCGGCTGACCGCAGCCGTTCCTGGGCGGGGGGTTGATCGAGGAAGACAATGAGCGCGCCAGCAGAACCGAGTGTGACAGCTGTACGATCCGCAGAGCAGCCCGCCGGCGGAATGCCATTCACGGCCTACCCGTGCGCCACCTCGGGCGCAGGAGCACAGTACAGGGAGGTGCCCATCCGCGCCCTTGGGTACCACGTGCGCGTTGAAAGCGGAGCCGAAATCCTGCAGCGCGAGCCTTTCGAAGAAGAGAGCATCACGATGCTGCTTCTGGCGCGGGGGGCAGTGATTCGACTTGCCACTCCCGTGGCCCGCGGCCAGAACCTGATGCTGCTCAACAAGGAGACAAACAAATACATCCACTGCCGGGTGGCAAATATACGCACGAGTCCGGAAGTGAAGAAGTACGTCGAGGTAGAGTTCACACACACCGCTCCAAATTTCTGGGGCATCTCGTTTCCGTGGGAGGCTGTCAAAGCCGCGGCTGGTGGGTCTGTGCCGCAAATTCCCGCGGGGCCGCCCACCGAACCATCGGCCGAATCCCTGTGGGTTGTACCGAAGAAGGCCATGGCCGCCGCAATCGGGGCAGCGCCGGCAACAGCAGCGGTCGCAGTACCTGCACTCACTCCGGAGAGGCCTGCGGCGATCCCACCAAGCGATTGGGCCCCGCCGCAGCAGCCGGATGAGTCTCGCTCCCCGGAGCCGTTTTTCTTGCCACTGCCGACGGAAGGGCTTCCTCTGTGCGAGCCCGTGCTGGCGTGCGTGGAGGAAGCTCCCGAGCCTCCCTCGTCCGTGAAATGCGACTCGCCCAGGAAATCCGCGCCGCGACGCCGTGGGGCGCGCCGGGCGATAGCAGCCACAGCCGTGCTATGCGCCGTTTATTGCGGCTACCACATGTATGTGGCGGCGGAGGCGCAGGTCGCCGCCGCCAACTCCGCTGTGACCATTGCCGTCCCGGCGACGGAATCGCGGGGTGACGGTCCAGCGGCCGGACCATCCGCCGCTGATGCGCTGGCTGGCATGAGCACCGTGACCGCCCTCAGTCCTGAGGTTTCACCAGCGGAGTCTCCCCGGCCGCGCGACATACTGATCAGCAAGATGGACATGCCGGTTCTCAACGTGCCAAGCGATCCGCACGACGCTCCGGAAATCACCGTTTTCGCAGGCGACGGCCCAAATCCAGGAGCTGCGCTACTCAGCGGCAAAACGGCGGGCGCGGCACTGGGGCTCCTCTCGGGAAAAGGCCCGGAGCCGCCGCCTCCTCCGCCCGCGGCGCCGGCAGCCGAAAGCCGCGTGACGCCATCCGCTCCTCTCACGCCTGCCCGGCTCGTGTCTCCCGTGCAGCCGATCTATCCTTCGCTCGCAAAACAGGCTCATATCGAGGGAACCGTCACCATCGAAGCCCAGATCGACACTTCCGGGAGGGTTGCCGGAATGAAAGTGCTCTCCGGCCCCCAGGTGCTGCGGGATGCGGCTACCAGTGCGGTGGCCAAGTGGAAATTCGAGCCCGCGCGGCTGGGAGATCAGCCGACGCCCATCTCCATAATTCTGGCAGTTCACTTCAAGCTGAAGTAGGCTCGGGTTACAACTCGCGCAGGGCAGCCGCCACCGAAGTGCGCGCGGCCCGAATCGCCGGGAAGAGCCCGCCCGCCAATCCAATCACCACCGAATAGCAGAACCCCTGCACGAGCAGCGCGGGGGTCACGCGGAAGGCAAACGCCACCTGGCTGAAGCTCTGCCAGTTGATGGTCGAAGTGTGGAAGTTGTTGAACGCGAGGTAGGCCGCTGAGCCGCCGAGAATTCCGCCGACTACAGCCAGCAAGATGGATTCCGCAATCACGGAGATCACCACCGGCCCGCCGCCGAATCCCAGGGCGCGCAGCGTGGCAATCTCGCGCGTGCGCGTAGCCACCGCGGAGTACATCGTGTTGATCGCTCCGAACACGGCGCCCACCCCCATCATTGCCGCGATCAGGAAGCCGAGCCGCGTCACAAGATTGGTCAGAAATATAGATTGCTCCGCGAAGTATTCGGTTTCGCGCAGCACCCGCACGCTCAACCTCGGGTCGGTGGTCAGGGCCGCCTTGAACTCGTCGAATTTCTCCGGAGAGGCAAGGCGCGCGTACACGTCGGAAACGATTGTGCCGCGGTTGTAAGCACCCTGCAGCACGTTCAGGTCGGCCCAAATCTCCGATTCGGCCACGGAGCCGCCGTCGGTGAAAATTCCCACCACCGTCCAGTCCGTTTTTCCCCAGTGTTTCACGTCGCCCAGCCGGAGCCCCGCGAATTCCCGCACCGCGCCGGCGCCCACGATAATCTCGTTGCGGCCGGTCACGAATTTGCGCCCCGACAGCATCTGAAGTGTCGGGCGTACCTCGAACGCCACTGGCGTGACGCCGCGCAGGGGCACATTCGCATCGGTTCCCGTGGTGATTTTCGGCACGTCCACCAGAACAAGCATTTCCGGCGAGGCCTCCGGGCCGTACGCGCCGCGGCCTATCCCCGGCGCGTCCTGGATTACGCGCGAGTCCTCCTGCGACACCAGGCTCATCATTTCCGTGTCGGCGCCGGTGCGCATCACCAGAGCCGTCGAGGGGGAGCCCGTCTGCGCCAGAGTGGCGCGGAACCCCTCGCCAATGGAGAGCACGGCCACAAACACTGTTACGACGCCGGCCACGCCGACCACCGTCGCGGCCGAAGACCCGAAGCGCTGCGGCAGCATCCGCAGGTTCAGCAGGCCCACCGCATACACTTGCGCGAACCAGTTGATCACTCTCTGCATGGCTTTTTTCTCTCTCCCGCGTTCCCAGAAGCCTCATCCCCGCCGCAGGGCTTCCACCACGCGCAGGCGCGTGGCTTCGAGCGCGGGAATCGTGCCCGTGGCCAGACCCAACAGGAGAATAAAGGCCGCTCCCAGCACAGCGCTTCCTGGCGGCATGAGAAAAATGGGCAGTGCTCCTCCGGTAGGATCTCCGCGGCGGATCAGCAGCCACGCCAATCCCAGACCCAGGGCGCCGCCAACCGCGGCCAGCACCACGGATTCGCTCAGCACCAGCATCAGGATCAGCCCGTTCGGAAAGCCGACGGTTTTCAGCACGGCCAGTTCGGTGATCCGCTCGCGCACCGACTGCATCATCGTGTTCCCGGCCACCAGCAGAATAATGAAAAACACCACGGTCAGGATCGCCGTGATGATCGCCCCGATATTGCCCACCTGTTTGGCGAATCCCATCATGAACGCCTTCTCGGTGGACGTCTTGGTTTCGCTGTCTGAGTTGGCGAATAAATCGTCAAGGCGCTTCACGATTTGCGGGGCCTGGTCCGGGGGCGAAATCCGGATGATGTACCAGCCCACCATGCCGTTGCGCCGCGCGCGGCTTTCGTCCAGATATTTCCAGTGGAACAGAAACTGCGTCACGTCGGTCGCGGGGGTTGCTCCGTCGTAAATTCCATCCAGCGTGAATTCCCAGGAGTTCGAGCCGTTCTTTTTCTGCCACGGCGCCGTGAGCGGGATGCGGTCCCCGATCTTCCAATGGAAGCGGTCGGCCAGATACCGGCCGCAGATCGCTCCGGTGCGGTCGGCCAGCCAGGCTTTCTTCTGGTCCTCGGGAATCAGGAACTCCGGGTACAGGCGGAGGTAGCGTTCCGGGTCCACGGCCATTTGTGCGAAGAAATTCTTGGGGTCCTGATAGATGCCGCCGAACCAGGTGGCATTGGCCACGTCGACCACCCCGGGCACCGTGGCGATGCGGTCTTGATAGCTGAGCGGCAGCGGCAGGATGATGGACGTCTTGTGCGTCATCACCAGACGGTCCACTCCCGCGATCTGGATGCCGATATCAAAGGCATTCCGCACTGCCCCCAGGTAGCCGAAGAGCAGAAACGCCACCAGGATCGAAAGCAGAGTGAAAAACGTGCGCACCCGTTTCCGGCGCAGGTTGCTCCACACCAGCGGCAGGAACTTCACTGGATTCGCTCCGCCTGCAACTGTCCCTTGTTCAGGTAGACGATGCGCCGCGCCTGCGCCGCCGCGTGCTGGTTGTGCGTCACCATGATGATCGTTTTGCCGTGCTGCCGGTTCAGCGCCTGGAGCAGGTCCAGGATTTCTTCTTCCGATTTGCGGTCCAGGTCGCCGGTAGGCTCGTCGCACAGCAGCAGCGTGGGATCTCCCACGATGGCCCGCGCAATCGCCACGCGCTGTTCTTGTCCGCCGGAAAGCTGCCGCGGGTAATGCTTGCCGCGGTCGGCCAGCCCCACCACGGCGAGCGCGGTGGCCACATGACTCTTTCGCTCGCTCCCGGAAAGCTGCGTGAGCAGCAACGGCAATTCCACATTGCGTTCCGCCGTGAGCGTGGGCAGCAGGTTGTAGAGCTGGAACACGAAGCCCACGTGGCGCGAGCGCCAGTGAGCCAATTGCCCCTCTCCCATCCGGTCGATCCGCTGGCCTCCGATTTCCACCGTTCCCTGGCTTGGGCGATCCAGGCCCGCCAGAAGATTCAGCAGCGTTGTTTTCCCGGAGCCCGAGGGCCCCATCAACGCCAGAAAATCGCCGCGGGGGATTTCGAGATTCACGCCCAGCAGCACGTCAATCCGCTCGCTGCCGCGTGTACACCTTATGGACGTCCTGGACGCGCACCAGGGCGCCCTGCGCCTCACCGGCGCGCGAAACCTCCTGCGGTTGGCTGATCATCGCTTCGGCCATGAATCCTCTTCCCCCCTCTTGAACCCACGGGACGGACAGTCGTTTCTATCGTCCTCGCTTCCTTACTTCGCTATTTTCCAATTTCTCGGATGGAGCGCCGCGCGCCCTCTCCCCGAGGACAGGTAGGAATACCTGTCCTACCGAACCGAAACCCGGCTGCCGTCGGCCAGATTGGGCGGTCCGTCAATCACCACACGTTCCCCGGGGCTCACGCCCGTCAGCACCAGTTCCTGGCCTTCCGTCCCCGCCACCTTCACTGCCCGCCGCTCCACGTGGTCCTGTTGGAACACGTACACGTAGTCCGCATCGCCCTCGTGCCGCACCGCCGCCTTGGGTACCAGCAGCCGCGGCGGGGCCTCGACAGTGTGCTTTGCGCTGGTATCGAGAAACGCCACTTTCACGCCCATGTCCGGCAGGATCCGCGGATCCAGGTGGTCGAACCCGATGCGCACCTGCACGGTGGCCTTCTGCCGGTCGGCTGTCGGCACGGCCAGAATCACGTGCGCGGGAATGTGCCAGTCCGGGTAAGCGTCCAGTGTGGCCTCCACGCGCTGCCCCGGCGTCACCCGCGCGATGTAGCTTTCACTCACGTCCACCTGGATCTCCTGCGATTTCATGTCCACCACGGTGCAGATCCCCGTGCGCGTAAAGCCCCCGCCCGCGGAGACGGGAGAAATCATTTCCCCCGGCTGCGCGTCCTTGGTGGTCACCATTCCGGAAAACGGGGCGCGGATGATCGTGTCTTCCACATTCTGTTGTTTCACCGCAACGTTTTGCTGCGCCACCACGATGTCTTCCCGCTGCTGCGCCAAATGCGCCACCAGCGCATCGGCATCGGCCCTCGCGGAATCGAGCGTGGACTGGCTTTCCACGCCCTCCTCGGCGAGCGTCTTCATCCGCTGGAGCGTGATGTTGGCCAGCTTGAGCCGCGCCTCCGTCTCCGCCAGCGCGCGCTTCGCCGAATCCAGTTGCGCCTCCGCCAAGTTCAGGTCGCGCCGGACATTCGAATCATCCAGCCGGCCGACGATCTGGCCTTCCTTCACCGACTTCCCTTCCTCGATCAGCACCTCGGTCACCTTTCCGGTAATTTTCGAGGAAACCGTGGCGCGCAGCCTTGGCGTGACGTAACCCGAGGCGTTCAACACCGTGGCTGCTCCCCCCGGTCCCGCCTCCCGCACCAAAGCCACGTGCACCTCCGGAGCCCGTGCAGCCTTGAGCCAGAAAAAGCCTGCGGTGGCCAGCAGCAGGACGGCCGGCAGAGTGAGCGCCAGGGCGATCCGCCAGGGCGAGCCGCGAGGAGGGTCTTTGCGCTCGATGCGCAGTTCTTCCAGCGAGTGTCTATCGGGAGACATGGGAATTGAAAACTAACACCCATTATATCTTACAACCGTTTGGGGCCCCCAAAGTTACTCTACGCACTCCATCGCTCCCGAATTTCGCATTCCCGGGCCCGTAGGCCATGCCTCAGGTAAGGGGTACTACTCGCAGAAGATTCGCACCTTCTTCCCGTTCCCCTTGTCGATGTCAATGCCCGTCTTTTCAAGAGCTTCAGCGAGTTCCTTCATGGAGGCAAAGCGCCCCAGATCGATTCCCTGCTCCGCCAGCCGCTCCGTCACCCGCGGAGGGATGAGCGCCAGCACGCGACTGCTGCGCACCAGCGAGAGGGGCAGGCGCATGTTGATCTGGTCGTGGCCGGGCTTGTCCACCTGGATGCGCAGGAATCGCGGCTTCTGCGGGCCAGCCGTCGCTCCCGACCCGGAGCTCTCCCCCGGGTCTGCCTGACCCGCGGGCGCTCCCGGCCTGCCCGGTGTCCGGCCGGACAACTTGTCCAGCAGCTTCTCCGCGTCCTCCGCTGTGATCTTTCCTTCCGTCAACATCTCCAGCACCTGCTTGGTTTCCGCAGACATGTCTATTTTTCTCCTTCTCCCGCCTCAGAAAGTCGCTCGAGGGCTTCATCCACGGTCAACTCTCCGCGGGACAACTGCTCCAACACGTACAAATTCGGCGCCGGCGCCTCGAAGTTCTTGTCGAGCGCCGCCGAGATGGCGTTCAGGCGATTCTTCACTGTGGGATAGCTGATTCCGAACAGGCTTTCCATCTTCTTCAACGAGCCGTGGTGGCGGACGAAGGCAATCACAAAGGCCTGGTCCTCCTCGCTCAGCTTTCCGAGCGCAGAAACCTCGAATTCGCCCTCGATGGCAAGTTTGCAGGATGGGCAGGTCATGCGACCCACTTTGAGGGGTTGCTGGCAATCGGGACAGAGTGCCTTTGATATGTCCATATGCGAATCACCAAACAACAATATTTTGGGTCTGGAGTTTAAGAATGTCAATATAAATATTCAGATTCTTAATTCTTGGGAGCTGCTCACTTAACTATCCTTATTTCCTGGCATTTACGTGATCCTGCGCGACCTGCAAGAATTGGCCGGGGGAAGGAAGGTCGGAAGGAGTGCTCCCCCGATGCATCCACTGAATGCGTCCATCCTGGGCCACCAGTGCGGCGCCGGGAAGTTGCAGGATGTCGCTGTGCTTCTGAAAAGTTCCTTTCAGGCTGATCGGAAAGCCCGCGGCCTTGGCCGCTGCACGCCGCCGCCGCCCTTCGGGAGTGGGGAACAGGATGCTCTACCAATCCGTGCGTTCGAGACCCATCGCGCGGTAGCTCTCCCGGTCGGGGTCCGCGATGCAAACCGTCGTAACGCCGTGCCGCCCGCAGAAGCGCGCCATCTCCTCAACAGTTCCCTGGACGATGCAGCCAACTCGGACACCGCGCTCGTCGAACCGCGGCAGCGTCTCGCGCAACTGCGCGAGTGTCTCCGAATAGAACGGTCAGCCAAAATGCCGCAGCCACAGGATGAGCGCGGGCCCGCTGGCCCAGGATTCGGACAGAAGATGCGACTCGCCGGAAGCAGTCTGGTATTTGAATTCCGGGGCGGCATCACCAACGGCCGGCACGCTCCTCATGCCCGAACCTCCCTGCACCCCATTCGCTTCAATCCTAACGCGGAATGCACGGTCTGCGAGAGCCTGGCTGGCGTCCGGCCGGGGCCTTCCCCCAGCCAATCTTTCCCCTTGCACTTCTACAAGAGAAGAGCTACCCTTTCTCCTGTAGGAGCGAAAGGGGAACCAGTGGCGCCACAACACATCGATCTGCCGCAGGGCACACTCGACCTGCTCATCCTGAAGACCCTGGCGCTCGAGCCGCAGCACGGCTGGGCCATCTCCGAACGCGTCCAGCAGATTTCCCAGGACGTGCTGCGCGTCCAGCAGGGATCGCTGTATCCCGCGCTGCACCGGCTGGAGCGCCGCGGCTGGATCAAGGCTCGCTGGGGGACTTCCGAAAATAACCGCAGAGCGAAATATTACGAGCTGACGGCCGGCGGCCGGAAACAGCTCGAGGCGGAAGAAAACGCGTGGCGGAAGCTCGCCGCGGCCGTCGCGCAGGTGCTGGAGACGGCGTAGGAGGCGGCCGATGCTTCGCGATCTGGTAATGCGACTTCGTTCCCTCCTCCGCCGCGCCTCCGTCGAATCGGAAATGAACGACGAGTTGCGCTTCCACATCGAACGTCAGACCGAAAAGCTGGTCGCCTCCGGTATTCCCCGCGAATAGGCGGCGCGTCGCGCCCATTTGGAGTTCGGTGGCTTGGAACAAGTGAAGGAAGAATGCCGCGAAGCGCGCGGCACGAGCCTCGTCGAGAGCCTGCTGCAGGACGTGCGCTATGCCCTGCGCATGCTCCGGAAGAATCCCGGGTTCACGTCCGTGTGCGTGCTCACTCTGGCGTTGGGCATCGGCGCCAACGCCGCCATCTTTTCCGTGATGGACTCCGTGCTGCTGAGCCGCCTGCCGGTAAAGCACCCGGAAGAGCTGGTGCTCATCAATTCGTGGGACGCAAAGGACCGCGTCAATAGCTCCTTCTCCTATCCGATGTATCAGGACCTGCGCGACCGCAACACCGTCTTCGCGGGCGTGATTGCGCGCGGAGGCGCCCAGTTCAATTTGAGCTACCGCGGCGCCAACGAGCGCGTGCGCGGCGAACTCGTCTCCGGCAATTACTACGACGTTCTCGGCGTGCGCCCCTGGATCGGCCGGCTCTTCACCCAGCAGGACGACATCATCCCCGCCGGGCATCCCGTCGTCGTGCTCAGCTACGGCTTCTGGCAGCGGCGATTTGGCGGCGACCCCGCCGTGGTCGGTCAGACGGTCCTTCTCAACCAGCATCCCATGACGGTGATCGGTATTTCCCCGCCGGAATTCTACGGTACAGGTCTCGACGCCCCGGAGGACGTGCGTGTGCCGATGATGATGACTCTCGTCTTCAAGCCCGTGCCCGAAAACCGCATGCAGAGCCGCGGTCATCAGTGGCTCGACCTCATGGCACGGCGCAAGCCCGGGGTTTCCCTCGCCGAGGCCCAGACCTCGCTGGAATTCCTTTATCACCAGATCCGGGAAAGCGAAGTCCAGCAGCTCTTCGCAAAGGGCTCCGCCTTCGACCGCCAGCAATTTCTTGCCAGCAGCATCCGGCTGGAGCCAGGCGCACAGGGCAGGCAATCCTTGCAGCGCCACATGAGCCAGCCTCTGCTCTTGTTGTTTGCGGTGACCGGGATCGTGCTGCTGATTCTCTGCGCCAACCTCGCCAATCTATCGCTCGCGCGCTCCGCCGCTCGCGGCCAGGAAGTGGCTGTGCGCCTGGCGCTCGGCGCGGGACGCGCTCGCCTGGTGCGGCAGTGGCTCACGGAAAGCCTGGTGCTCTCGCTGCTCGGAGCAGTGGCCAGCGTTTTTGTCGCCGTCTGGGGGAAGGCCGCGCTGCTCAGCTTTGTCCCGGCGGATTTCCGCGGCAACCTCGTCTCCCCGCTGGGATGGCACGTGTTTGCTTTCTTGCTGGTCGTGGCCATGCTCACGGGAGTGCTTCTGGGCCTCGCTCCCGCTCTGCGCGCCACCCGCTCTTCCTCGGTCGGCACGCTGCATGCGGAATCGCGCATGTCCGCGCCAGGCGGCGGAGTGCTGAGCCTGCGCGGCGGCCTCACCCTCTTACAGGTGGCGCTTTCCCTGCCGCTGCTGGTCGGCGCTGGGCTCTTCCTCCAGAGCTTGCGCAATCTCGAGGGGATGGACACGGGATTCCAGAAAGAAAACATCCTGCTGGCCACTCTGAATCCCGCGCTGAATGGGTACCCGCAGGCGCGCATCCACAGCCTCTACGCGGACCTGCTCGCGCAGCTCCGCGCGCAGCCAGGCGTGCGCGCGGCCAGCCTCACCACCAACCCGCCCATCTCGGGTGGCTGGGACATGGACAGCGTGGTGGTCGAAGGTTACCAGCCGCACCAGGGCGAAGACATGAGCCCGTACTGGGCAGCGGTCTCCACGGACTATTTCAAAACTCTGGGGATTCCGCTGCTCGCCGGCCGCGAATTCACCGACCAGGACGCGGCGGGCGCGCCCAAGGTCGCCATCATTAACGAAACCATGGCCCATTACTTCTTCAAAGACGCGAACCCCCTCGGCCGCAGGATCGGCCTCGACAAAATACCCGACACCGAAATTGTCGGCGTGGTGAAAGACGCCAAGTACACGAATCTGCGCGAGGAAACTCCGCGGCACATGTACATGCCCACGATGCAGCAGGACCGGCTGTTCGATTTGACCCTCGCCGTACGCACCGCGGGCGACCCGCGCGCCGCGGTGGACATGGTGCGCTCCGTGACCGCGCACGTGGATCCCCATTTGCCTATTTACGGAGTGACTACCCTCGAAGACCAGATTGATGTTTCGCTCACCGCGGACCGCATGATCGCCTGGCTCTCGAGCCTGTTCGGAATGCTCGCCACTCTGCTCTCGGCCATCGGCCTTTACGGTGTTGTGGCCTATTCCGCCGAGCGCCGCACCCGCGAGATCGGCATCCGCATCGCTCTCGGCGCGCTTCCCAGCGACGTCCTGGACCTCGTGCTGCGGCAGATGGGTTACGTGGTCGCCGTCGGTCTCGCGTTGGGCGCCGCTGCCGCGCTCGCCCTCAGCCGCGTGGTCGGGACGATGCTCTACGGCGTCAGGCCCATGGAGCCCGCCGTCTACCTGCTGGCCGGTTTCCTTCTCACCGCCTCGGCAGGCTTGGCCGCCTATTTACCCGCGCGCCGCGCTACCCGCGTGGATCCGGTCGTCGCTCTCCGCCACGAATAGTGCCGCGTCCCTCAACGTTATCTCCCGCCACCCGCTAAAAGGGAATCGTCGCCATTCGGTTCACCCACTCTTCCGCGTCGGTGGCAGTCCAAACGAGCAGTACGCCCTCGATGGCGGTCCTCAAATCCAGATTCTGAGAAACAATCAGGAGCCCGGGACTCCTATTCGCACCGGCAAACTTATCGAAGGCCTCCGGCATCGTCTTACGATCGTGCGACACGAGTACGCGCTCATCGCGGGCCGCGACTTGCAGCACTTCCAAGTCGCTCAGGCCCCGAAGGCCGGCAGCCGTTGCGGTCCTGAAATTTACGCCGGGCTCGCGACGGAGAACTCCCTTAACTATGTCCTCGTTGAGGTCCGCATCCGCCTGGAACCGGACCTTCACGACCGCCGGGTTTGGAGGTGATTCCTGGCTTCTTCCAGCTTTTGAAACAGGGCGGGATTCGCCTGCCGGGTGCGAGCACGCAGGGCGTCGAATTCAGGTTCGCTCTGCCTCAGGTAGGGTTCGAGTTCAGTCTGGCGGGAAAGAAAGTAAGTAATGGCCCCATACACTTCTTCCAGCCTCAGGACAGGAAAAGACTGGGCGATGCTCTCCGGAGCCGCACCGCGAAGAAAAGCGAACACGATGGAATCCAGCGACACCCGGCTACCGGAAACCCAGTAACCGCCATCGCGCTGCTCCACGTATTCCCGCGCCATTTCGTCGGCCTCGCTTCTGATTCTACCAGAACACCCTTGCGGCGGCTGCGGCGCCGCCCGAAGCGCGAACGAAGGTAAGGTAGTGCCGGCTTCCAGGCGGCCCTCATGGCGGAGAGGCGCAAGTCAGCGGCGCCCCGCACGCCTCACCGACCCACGGCCACCTCCGCCCACATCAGTCGTGCCGGCCGCCACGGAGCACTTCCACCGCGTGCGGCAGCAGCGCCGCAATCGCCTCCAGCGACTCCACCGCCCCCCGCGGGCTGCCCGGAAGATTCACGATCAGCGTGCTCCCTCGCACTCCCGCGGTCGAGCGCGAGAGCGCAGCGCGCTCGCTCGATTCCCGCCCCGCCTGCCGCATCACTTCTCCGAGCCCCGGCACGAGCTTCGAACAAACCGCGCTCGTCGCCTCCGGCGTGGAATCGCGCGGGCCCAGGCCGGTTCCGCCGGCCGTAAGAATCACATCGAGTTCGTCGCGGTCGGCCAGCGAGGCCAGCAGCATCCGCAGAGGCTCTTCATCGTCGGAGACCACGTGCCGCGAGAGCACGCGCCAGCCGTTTTCGGTGCACAGGGCGGCGAGCGCCGGGCCGGTCGAGTCCACGCGTTCGTTGCGAGCCACGCTGTCGCTCACGGTAATGACGGCAATGCGCACGGTCAGCCTCGGAAGCGCTCTGCCGGCCCGGGGTGTCGCGGCAGGCCGCCGCTATGAAGCAGGTTCGGAATCACGGGCAGCTTCGTCCTGCAGGCGCAAGCCTTCCATCAGCAGGCCCTGCGTCGAGCGTTGAATGGTTTCTTGGTCGACGGATGAGTTGAAGTCGATCTCGAACGTGCCCGCCGTCCAACTCATGATCGCGTAAACGGCCTGCTCCCCGGCGATCGGGCCGAACACGGCGTGCTTGCAGGCGCCGGTCGTAAACCACATTTCGCACCGCTCGGCACCGCGGCTCACGGTCAGCTTGCAATTCTTCTGCCCCATTTCGAGCGATTGCAACAGGTCAATGATGCTCATCTCTTCCAGCCGGCCCTCCAGCACGCCGGGACGCTTGGCCTTCTGCTGGAGCTTTTCAAGTTGCAGCCGGTCAATCACTTTCTTCGCGCGGCGCACCAGTTCTTTCACGTAGAACGGCTTCTGGATGAAGTCCTCGACGCCCTCCACGAGCGGGCGAAGCTTCTCTTCCAGGTCGCCCCGGCCGGCCATGAAAATGAACGGCGTGTTCTTGGAAGCCTCGCGGATGCGGATTTTCTCGTAGAATTGGCGGCCGTCCACCCCTGGCATTTTGTAGTCGCACACGATCAGGTCGGGCGACTGCTCCACGACTTTCAGCAGCGCGTCCACGCCATCCCCG
>Ga0187819_10000662_pt1 | contig 17394 bp, 19 predicted proteins | sample NC_wetland_sal_i_15_FD_132411 | JGI IMG/M metagenome (GOLD analysis project Ga0187819, IMG submission 132411) | Wetland sediment microbial communities from Neuse River Estuary, North Carolina, USA - SO4_4 | ecosystem: Environmental > Aquatic > Freshwater > Wetlands > Sediment | place: USA...
GCACAGAACCAGCACGTCCCCCTTTTGCAACAAGACGGGATGCAGTGGAGTTTCCGGCGCCGCATCCGAGCCCGCACCCAGTGCGGCGGTCAGGATGTGCCTCTGTGGGTGCGCTTCCGCTTCGGCCGGGCTGATTACTCCATTTTCTACCAGACGTCCCACGTACGAGTGATCGTGGGTCAGGCGCGAAATATTTCCCCCGCGAACCAGATACAAACGGCTGTCGCCGACGTGGGCGTAGTAAAGCTGGCTGCTCAGGAGAGCAGCTGCAGTCGCGGTTGTCCCCATACCGTGCAATTCGGGATGTTCGCGAGCATGCTGCTGAATGCGTTCATGGGCCGCGCGGAACCCGGCTTCCAGCAGAGCCTGCGGGTCGCCGTCGGGAGTCTGTGCGTAAACCTCCTCAATAGCCTCGACCGCGATCCGGCTGGCTTCCTGACCGCCTTCGTACCCGCCCATGCCGTCGGCCACAATGACTAACCTGCCCTTGCGGTCAAACTGTTCGTTGCTGACGGGTTCCCAGTAGGAATAGCGGTCCTCGTTGTTTTCTCGTTGGCAGCCAACATCGCTCAGGCTGGCCAGCTCGATTCCGTCCCGTGTCGCCATAGAAGTTGGAATTATATCGGAGCGCGCGGAATTGTTTGTCAGATGAGACGCGGGTGCGGATGACATTTGTCATCACAGACAGATGATGAACTCCACTGGCGTGGCGGCTTCGATTCCTCGATTATGAGTTCACCAGCCGGAAGCCAGGTTGATCTGGCTGGCTTGAGGGAGTCGAAGATGATCGCAGCCTTTCAAGAAACCGAAGAACATCAAGAACAGGGATTTCGCCCTGCCGGCGAGGCAATTGCGCGTCTGCAAAGTGTGAGCAAGAATTTCGGCGCGGTGCACGCTTTGCGCAACGTTGATCTTCCAATTCGTGCGGGCGAACTGGTCGCGCTCCTGGGGCCGAATGGCGCCGGCAAAACCACGGCCGTCAAGTTGTTTCTGGGATTGGCCAAGCCAACGGCAGGCACGGTGAGCGTGCTCGGCGGGAACCCGGTTCAGTCGGAGGTCCGCACCCGTATCGGAGCCATGCTGCAGGTGGCGAAGGTACCGGAGACATTGCGGGTCCGGGAGCACATCGACCTGTTCTCGTCCTATTACCCGAAACCCCTGCCCCTGGCCGAGACTTTGGCGATCGCTGGCCTGGGGGAAATCAAGAACCGCATATTCGGAGAACTCTCCGGCGGCCAGAAGCAGCGTGTGCTATTTGCGCTGGCGCTGTGCGGCGATCCCGATCTTCTGTTTCTTGACGAACCCACGGTTGGACTAGACGTAGAAGCGCGCCGCCTGCTCTGGGAGCAAATTCGCAAGCTGGTGGCGCGAGGCAAAACGGTGCTGCTCACCACCCACTACCTGCAAGAAGCGGACGCGCTGGCCGACCGGATTGTAGTGATCAATCAGGGAACGATCGTTGCCGAAGGCACGCCCGCCGAGATCAAGGCTCAGACTACTGGACGCAAGATTCGTTGCGTGAGCCGTCTTGACATCGAAACGGTACGCGCCCTGCCAGGCGTAGTCGCGGTCCGCCAGGATCGTGATGCTCTGGAGATCCGTGTGGCGCAAGCTGAGCCCGTTCTTCGCGAATTGTTGGCGCGTGATGCGGGACTCTCGGACGTCGAAGTCACCAGCGCCGGTCTGGAAGAAGCGTTCTTGTCACTCACCCAGAACAATGACAACAACTCCACTGCCGCAGTTACAGGAAGGTAATGAAAATGGCTACTGCTCTGACCGCGTTGAATCCCGCTTATGCCCGTTCGAATAGCCACCTGGCCGCCATCTTCTGGAAAGAGGCAAAATACGAGTTTCTGACGCGTCTTCGCCTTCGCGCCTACTCGCTTTCGACAATCTCGTTTCCTCTGATGTTCTACGTCCTTTTCGGTCTGGTGATAAATCCGAGAGACGCGGCCGTCGGAGGCACGACGGTCACAACCTATCTGATACCGACGTACGGCACGTTCGGAGTTATGGGAGCGTCGCTGTTCGGCACTGCTTCCGGACTCGCCGCGGAGCGCGGGCTGGGATGGCTGCAAGTAAAGCGGGCCAGCCCCATGCCTCCATTTGCCTATTTCGCAGCGAAGGTCGCGCTGGGCATGATCTTCAGCACAATTGTAGTGCTGCTCCTTCTGTTGTTAGGAGTCACACTCGGCGGAGTGCATTTGCCCTTGCCGGATGCCGCGAAGCTGGTTGCAATCCTGGTCGCTGGTTCCCTTCCCTTCTGCGCGATGGGATTGGCCATCGGCTATTTCGTGGGCCCAAACTCAGCGGTCGCGGTCATCAACCTGATTTACCTTCCGCTGTCGTTTTGTTCCGGGCTTTGGGTTCCGATCATGTTTTTGCCCAAGCTATTGCAGCAGATTGCGCACTTCCTTCCTCCATATCACTTGGCCCAACTAGCACTGGGGGTGGTCGGAGCCGGCCAGCATGAATCGAACTGGGCCCACTGGGAAGCCCTGATCGGATTTTCGCTGATCTGTCTGGGCGTGGCCCGTCTCGGATTCCAGCGTGATGAAGGAAAGATGTACGGCTAAGACCGAAATCTCGAGTCTCGGCTAAGGAGCCACTATGACGAACATTTCTAGATCCGCTTGCTGGACCCTGGTACTCGGAGCGTTTCTATTACTGGTCACGCTCGGCAGGCTTGACCTGCTTCTTATTCTGCTGCCTCTGTCGTTGCTCTTCGCGTTTGCAATCGGGTGCTCCGGGCGCCGACACAATCAGCTGACGCCGGGAGTCAAAAAGGGGTAGCCTAGAAGCTGAAATGAAAATTGTGTCCACAACGAAAGAGCACGGCTGGCCTTTTTACATGCCGCTGGCCTATTTCGGCTTTTTCTTTCTGCAGCCAATTTTCGATCACGCCGGCTGGAAGGAATGGCTATTTACTGCGCTGGGCACGATTGTATTCTTGGCGCTGTATCTGGGCATTCTGTGGCTGGAAAACAAACCATGGCAACTGGCCGGCCTGGGCGTAATGGTGCTAGTCGGCGTTGCGTACGCACCCTGGAACAGCGGGGCCTGCTGCTTCTTTATTTTTGCCGCCGCTCTGCTCCCTTACCTTATAGAGACCGACGTCGGCGTCCTCGGATTGATTGCGGCCATTGTAGCGGTGGCTGGGCTGGAAACGTGGCTAGTGCACTTATCCGGCTGGTTCTTGTTTTACGCCGGCGGACTCTCCGTGGTGGTCGGGGGCACAAATATATATTTCGCGCAGAAAACCCGCATGTATCAGAAACTGAAGACGGCGAATGAGGAGATCGAGCACCTCGCGAAGGTTGCCGAGCGGGAGCGTATTGCGCGAGATCTGCACGACGTGCTGGGCCACACCCTTTCCGTCATCATTCTCAAATCCGAATTAGCCGGGAAACTGATTGACCGTGATCCGGAGCGGGCAAAGGCCGAGATCGGCGATGTGGAACAGACTTCCCGTTCGGCGCTGGCCGAAGTCCGAAGCACGATCCGCGGATACCGCGCCTATAGCCTGGAGGCGGAACTCAAACAGGCTAAGGCAGCGCTGGAAACCGCAGGAGTGACGGTGAAATCCGAATCGGCAGAGATCCCGCTTTCGCCGGCCCAGGAGAGCGTGGTCGCGCTGGTGGTGCGGGAAGCCGTCACCAACGTCGTGCGCCACGCGCGAGCCCGCAATTGCCTTCTGCGAGTGGCGCCGGTGAATGGAAACTGCCGGCTCGAAATCGAAGACGACGGACGCGGCGGCTTCCAAGTTGAGGGCCATGGCCTTCGTGGTATGCGCGAACGAATCGAGGCACTCGGAGGCACGCTTGATCGCGACACCAGCGCCGGAACCAGGCTGACCATCGAGTTTCCGTTAACCCAGTCAAAAGGAAGCTGTAATCCGTGAACCCACCAGCCAGGAACGGCCACAAGGCAATTCGAGTTGTGATCGCCGAAGATCAGGGCATGGTCCTGGGCGCGCTTGCCGCCTTACTCGAGATTGAAGGCGACATTTCCGTTGTCGCCAAATCACGCAACGGCAAGGAAGCTCTGAACGCCGTTCTCACCCACAAGCCGGATGTGTTCATCACCGACATTGAAATGCCGCAGATGACCGGCCTGGACGTGGCTGCGGAACTCAAACGCCGGCGTGCCGGAACGCGCGTCATCATTCTGACGACCTTCGCACGTGCGGGTTATCTGCGCCGTGCGCTGGAGGCTGGAGCCTCAGGATATTTGCTGAAAGATATGCGCGCCGAAGAGCTGGCCGATGCCGTGCGCCGCGTGCAGCAAGGGTTGCGGGTGATTGATCCGGAGCTGGCAACCGAAGCCTGGGCAGAACCGGATCCCCTCACCGACCGCGAGCGGCAGGTTCTCCGCCTGGCTGGCGACGGGATGGCTAGTGGTGACATTGCCGTGGAACTCGGGCTCTCGGAGGGCACGGTTCGCAATTACTTGTCAGAGGCCATCAGCAAACTAGGCGCAAACAATCGGGTGGAAGCGGCACGAATTGCACGAACCAAAGGCTGGTTGTGAAGCGTCATCTTCAATGTAGGCACGCGTGTCCTCGCGCGTGCTGGACCTTTACCTGAAATTCGCGTTTGACCGGAAGCAGAGTCTCCCTTCAGGGAAAGTCTAATCAAGTTGATCAGGGGGTCCGCAGGGGCGAGACGCCCGCGCCTACATCGGAAACCAGGTTAGTTTCCCTAGAACATCCCGCCTGTCTTCACGGTCAGAATGTTTAGCGCGCTCTCCAGCTTGCTGATGGCTTCGGCGAGCTCGGGATGTTCGCCAATCCTTTTGCGGAGCGCGGTTAACAGCTTGTGGGCGTTTGAAACATGCTCTGCGGCAGGTGCGTGCTCCGGCTTCTGCTCGGATTCAGGTTCGCTCGGCGATTGCATGGGAAAACCCGCCTTTCGGTTTGACCTCTCTGGCTACTTATCTTTCATTGCTAAACAGCGACTGCTTATCTTCGACGCCAACGTGCCAAACAAATTATAGTATCTCTGCCGCGTGTGGGCTGTCGTCCGGTCCTGTGGCGCTTCGAAATAATCTAGAACTCTTTGGCCCTCAATGAACCTGCAAGCAACTCAACAGCTGCGAGATACTTTGTCCCAAGGACGGGCGCAGGAAGCCGCGGAGTTGCTGCAGCAGTTCGATCCCGGGACCGCTGCCGACCTGCTCATGAGCATTCTCTACGATGAACAGCAAATGCTGTTCCGCAATTTGTCGGTTGATTTTGCTGCGACGTTAGTTCCCCGTTTCCCTTACTACCATTCGTACGTTCTGTTGCACTCCCGGCCGACCACAGATGTGAGCGCTATCCTCGAAAAGCTTGACGCCGCTGACCGGATTCGATTTCTCGACGAACTTCCCGAGGAAGCATGGCAGCATCTGATGGACGAACTTTCAGGCACGCAAGTTGCCGAGGCGCCGGCGGAGCCAGCCCCGCGCGAGGAAGCACGTCCCACAATCGCGCCTCCCGCTGGCCTTGCAGTCGTTGCGCCAGGCGCGCGCCCCGTTCCGGCAATCATAGAACCCATCCTCGAAGCCAAGGGGATTGAAAAGAATTTTCAGCAGCCCGATGGAAGACAGGTTCAAGTAATCGCCCCGACCGATCTGTCGTTGACGCCCGATACAATCATTGCCCTACTCGGAGCTTCCGGTTCCGGCAAGTCTACACTGCTGCGAATCCTGGCCGGCCTCACGGCGCCATCGGCGGGCGAAGTCTTATGGCACGGCAAACCGTTACGTGAGAACAGTCCCAACGTTGCCATTGTGTTCCAAAGCTTCGCGCTGTTTCCCTGGCTCACGGTGCTGGATAACGTTGAAGCGCCTTTGCTGGCGCGCGGCATGCAACACGTGGAACGCCACAGCCGGGCACTTCGCGCGCTGGATTCGGTGGGCCTCAAAGGCTTTGAAAGTGCCTATCCCAAGGAACTTTCCGGGGGTATGAAGCAGCGCGTGGGATTCGCGCGCGCCCTGGCTGTGGAACCTGAGATCCTGTTCATGGATGAGCCTTTTTCGGCGCTCGATGTGTTGACGGCGGAGAATCTTCGCGGCGAGCTGCTGGAACTGTGGCTGGGCAAGAAGGTTCCCACCCGCAGTATTTTTCTGGTGACTCACAATATCGAGGAAGCAGTTCTGCTTGCCGACCGGATCATCGTGCTGAGCCGGAATCCAGCCAGGATTCGAGCCGATTTCCGCATTGCCCTGCAACATCCCCGGGATCGCACGGCCGCCGAGTTTCTTCTGTACGTGGACTACATCTACAAAGTCATGACCCAGCCCGAGCGCGAGATTACGCCTCCAACGGCGGAGCGCGCGGCCAAGCCGCCGTACCAGATGTTGCCTCATGCCCGCCCTGGCAGCATTGCGGGATTGCTTGAATTGCTGAACGACCGGGGAGGCACCGATGACCTTTACCACATCGCCGAAGAGCTCTTGATGGAAGTGGACGATCTGCTTCCCATCGTCGAGGCTGCCACACTACTTGGCTTCGCCCGTTCCCATCATGGTGATGTCGAACTCACGGAATCGGGTAAGGCATTTGCCGAAGCTGATATCTCCACGCGACAGGACTTGTTCCGCGAAGCAGCTCTCGCCCACGTTCCGTTACTTAATCAAATGCAGTGCGCTTTGCAGAGCAAGTCCGATGGTACGATGCCACTGGAGTTCTTCCGTGACGTTCTCGAAAAATATTTCCCTCAGAATGAGATTCAGGCGCAACTGGAGACCGCATTGTATTGGGGACGCTACGGCGAGATCTTCACCTACGACTCTGAAGGTGACCGGCTGCGCTTGCGTTCACCGGCGAGCTCCCTGGCGGCCGATCACAACCTTGAGCACTAGCCGAAGTCGTCCCTTTCAGAAAAGCAAAGGGACGAAGCGCTTGGTTCGACGCATGTAATCGCGGTATGGCTCGCCTAAAGCAGCGATCAGTGCCTGCTCCTCCACACGCACACGGTAGGCGTAACCTGCGGCACCAACGACCGTCAGGACGAGTGCGCTTAGCCAATTGGTGAGCGCGAGACCCGTCCCCAGGTACATCAGCATCCCACCCGTATAAGAAGGATGCCTCACCCATCGGTATGCGCCTTCCTGGATCACGGTCTGGCCAGCTGCGACCTTGACGTTGGCGGTGAAGAACTGGCCCAGCATTCGAAAGCAGTGACGACGCAGCCAGACGCCGAGAAGCAGCACGGCAACGCCCAGCGCAAACCAGATTTTTTGTCCTCTGGCCAGTACGAACCTGGACCAATTGGAGACTCCGAACGCCACGGGGAACGCGATCCATCCAGCAATAACTATCAGGGTCGTGGAGCCCCGATCGTGGCTTTGTCCGGGTGCGGGCTTGGCACGCGCAATCAAGCGAAATTCCGGCAGGTAAGCGAAGAGAAACACCGCCCAGAAGACCCAGGTGTACGGCGAGACGAAGGCGAGAGATTGGATTGGCGAGTTCACCTTAGTTGGAAAAAATTCATGATGACCTTCACCGAGCCGCCAGGAGAGCCCTATCTTACCCGGCCCATCCTGTCCATGGGCCAGTATCCGAATACCGCTTTGCCGTAAATGAAGCTCTGATTCACCGGTCCGAAGTCCCGGCTGTCATTCGACAAGCTGCGGTGATCACCCAGCACGAAGTAGCTGTTCGGCGGGACCACCATTTCCGGATATGATCGCTCGTCCTCATAGGCGCTGGGCACATAATCTTCCTCGAGCGGCCCGCCGTTCACGAATACCCGGCCTCCAGCAATTCTGATGTGGTCGCCTGCAATCCCGATCACGCGCTTGATGAAGCTCTTCGAGGGATCGTGGGGATAGCGGAAGACCACAATATCGCCGCGTTGGATTGGCTCCAGCCGGTAAACAAACTTGTTGACGAAGATTCGCTCTTGGTCCTCGAGCGACGGCATCATGCTCGTGCCCTCGACCTTCACCGGCTGGTACAAGAAAATGATGATGAAACACGAGATGGCGAGCGAGATGATCAAATCGCGCAGCCACACCGACAGCACCATGGTGCGCGCAGGCGAGGAAGGAGTCGTGCCTGCGTCGCGGGTGCCGGTAAGTGTCGGGAGTGTCGGTTCCATCCTCTGTGTCATTTTAAAGGATCAAGCACTAAGATGCGCGGCCTTGCCTGTTTATGCTTACAGCCCCCACCTCCCCGGTGTCTACTGGGACGGTCCGATTCAGGTTACAATAACTCGACTGAGGAAACCGGACTATGGTAAAGCGCGGGCTTGTTCTGTCTCTGGTCTTCCTGACCACCCTCATCGTATCGGCCCCTTGGGCTACGTCCCAGCAGGAGGGGGCAATTCCGGCCTACAATGCGGGTCCGCCGCCGAAGGGCACCAAGCTGCCGCCCATTCTAGCTAAGGATCAGTTGTGGGGCGACGATGCCCAGTTCCCCTACCAGACGCACGCCTATGACCTGGCTGTCAAGATTCCAGTCGTTTTGCATCAGCAGCCCTGCTATTGTTACTGCGACCGGATGGGGCACAACAGCCTGCATAGTTGTTTCGAGAGTGTGCACGGGGCCCGCTGCGCGATCTGTTTGAAGGAGTTGTACTACTCTTATTCCCAGCACCAGAAGGGCAGGACTGCGACACAGATCCGCAAAGGGATCATGCAGGGTGAGTGGCGCCAGGTAGACCTGGAAACGGCTGTGTCGGTCAATTAAACAGCGCAGGAAGCTGCTTGGTATTGAAGTTGTGCCTTGACAGCTAACCGCTCTACATCGGCTCGGGTTGACGCGCGTGGAAAAGCCGGGTAACCTGCTTGGCATCGGACCTAGTTGATTGCTTTTCCACAGCCCGAGTTTCGATCTTGGGGGGCCCTCGGCTACAGATCCTGCAGGTGGATGGAGAAGAAACTACCAGTAATTGTTAAGCTGATATAGCCTAAGCTACACAAAACAGGAGTGCTTACGAAGAGTACAGGAAGAGTATTGCAGATGGCACAAAAGAACCCACCGAAGAAGTCGGTCGCGGACGATCCTGGTTTTTCACAGGCTGTGCAAAACTATGAGACCGGTTTGCGCGCCATGCAGGAACACAAATTTGACAAGGCGAAATCCTACCTGCAAAAGGTCGTCTCCGGCCCCAGCCGAGAGCTGGCGGATCGCGCCGCCGTCCACCTGAATGCCTGCAACCAACAATTGGAACGTGTGACCACTCAGTTCAAGAGCCCCGAAGAACACTTTGACTATGCCGTGTCTCTGATGAACGTGGGCGATTACGTGAGTGCCCGTGAGCACCTCGAGAAGCTCTCGAAGCAGGTCCCGAAGGCCGACTACGTTGCCTACGGTCTGGCGGCTCTCGATTGCCTGACCGGCCATGTGGAAGACTCGCTGCGCCATCTGGATGAGGCGATCAAAGTAAACCCGACGCTTCGTTTTCAAGCCCGCAACGACTCGGATTTTCAAAACCTGGCCGAGGATCCACGCTTCACCGAATTGCTATATCCCGATCCCGGAGCCGAGTTACCTTCCCAAGGTCTCGACGAGGATCGCTAGGCCGTCTGATGGGCCATTCCGAACAGCGCGCACAAGGTTCGGCTGGCGACGAAATTCCTGCGACTAAGAGCGATGCTTTACGTGTAGTTGCGATCGGCGGCGGTACCGGTCTTTCTACCCTGCTCAAGGGACTCAAGCGCTATGTGGCCGCTCCGGGAGAGCGATCTTCGGCCAAAACGGCTGAGCCCGCAATCAGCGATCTTTCCGCGGTGGTCACGGTCAGCGACGACGGCGGTTCCAGCGGCCGCCTGCGGAAGGAACTCAACATGTTGCCGCCGGGCGACATTCGCAGCTGCATCGTCGCTCTGTCGGAAGACGAAGCCCTGCTCTCCCGCTTGTTCCAGCACCGTTTTGCGCAGGGTTCCGGTCTGCAGGGTCACAGCTTCGGAAATCTTTTTCTCGCGGCCCTTACTTCCATCACCAGCGATTTCGGTGAAGCCGTCCGGCTGTCGTCGGAGATTCTGGTGACCCGCGGCCATATCTTTCCGGCGACTACTTCTAATGTCGAACTGGAAGCCCTGATGGAAGACGGAACCCGCGTACGTGGCGAAACCAAGATCACTGCCAGCAAAGGCAGCATCAAGGAGTTGTTCCTGGTGCCGTCGGATGTCGAGCCTCTTCCCCAAACCTTGGACGCGATTGCCCGCGCCGACCTGATCACCCTTGGTCCCGGTTCGCTATTCACCAGCCTCATCCCCAATTTGCTGGTGCGAGGCATTTCCGAAGCCATCGCCGCTTCCTCTGCCGTCAAAGTCTACATTTGCAACTTGATGACCCAGGCCAATGAAAGCTTGGGACGCACCGCCGCCGATCACATTCGCGCATTGCAGGGCCATGCCCAGGCTCGCATCTTCGACTATGCCCTGCTCAACCAAAAACCAGCCTCTCCGGAAATGAAGGCCAAGTATGCGCTCGAAGGCGCAACCCAGGTAGTCAGCGACCTGGAAGCAATCAAGGGGTTAGGTGTCACTCCCGTGCTCGGCGATTATCTCGAGGAAGGTACGACCGCCCGCCATGCCACCGACAGAATTGCCCGGGATTTGCTGCGATTGCAGGTGCCAGCGCAATCCGATCGGCAGCGGGCTTCAGCGCACCACAGCTCGTCGAGATAAGCCGAGCCCCGCATTGCGCGAGGCGATGAGTCAGTCAGCTCATGAGTCCAACTCTTGTCACCCCACTCCCCGTCGCTCTCGCGGTATATTGAGTCGAATGCCAAAAGCAAAAAGCAAAAGCTCCCAGCGTACGAGCGCTCGATCTTCCGCGAAAGGTGGAACGCCGCGGCTTGCCGTCGCCATCATGGCTGCGGGCAAGGGCACGCGCCTGAAGTCGAAACATCCCAAGGTTCTGCACGAAGTCGGCGGTAAACCGCTGTTGGCCCACGTGATCGCGGCAGCCGCGAAGGTAGTTCCGCCGCAGGATGTATTCGCCATCATCGGCCACGAAGCTGACCGCGTCCGCCAGGTGGTTGCCCACACCGGAATCAACTTCGTGCTGCAAAAAGAACAACGCGGCACGGGCCACGCCCTGATGGTCGCGCGCGAAGCATTAGCTTCGTACGATCAAGTCATCGTGCTTTCTGGCGACGCGCCGCTCATCACCCCGCAAACCATCGAAAAGCTGCGTGATTTTCATGCCGCGAAAAAGCCCGCCATGACCATCCTCACCGCGCATCTCGAGAACCCTACCGGTTACGGCAGGGTCATTCGCAACAGCCCGCGGAGTGATGACGTTCAATCCATCGTCGAAGAGAAGTCAGCAACCGCCGCGCAGAAAGGGATCACGGAGATCAACTCCGGCTTTTATGCCTTTGCGGTTGAGCAGCTTTATCGCTATATCGACAAGCTCGGCACCGACAATGCGCATGACGAGTTCTATCTCACCGACATGGCGGCGGTTCTGGGCAAGGCGAAGGAGCGCGTAGTCGCAGTCGTGGCGACCGATCCCGACGAGATTCTCGGCGGCAACACGCGTGCCGACCTCGCCGACATCGATCAACGTTTGCGCCTGGTCAAGTGTCAGCAACTGATGAATGACGGAGTCACGATTTTCTACCCCCAAACCTGCCTGATCGACACCGATGTCGAAATCGGCGCCGACACCGTCATCGAACCGTTCGTGCAAATCCTCGGTAAAACGCGCATCGGCAGCGACTGCCGCATTCGTTCCTACACTGTGATTCGCGAATCAGTAATCGAGGACCAAGTGCTCATCCTCCCCGGCTGCGTGCTCGACGAAGCTCACGTGCATGCGGGCGCGAGGCTGGGCCCCTATTCCCGTTTGCGCCCAGGGAGCGAGATTGGCGAAGGCGCGCACGTGGGAAATTTCGTTGAGACCAAGAAGATCCGCCTGGGCAAGGGCTCTAAGGCCAACCACCTAACCTACCTGGGAGACGCTGAAATTGGCGAAGGTGTGAACATTGGCGCGGGCACCATCACCTGCAACTACGATGGCAGGCACAAGCACACCACGGTCATCGAAGACGGCGTGTTCGTGGGCAGCGATTCAACCCTGGTCGCGCCCGTCCGGCTGGGCAAAGGCGCTTACATCGGCGCGGCTTCGTGCATCACCGACGATGTGCCGCCCGATTCCCTGGCACTGGGCCGAGGCCGCCAGATTGTGAAGGAAGGCTGGGCGGCAGCGAAACGCGCACCCCACTCCAAAGCTGAAGAGACAAAATAATTCGGTCACGCCTGGGCCGCGCCAGTGAGGGCTGCTACGGCATCATCCAGGGTGGGAAAAATCAGGAAGAGCGGCTCCACTCTCGTGATCTTGAACAGCTTTAAAACTCGCTCATTCACTCCGCTCAGAGCTACCCGCCGGCCGGCCTTCTGGCGTGAGACGTAAGCACTGACCAGCGATCCCAAACCGGCCGAGTCGATATAAGGAACCTCGCTCAAGTCAAGGATCACGGTGTCGGCATTTTCTTCGCGCCGCACGGCGTTCTGAAAAAGCAGGACACTCTCCATGGTGAGGGGGCCTTGCAGGCAAAGAATGCCCTTTCCCCCAACTGCGCCCAATCGCTCGACTATCAACGGATTTGCGGCCATCGGCTGATTTTAGAGGACCGGGCAGGAGGGATCAAGCAGCTCTTCCGAAAACAGGTACCCTGGAGCAACACACCAAAGTACCGTTGACGGCGACGCTAGAATATAGGAATCCTATATTCATCATGCCCAAACGCATTCGTTCCAAGATCGCACGAGGCAGCGCGGAGCTGGCGATCCTCACCTTGCTGGATGGGCCGCCGCTTTACGGTTTCGAAATCGCCCGGCGCATTGAAGAAAAAACCGGTGGGGCTCTGCGGTTCACCCTGGCTTCGCTCTATCCCATGCTCTATGACCTGGAAAAGCGCGGCCTGGTGAAGGCTCGGTGGGAGGCTAATCACGCCGGCCGCGACCGCCGCTACTACGCCCTGACCGCCGCTGGAAAAAAGCAACTGGCGCCGTTGCGCAGGGAGTGGCGTTTCTTTTTCCAGGCACTCGACCGTTTGGCGGGTGTGAGCCATGCCTGATTGGAACAGACTGGTTCGCGAGCGTTTGAGCGGACTGGAACTCAGCCCGGCACAACGTGACGCGATCGTCGCCGAGCTAGCAAGCCACTTGGAGGATCGCTACGAAGAGCTGTGCGCGCAGGGGATAGGCGAGTCCGAAGCTATCGCGAGATCTCTGCAAGAAGGGGCCGATTGGCCGCGGCTGGCTCGACAAATTGAACGCGCAAAGCGCAAGGAGGAAACTATGAACAACCGAATAAAGAGTCTTTGGCTACCGGGCTGTGTCAGTCTGACCGCGGCGATGGGATTGCTGATGCTGTTGCAGCGGACTGGCTTTCAGCCCCGCCTCGTATGGGTGGGCTCAATGCCCCTTATGCTATATGTTCCGTGGCTGGTCGCGTTGCCACTGTGCGGGGCTGCTGGCGCGTATTTGTCTCGGCGCGCCGGTGGTCCATGGCTGGCACGTGTGGTCGCAGGTCTGTTCCCAGCGATCGTGATCCTCGGACTCGCGGTTCTGGCTTTGTCGTCCAGCGTGGTTGTCGAACCAAACGTGTTCATCTTGCGGCATCCGCTTCATCTTCTGTTCGGTTTGTTCAACTGGATCGTACTTCCGGCCGCAGCCCTGCTGCTGGGCGCGATGCCATTCTTGACAGCTCCGAAACTGCGGGCGACTTAGCCTGGACCTGGGGATCACTCCAGGCTAGCAGGCAGCAAAGCGGCTTACGATTCGCAGCAGAGCGGTTGTCAACTAGGTGGGGCCCAAGACCGGCTGGAAGATTCTTCAATCGCGCATGTCGCTATCCTTGCGACTCTGCTGCACTGCCGCGCTCGTAGTACTCCGTGAGGCATCGGCCGTTAGAGCTGAAAATCCTGAGATGCACCAGGCCCCATCGCTGCAATGCGAATTGCATCGTCGTGGCCACCACACCGAGTCCGTATTGCACACTTCGCCGGAAGTTGATTGAGGAGGCCTCGTCAAAGTACTTAGTCGGGCAGGAAACTTCCCCGATGCGGAAGCCGAAGTGCACACATTGCGCGAGCATCTGGTTATCAAAGACAAAGTCGTCAGAATTCTCCAACAGCGGCAGCCTGGTGAGCACATCGCGGCTGAAGGCACGATATCCGGTGTGATATTCGGAGAGCTTGACCTTGAGGAAAAAGTTTTCGAATGCAGTCAGAAAGCGGTTCGAAATGTACTTGTAAAGCGGCATACCACCGCGCAGCGCCTGTCCCCCGATAATCCGAGAACCCAGAACGACGTCATAAACGCCGTACGCCACCATGCTGGCCATGGCTGTGACCAGCAAGGGAGTGTACTGGTAATCGGGATGCAGCATGATGACCACATCGGCGCCAGCGGCCAGAGCTTCGCGGTAGCAGGTTTGCTGGTTGCGTCCGTAGCCGTAGTTCCGGTCATGCATGAAACACCGCAAGCCCAGCCGCTTCGCGACTTCGATGGTGCGATCGGAGCTGTGATCATCCACCAGAATACGGATATCCACCAGATCAGGCAGCTCGCGCACGGTGGCTTCCAGCGTTTTCTCCGCGTTATAGGCGGGCATCACCACGGCGATGCGCTTACCGTTAATCATTCTTCCCCTCAAGGACGCGCGATATATCTGCCACCAACTCCAGTTTTCTCAATGTCCTAGTTGAACCGTTCATAGTTGAACCATTCATAATAAGGCCGGACAGGTGCCTGTCCAAATCCAAGCGAGCCGGTTGGGATCTCCATTCGGACTGCCGAGCAGGCGGTTATTGTACACTCGGTTGCCGTTTGGATTGATCCCGCAACCGCAACAATTCCGTCGCAGATTTGGTTGCTGGTTTATCCTCGACCGATTAAACTGCATTGCGAGTGCACAACCAGCCCATTCTGGTAACCGGAGGAGCAGGCTTCATCGGCTCCAATTTTGTTCTGCAGTGGTTCGCGACCGAGGTCACTCCGGCGGTAAACCTAGACAAACTCACCTACGCCGGCAACCCCCACAATCTCGAAAAGGTTTCGGCCGATCCGCGCTATGTCTTCGTGCATGGGGACATCTGTGATCGCAAGCTGGTCGGCCAATTGTTGCAACGTCACCGGCCCCGCGCCGTCGTCCATTTTGCGGCCGAGAGTCATGTGGACCGCTCCATCCACGGACCCGATGACTTTGTGCGCACCAATGTTAACGGGACTTTCTCCCTGCTCGAGGAGACGCGCGCCTATTGGATGGAGTTGGGACCGGATGAGAAGACCGCGTTTCGCTTCCTGCACGTCTCCACCGACGAGGTGTACGGGTCCCTGGGCCCGAGTGAGCCGGCGTTCTCGGAAACCACCCCTTATGCTCCCAACAGTCCGTATGCCGCGTCCAAGGCGGCATCCGACCACCTGGTGCGCGCTTACCATCACACCTACGGCCTGCCCACCCTCACCACCAACTGCTCGAACAACTACGGACCGTATCAGTTTCCCGAAAAGCTGATCCCGCTGACCATCTTGCATGCGCTCACGGGCAAGCCCATTCCGGTGTATGGGGACGGCCAGAATGTGCGCGACTGGCTGTATGTGGAAGATCACTGCGATGCCATTCGAACGGTTCTTGCCCGCGGCCGAGCCGGTGAGACCTACAACGTGGGCGGCCGAAACGAGAAGCCGAACTTGGAGATCGTGCACACCATCTGTTCGACTCTTGACCAACTGCGACCCAACGATCCCGTTGTTCCTCACCGCAATCTGATTACATTCGTGACCGACCGGCCGGGGCATGATCGGCGCTATGCCATGGATGCGGGTAAGATTGAGCGAGAGCTGAATTGGCGGCCGCGGGAGACGTTTGAAAGCGGCATCCGCAAGACCATCGAGTGGTACCTGGCTAACGATGCCTGGATCCGCGAAGTGACCAGCGGAAGCTACCGCCAATGGATTGCGACGCAGTACTCGATGTGACGTCAGCACTCGGCGTCGCCTTCCGGCCTGAAAGCATCTCGCGGCGGTTCGTGCGTGTCAGGTTAGACGCTGTGCTGGCTGAATGCTGAGTGCTACAACTGCTTTCATAGATGGCTATATACCGATGTGAACCGTTAACTCAGGGGCTGAAGCCCGCTGTTTCGCGGCCCTGATCGGCACGGCTGAAGCCGTGCCCTTCCACAAAAACCATTTATGAAACGAGCTGTAAGTTATCGTAGGAAGAACAAGCATGGCTGGACATCGTTCAAAACGTAGGCCGGTTTACAAAGGCATCATTCTGGCCGGCGGATCGGGTACGCGACTCTACCCCGTGACGCATGCCGTGTGCAAAAGTCTGCTGCCGATTTACGACAAGCCCATGATCTACTACCCGCTGACTACGCTCATGCTGGCGGGAATACGGGAGATTCTAATCATCTCCACGCCGGAAGACGCGCCCCGGTTCCGGCAGTTTCTGGGCGACGGAGCGCGCTTCGGCTTGAACTTCCAATACGTGGTGCAGCCGCGCCCGGAGGGCATCGCGCAGGCATTTGTGGTGGGCAAGGATTTTATCGGCTCATCCTGTTGTGCGCTGGTTCTGGGCGACAACATCTTTTATGGGCACGATCTGGTCAAGTGCGTTCAGCAGGCCGCGACCAAGAGGGCAGGCGCACGGGTGTTTGCGTATCCGGTGCAGGATCCGGAACGGTACGGCGTGGTGGAGTTCGATTCGGAGGGCCGGGCACTGAGTCTGGAAGAGAAGCCCAAGGCGCCGAAATCGCGTTATGCGGTCACCGGACTTTATTTCTACGACAACCAGGTCGTGAACATCGCAAAGTCGCTGAAGCCCTCAGCCCGGGGAGAGCTCGAGATCACCGACGTCAACAAAGAGTACATGAAGCGTGGACAACTGGACGTAGTGGTGATGGGGCGGGGCATGGCGTGGCTGGATACGGGAACGCATGAGGCCATGCTGGAAGCTTCGTTATTCATTCAAACCATCGAAACCCGGCAGGGGCTGATGGTTTCCTGCCCGGAGGAGGTTGCCTATCGGCTGGGCTACATCACGGCGCAGCAGTTGGAGGCGACCGCGGCCTCCATGAAGAACAACGGCTACGGCAGGTATCTGCTGCAGCTCCTGAGCGAAAAGGTGTTCTAGGGTCAGGTCCCGCAACTTCGGGACACAGCACTACTATTTCTTCCGCTGCCGGATTCTCACTTCAAAGCTCACCACGCCGTTGTAGTCGCGGATAGCGAGAATCGAGACATTACGGCTCACGTTGTACTCCGCCTGAATGATCTGCTGCGAGGTCTGCGAAACGTTGGTGGTATAGGTGAGCGTGAGATTGTCTTTGACCTGCTGCTCGATGGTTACGGCGGGCGTGGTTGTGGTGGGGGAGGTTTCGGTGTTCAGCCCCTGCGGATCAATCTTGATGTGGCTGATCCCAAACAAGCTTCGGGAGC
>Ga0187819_10000663_pt1 | contig 17388 bp, 12 predicted proteins | sample NC_wetland_sal_i_15_FD_132411 | JGI IMG/M metagenome (GOLD analysis project Ga0187819, IMG submission 132411) | Wetland sediment microbial communities from Neuse River Estuary, North Carolina, USA - SO4_4 | ecosystem: Environmental > Aquatic > Freshwater > Wetlands > Sediment | place: USA...
CGGACAAGGCGCTGGAGATCGCGCGCAAGCTATGCGCCGGCCTGGCTGCGGCTCACGACAAAGGCGTACTTCACCGCGATCTGAAGCCCTCCAATGTCATGCTGGATGGCCGCGGCAACGTACTCATCACCGACTTCGGGCTGGCAGGCCTTGCCAGCCAGATTCGGGGCGCTGAGGTTCGCAATGGTACTCCCGCTTACATGGCGCCCGAGCAGCTTGCGGGCAAAGAGGTCAGCACCCGAAGCGATATCTACGCGCTCGGTTTGGTGCTGTACGAGGTTTTCACTGGAAAGCGAGCCTTCGAAGCCGCGACGCTGGCGGAACTGGTGCGGCTGCACACCGAAACGGCGCCGGTGAATCCCACGACGCTGGTGAAGGATCTCGATCCTGCCGTGGAGCGCGTGATTCTGCGCTGCCTCGATCCGGACCCGCGCAACCGGCCAGCATCTGCTCTGGCGGTAGCCGCCGCTCTCCCTGGCGGCGATCCTCTGGCTGCGGCGCTCGCTGCAGGTGAAACTCCATCACCCCAGATGGTCGCGGCATCGGGTGAAACCACGGGTCTGCCCGTGCGCGTCGCGCTGCCCTGCGCCGCCGCAGTGGTGTTCGCACTGGCCGCGATTGTTTTTGTCAGGCCCAGCACCAGCGCCATTGACCGGCTGGGACTCGAAAAGCCTCCCGAAGTGCTGACGGAGACAGCACGCAACATGATCCGCAATTTCGGTTATCCGGGCCACGCAACCGACAGCGCTTTTGGCTTCGGCTACCAAGGAGACTTCCTGCAATACCTCCAGCAGCACCAGAAGCCGGGATCGTCCGATTGGCCCAAGATTCTTGGAGGCTGGCCAAATTTGGCGTACTTCTGGTATCGCGAAAGCCCGCGCTACCTGGCGGCAAGTGATTTCAGGGACCAGTCGCTGACACCTGGAATAGTGACCACTTACGATCCCCCGGTCATCCAATCGGGGATGATCAACGTGGAACTGGACCCACAAGGGCGCCTGGAGCGGTTTGACGCGATTCCCCCGGAGGTGGACAAGACGGCGCCTCCCGCGCAGCCCTTCGATTGGAAGCCGCTGCTCTCGGCAGCAGGCCTAGATGCGGGAACGCTGCGGCCGGCTGAACCCGAGTGGAATTCACTGGCAGTTTTTGACACGCGCGCTGCGTGGACGGGAACATGGCCCGGCAGCCAGAGGGCGTTACGCGTGGAAGCGGCGGCGTGGCGCGGCAAACCCGTGTACTTCGTGACGATGGGCGCCTGGACTCACCCGTATCGCATGCAGCCGCAAGTGCGAACCACCGGTCAAAAAGCAGCAGAAGTCATCGGCACATGCCTCCTGATCCTGATTCTCGGCGGCGCAGTCGGATTGGCGTGGTGGAATCACAAGCGCGGCCGGGGTGACCGGCAGGGTGCTATCCGGCTGGCCGTGTTCGTGTTCTGTGCACAGATCGGCCTCTGGCTGACCAGAAGCCACCTAGTGCCAGACATAAGCACCTTCGGGTTGTTCATCATTGCGGTGAGCACAGCGCTGTTTATCTCCGGTTGCGTTTGGATCCTCTACCTGGCGCTTGAACCCTACGTGCGCAGGCGTTGGCCACAGGCCATTATTTCGTGGACTCGACTGTCAAGTGGCCGCATCCGCGATCCGCTGGTGGGACGCGATGTCTTGTTCGGCACCGTACTGGGAGTATCCTGGTTGCTCATTATTATGGTGGATGAGCTAGTGCTTTCGCGGCTCGGTTCGCAGCCGAGCCTGGGAAACACCGATTACTTCCTGGGAGCGCGACGCGCCCTGGGAGCTGTTCTTTACCAGATTCCGAACTCCATCGTCGGCACGTTGATGTTCTTTTTCCTGATTTTTCTCCTGCGCGCGGTTCTCCGCAATCAATGGCTGGCAGCAGCGGGTTTCGTTTTGATCTACACCGTCCTGAAATGTCTGCAGAGCGATAATCCATGGGTGGAGTTACCGTTCGTGATTCTTATTTATGGGATTGCGGCTCTTGTCGTGGTGCGCTTCGGCCTGGTGGCGCTGGCGGCAGGCATTTTTGTTGCGGACCTGATTGGCAGTCTGCCGTCCACCCAGAATTTTTCAGCGTGGTATGCCAGCGGTCCCATCTTCGCGCTCGTGGTGGTGGCGGCGCTGGCTGTCTGGGCCTTTCACACGTCGCTCGCCGGGCAGCCGATCTTCCGCCGGGAGTTGTTCGACTAGGGCGTGCTAAGCTGTCTGGGTGCGACGGCACAACCCCCTGCTTTCCCTGGCTAGCCCGCGGCTGGGTCCGCTGGTTCAGGAGGAAACCTTCGCGCGTTTGTGCCGCTCTCGGGATTTCCTCGCCGCCAGCATCGATCAGCCGGTACGACTCGAGGACGCAGCCGGCGCCGCTTGCCTCTCCCCGTTCCATTACCACCGGATGTTTTCGCGGGCTTTCGGCGAAACACCACATGATTTCCTGCGGCGGTTGCGCATCGACCGCGCCAAAGAGTTGCTGGCCCGCGATCATCTTCCGGTAACCGAGATCTGCCTGGAGGTGGGCTACGAAAGCCTCGGCTCGTTTAGCACCTGGTTCCGGTCGCTGGCCGGCTGCTCACCAGCCGAGTACCGGCAATCCATCCGGCGCATCTTTCCAGTTCCGGAACTTGCGATCTACCGTTTTGTCCCCGCTTGTTATCTGCTGAACCACGGTGCACGTCCCTTCTGACAAAACCGCAAGATTCGAGAAGCGGGGCCCGGGTATAGTGTAGGATTCTGAAGCCGGAGGGAAATCTCATAATTCAACGCCTGTCGCACGTAACGATTTTTGTTTTAGACCAGGACGCCGCCAAGGACTTCTATCTCAACAAGCTCGGATTCGATCTACACACCGACGCGACCATGGACAACGGCTTCCGCTGGCTGACGGTTAGCCCCAAGGGCCAGCCGGACCTTGAAGTCATACTGATGTCCACCACGAACCCTAAGATGGACGCCGAGACCGCGGAAATGCTTCGCACCCTGGTCCGCAAAGGTGTCCTGGGTAGTGGAGTGCTCGAAACGGCGGATTGCCAGAAGACGTACGAAGACCTGAAAGCCAAGGGCGTCGAGTTCCTGTCTCCGCCGACCGAACGCTTCTACGGAATCGAGGCGTTGCTCAAAGACAACTCCGGCAACTGGTTCAGTATGACGCAGCGCAAGCCGGCGGAAACCGGCAAGGGTGCGAAGTCCGCACAGGGGTGAGGGGCGCCATCACACCTGCAATTCCGCCAGCCGTTCCTTGACGAACAGGAGCACCGCGCCGGGCGCGGAGAGTCCGTCGAGCGGCACTTGCAGTACGCCCGCGGGAGTGAACTGCGCACCGCGCCGGCCGCTCACCAGGCTCATGAGCTGCGCCGGGCTCACGCGGGTCTGCTGGTGGAACTTGATTTGAAGCGCGCCCTGGCGGCGGTCAATGCGCTCAATGCCTAGCTTTTCTGCCGCCGACTTGAGCGCAGCGTATTCGAGCAGGTTCTGAACGGCCTCAGGCACGGGTCCGTAGCGGTCTTCCAGTTCGTGAGCAATGCGGTCGCGTTCGTCGGCATCATGCGTGCCGGCGATGCGGCGGTAAGCCCGGAGCCGCTGATTTTCGTCGGTAATGTAGTCCGGCGGAATGCGGATGTCCAGGGCCAGGTTGAGAGCCGCGTGAATCTCCGGCGGCACCTCCTCTCCCTTCAGCTCGCGCACGGTTTCTTCGAGCATGCGCACATACATGTCGAAGCCCACGGCGTTGATGTGGCCGTGCTGCTCACCGCCCAGCAGATTCCCGGCGCCGCGCAACTCTAAATCGAGCGCCGCGATCTTAAAGCCGGCGCCCAGATCGCTGAATTCCTTTAGCGCGGCCAGCCGCTTGCGCGCCGTTTCGGACAGCTCCGTATCCGGTTGCACCAGCAGGTACGCGTAGGCGCGCCGGTTGGAGCGGCCAACCCGGCCGCGAAGCTGGTACAGTTCCGAGAGGCCGTATCGATCCGCGTTTTCGATGATCATGGTGTTGGCCAGCGGAATGTCCAACCCGTTTTCGACAATCGTAGTAGAAACCAGGATGTCGTACTCGTGGCGCACGAAGCCAAGCATGGTGCGCTCGAGCTCTTTTTCGTCCATTTGCCCGTGACCCACACCAATGCGGGCCTGGGGCACAAGCTCCTGTATCGTGGAGGCCCGAGTCCAGATAGAATCGACGCGGTTGTGAACAAAGTAGACTTGGCCGCCTCGGTTTAATTCGAGTTCCAGCGCCGAACGGATCAGGTCGGGGTGCATGGGCGCGACCACGGTCTGAATGGCGAGCCGGTCTTTGGGCGGCGTCTCGATCACCGACATGTCGCGGAGTCCCAATAACGACATATGTAGTGTTCGCGGGATCGGCGTGGCGCTCATGGCGATCACATCTACGGTTTTCTTGAGCTGCTTGAGCCGTTCCTTGTGTTTGACGCCGAAGCGCTGCTCTTCGTCGACAATCACCAGGCCGAGGTCTTTGAACTCAATGTCCTTTGAGAGCAATCGGTGCGTGCCAATCGCGATGTCGACCTTTCCTTCGGCGACATCGGCGACCACCTGCTTCAACTCTTTCGGAGCGACGAAGCGGCTGAGCATTTCGACGCGCACCGGGAACGGCTGGAACCTTCGCTTGAATGTTTCGTAGTGTTGAAACGCAAGAACCGTGGTAGGCGCCAACACCGCAACCTGTTTTCCGTCGCCGAGGGCTTTGAATGCCGCCCGCATGACGACCTCGGTTTTGCCGAAGCCGACATCACCGCACAGCAGGCGGTCCATGGGCTCGGGATTTTCCATGTCGCGTTTAATGTCGATGATGGCCGACCGCTGATCGCGCGTTTCGGTGAACTCGAAGGCGTCTTCGAACTCGCGCTGCCAGTTGCTGTCATTGGAGAAAGCGAAACCTTTCGCAAGTTTGCGCGCGGCGTAGAGTTTCAGCAACTCCTCGGCCATGTCGCGCATGCGCGCTTTGACCCGGCTCTTGGTGCGGGTCCACGTGGATCCGCCCATACGGTCCAGTTGAGGAGCGGCGTCGCCCGCTCCACGAAAGCGCTGGACGAGGTCCATGTGGGTCAAGGGCACGTAGAGCTTGCTGCCACCGGCATACTCCAGCAGCATGTAGTCGCCCTTGGCTTCCCCTTGCTCGATGGAGCGAAGGCCGAGAAAGCGGCCAACCCCGTGCTCCGAGTGGACCACATAATCGCCCGGCTTCAGCTCGAACGTTTCGGCAGAAAACGTGGCCAGATGCGACTTGCCGGCCGCAGGCCGCGCCACCAGTTCCGGTGTTTCGAAAAGATCCTCCGAACCGAAGATGGCCAGGTTCGAATCGGGAAACACGGTGCCGCGCTCGATGCCGCCGCGGATCAGATATACGCTCGCCACGGACCCTGCCAGGTATGCGCGCTCGGCAAGATATTGCGGCGTGCCATCGGACTGGTCGGCGCCGAGTTGGTAAGCGATCCCGTACGAATTGAAAATGTCCGCAAGGCGTTCCAGCTCGCCAGCGGACGCGGCGAAGAACGCCACGCGCGAGCCGGATTCGATCAATCCGCGCGCCTCGGCAATCGCCACCTGCATGTTGCCGTGGAACGACATGGAAGGGCGAGTGGGAATGTGCAAAGCCGGATTTGGGATTTGGGGATTGGGATTTGGCGTCAGCACGTCTAGTTCGCGCAATTCGATTTGCGGCCGGCGCCGCGCCGCGAGTTCGTCCCAGCGGAAGAAAACCCGCTCCGGCGGGCACAGAGCCGGACGCTCAGGATCTTCAAGCCGGGTCCAAAAACGCTCCGCGGCGGCGCGGATTTCCTCGGGCTCGTCGAGGATCACGGCGGCGTTCTCGAGCAAATCGAAGAGCGAGCTGCCGCGCGGCCGCACCAGTGGAGCCACCAGCTCCCAACCGGGAAACGCCTCGCCGGGAAGCGGCAGGTCGCGCGCGGGCGTGCCGGCCTGGCGGAGTTGTTCGGTCAACTCGCTCAGCAACGAACGCGATTTTTGAAATTCGGTCAGCGGCAGCAAAGTGCAGTCGGGAACTTTGAGAACCGAGCGCTGCGACTCGACTTCGAACCGGCGGATGGAATCGATCTGGTCGCCGAACATTTCGATGCGTACGGGCTTGGCCGCTTCGGGCGAATAAACGTCCAGAATCCCTCCGCGGACGGAATATTCGCCCACCATCTCGACGGGATCGCGTTTCTCATACCCGATGCTCTCCAGGTGCGCGATGAGGTCATCGAGCGGGATTTCGTCGCCGGTGCGCAGGGTTAACGCGAGCTGGCGGTAAAAATCAGGGGACTCGATGCGCAGTAGTGCTGAGGCAATGGGCGCAATGGTGATGGGCGGGGGATCGGTGGCCAGCCGCCACAGGCCGGCGGCCCGCTCTTCCAGGATTTCGGCATGCGGCGACATGCGCTGCGCAGGCAGAACATCCAGAGCGGGAAGCAACTGGGGCTCGGGGCGGTCCCGGTCGGAAGCCAGCAGGTGGAAGAACGTGCGCAGGGATTCGCAAAGCAACTCCGCCTGTTTGTTGCCTGCGGCCACGAGCAGAAGCGGCCGCTCGGTCATTTGCCAGAGCAGCACCGAGTAAAGCGCTTTGGCGGTGGTAGTGAGGCCCGAGAGCGCCAGAGGCTGCTGCGGGTTCAGGGCAAGGCGCTGCAGTAACTCTTGAAATGCCGGATGGCGCCCGAGGGCAGAGAACAAATCGCGGATTGCAGGATGAATCAAGGGATTAGCGGGCGAGAATGGTTTCTACTATTCCGGTAGTTGAATAACCGGGTTCGAGGCTGAGCGCCATCACGACTCCGCCGGCCGCCTCCACTTCTTCGCGTCCGGCAATCCAGTGCGCCCAGTCCGCCCCTTTTACCAGAACATCCGGCAAGACTGCGGCGATCAGCTCGCGCGGTGTATCTTCGTCAAATAGAGTGACGGCGTCCACGGCCTCGACCCCCAGCGAGACCTCCACGCGGTCGTCCTGCGACATGAGCGGCCGCGACGGGCCCTTCAACCGGCGAACGCTGTCGTCGGAATTGAGCGCGAGAATCAGGACATCACCCAGTGATCGCGCCTTCTCCAGCAGGCGAATGTGGCCGGGATGAAGGAGATCGTAACACCCGTTGGTGAAGACCACTTTCTTACCCGCGGCCTTCCATGCGGCACGCACCTGGACCAACTCGTCGCGGCTATAGAAGACTCCCACACTTTCAATGTAGGACAGGTCGCCGGGCGTGTCTATTGGGCGAAGAGCCGGATCGGGGAGCAGCCTTGGCCGGAATCAGGATGAATAAGAATTCTCTTCTTGGACGGTGGCGCAGGGACTGGGCAGAAGCTGTTCTTTCGCCTCTTCGCCATAGCCAAAGGCCTGGCGAATCTTCTTGTGGGCGCGAGCCAGCGTCGCTCCCACGGTTCCCTGCCGCAGATTCAGAATCGCGGCCATCTCGTCGTAACTCAGACCTTCGGCGCGAAGCCGCACGCATTCCAGTTCGCGGGGCGAAAGCAGTCTGGCCATATCGCGCGCCATCTCGGTGCGATGATAGTGCTTCTCGGGATCATTGTGGCTGTCCAATGTTTCCCCGATTGCGTCGCTGCCGACCTCGTTCTTCACGCTGGACGACTTGAGAATGTCGAGCGAGTAGTTGCGCATCACGCGAAACAGCCACGCCTTGGGATCATTGAAACTGCGGCCCTCCCTTCGCGCGATGAAGTAGCGCAAGAAGATCTCCTGGAGGGCATCTTGCGCGCCGCTTGCATCTTTGATGAGGCTGAAGGCGTAACGTAACAGGGCCGCCGCGTGGCTGGCATAGAGCGCTGCCATCTCACGCTCCAGGTCGTCACCGGGCGCGATCTGACGGGCACTCACACTATGGACGTCTTGCGGCACCTGACTTTGATCTTCAAGGCAACCGCGATCCGCATCAATATTGGCTTCGGTTAGTCAGGCGGGATCGACCAACGATATGCAAACTTTGGGTATATGGGCAGGCGCGAGGCGCAAGTGATTGGGCTACAGGCGGTTGATCAAGCTGGCCACATAACCGGCGCCGAAGCCGTTATCGATGTTCACCACTGTCACGTTACTGGCGCAACTGTTCAGCATGCCGAGCAGCGCGGCGAGGCCGTTGAAACTGGCGCCGTAACCCACGCTGGTTGGGACGGCAATGACAGGACAGGAAACCAAGCCGCCCACCGCGCTAGGCAACGCGCCTTCCATGCCGGCACAGACGACCACCACTCGCGCCGCTGCGAGCCGGGAGCTACTCTCGATCAGGCGGTGAATGCCGGCGACGCCGACGTCGTGAATCGATTCGACCTCATTGCCCATGACCTCGGCGGTGATTTGCGCTTCCTCGGCGACAGGAATATCGCTCGTGCCCGCGCATACCACGGCGATCTTGCCCTTGCCGCGCAGGGTCTTGTCTCTCCAAAACCGGAGAGCGCCGGAAAGCGGAAAATACTCCGCCTCCGGGTGCTCTCGCGCGACCAGCTGGGCCGTGGCTGCGTCGGCGCGCGTAATGAGCACGTTCTGCGAGACCTCGAGCAGGCGGCCCGCAATGGTTACCACTTGATCCGGCGTCTTGCCCTTGGCGAGAATCACCTCCGGCATGCCGTGTCGCAGCTCACGGTGATGATCCACCTTGGCAAAGCCCAGGTCTTCGAAGGGCATATGACGGACACGGGCCAAAGCGGAATCCACGTTGATGGCGCCGGAGCGTACTTGCTCCAGCAACGCGCGGAGCTGGTCTTCATTCATACGACCTCAGAATATCAGAACGCCTGCTGCGGGCTGCTCAGAACACAAGCGCCTGCCCTTTTTGAAGCCCGAGCCGTTGCGCTTCACCGGCGCGCAACTCGAGCACAAACTGCTCGTCGGTGTGGCCGCCGTAGACCGGGCAGTCGGCGGGTTTCGTCAGGCAGGGGGGGGTGTTGGCGGAGATCTCGACGATATGCCGGCCGGCATCCATGAAAATGATGTCGAGCGGCACCTTAACGTTGGACATCCAATAGACGTAGGGCGCGGGTTTGCTGTGGACAAACAGCATACCACGGCCTTGCGGCAGGGCGTCGCGGAACTTCATGCCCGTCTCCATCTCGCCTTGGGTCATCATCACTTGGGCGCGGATTTCGCGGCCGCCGGGCAGCGTGACGATTTGCGTATGGAGGTCAGCCTCTTCATTCGGTTTGGGCGCGCAACCAAACGAAAGCAGCACCGCAACTAAGACGAGACGCACAGGGGGCATGCGATAAAATGGTACTTCTTTGCGCCCGGCATTGCAGGAATCACCCCGAGGTTTATTCCACACGATGTTCTGGAAGCGAGTCTGGCTGACGCTCGAAATGATCAAATTCGAACACTCGGTTTTTGCTCTGCCCTTTGCACTCACTGGCGCGTTACTGGCCATTCGGGAAAGCGGGCTGAGCATGCGTTTGATGTGGCCGAAGATCGCCTGGATCGCCGTCGCCATGGTGGGCGCCCGGTCGGCGGCCATGGCGTTCAACCGGCTGGTCGATGCAGAGATCGATGCCCGAAACCCGCGCACACGGCGGCGTCACATTCCGGCCGGCCTGCTTTCGGCGGCTTTCGGCTGGGGGTTTGTGGCGGTATCGAGCCTGGTCTTCATTTATGCCGCGCGGGAGCTGAATTCGCTGTGTTTCAAGCTGGCGCCCGTCGCGCTGGGCGTCGTTTTCTTCTACTCGTTTACCAAGCGGTTCACGACGTTCTCGCACCTGGTGCTGGGGTTTTCGCTGGGGATCGCACCCGCCGCCGCCTGGATTGCGGTGCGCGGCTCGCTCGATCCACGCATTCTTTGGCTCACCGCCGCGGTAATGTTTTGGACGGCCGGATTCGACATCATCTATTCCTGCCAGGACTACGCCTTCGACACGGACCACGGCCTGTTCAGCCTGCCGCGCCGGATGGGCATCGCTTGGGCGCTGCGCGTTTCGCAACTGTTGCACATTGTGATGATTCTGTGCCTGCTGGCATTGGTGCATGACTTGGACCTCGGTCCGCTCAGCCTGGCAGGGATTGTGGCCGTCGGACTGCTGCTGGTTTATGAGCACAGTTTGGTGAAGCCGGACGACCTGTCGCGCGTCAATGCGGCGTTCTTCACCATGAACGGCTGGGTCAGCGTGCTATTCTTTGTGTTTTGGGCCGCGGATGTGTTCCTGATGCGCCGCGTATAGGCTAATGTCCGTCTTCGTTGAAGATTCCCGGCTGAAGCCGATTCTCGAAAAGGTCGAGGCCGGCACGCGTCTTTCCTATGAGGATGGAGTTGCGCTTTATCGCACGCCGGATATTCTGGCGCTTGGCTACATGGCCAACCTGGTGCGCGAGCGCCTGCACGGCGCGACCACATACTTCAACGTCAACCGCCATATCAATCCCACGGACGTCTGCGTGGCCAGTTGCCGGCTGTGCGCGTTTGGCAAGAAAGCCAAGGATCCCAAGGCGTACACCATGTCGCTGGATCAGGTGTTGCACGTTGCCGGCGAAGGCTGGAGCGAAGCCGTCACCGAGTTTCACATCGTCGGCGGACTGCATCCGGAACTCACGCTCGATTGGTATTGCGAGATGTTGCGCGGCCTCAAACAGCGCTTCCCGCAGGTACATCTGAAAGCCTTCACCATGGTCGAGATTGGCTATCTGGCGCAACGCACCAGGATCCCGGTTCAGGAAGTGCTCGAGCGCCTGCGGGACGCAGGCATGGACTCATTGCCCGGCGGCGGCGCGGAGATTTTCTGTGACCGCGTGCGGCGCATCATCTGCGATCACAAGATCACGGGCGAGGAGTGGCTGGAAACCGCACGCACGGCCCACCGCCTGGGTCTGCACTCCAACTGCACCATGCTGTACGGCCACATTGAGACAGAAGAAGACCGCGTCGATCACCTGGTGAAACTGCGCGCTTTGCAGGACGAAACGCAGGGTTTCGTTACTTTCATCCCGCTGGCGTTTCACCCCGATAACACCCCCCTTTCGCACATTCCCAAGACGACGGGATTTCTGGACATCAAGAGCATCGCGGTGGCGCGCCTGATGCTCGACAATGTGCCGCACATCAAGGCGTACTGGATCATGATGACGCCCAAGATCGCGCAGATTGCTCTTCGTTTCGGCGCGGATGACATCGATGGGACGGTGGTCGAAGAGAAGATCTACCACGATGCCGGCGCCACCACGAGCCAGTCGCTCCGGCGCAGCGAACTGCTGCAACTCATCCGCAAGGCCGGCCGCGAGCCCGTCGAGCGCGACACACTCTACCGGCCCGTGCAGCGGACGGAGACGACTTTCACGGTGCTCGTCTAGCCGCCGCGCCGCACCCTCCCGGCTTCGGATAAAATCAAGAGCACCAATACTCACGTTCCAGGAGGTGGCTATGCGCCGGTTCCCGTTGTACTCATTCGCGATTCCGCTGGGAGCGATTCTCGTGATGCTTGCAGGTTGCGGCGGATCCCAGCACAGCCCAACAGAAAAGTACTATCTGCTTTCCGCCAACATCAAGATCCCTTATTGGGAAAGTGCGGGCAATGGCTTGATGCGCGCTGCCAGGCAAATGCAGGTGCAGGCGGAACTGGTTGGGCCTGACACTTATGACCCGGCGGCGCAACAGCAGGAATTGCGCCGACTCACCGGGCTGCAACAAAAGCCCGCGGGCATTCTCATCTCTCCGGCCGACGCCAACCTCATGAAGCCCGATATCGACGCAGCGATCGCCGCCGGCATTCCCGTGATGACGCTCGATTCCGATGCTCCCTCCAGCAAGCGGCTTCTGTTTATCGGAACGAACAATTATGAAGCGGGCGTCATGGGCGGCCGCGTGCTGGCGAAACAGCTTCAAGGGAAGGGCAACGTCGTGGTGTTCACTATGCCGGGACAGGCCAATCTGGCGGAGCGCTTGAATGGTTACAAGTTTGCGGTCAGCGAACATCCTGGAATCAAATTGGACGTGGTGGACATTAAGGGCGATCCGCGTATCGCTTTCGACACCACCAACGAGATTATCGAGAAGCGCCGGGACAAGGTGGACGGTTTCGTGTGCCTGGAAGCGCAAGCAGGCAAGGAAGTGGGGGAAGTACTGGATCGCGGCAAGGTCACCGGAAAAATCGTCGTCGCCATGGACACGGACGAAGGCACGCTTAACTGGATTCAGAAAGGTGTCATCGCCGCCACCATTGCTCAAAAGCCGTACACCATGGCGTACTACGGCGTGCAAATGCTGGACCAGATCTATCACCAGAAGCTGCCATCACTGGACGTCAATTGGGCCCAGGACCCCTTCTCCCCGCTGCCCACGTTCGTCGACACAGGCGCGACTCTGGTCACCAAGGACAACGTCGCCGACTTCATCAAGGCTCGCGAGGCCAGCAAGACGGAGAAGAAGTAGGAAACGCGGGCGCTGGCAGCGCTCAGGCCCACACGATGTCGATGGTCTGGCGCAAACGGAGGGGCGCCACTCTGTGTATCACCCGGGCGCCGGAGCCAGCCACCGCCCGCTCGACAATCGCTTTCAATTCCTCAGCCGTGTACGCCCGTCGAATGGACTGGCGGCCGTCCGCTGCGACCTCCGGCATGAGAAGCGGCGACAGGAATGCGGTGAAGAGCGCCAGCGGCAACCAGTGGCGCACCAGATCCATCGCGATGAAGCGCCGCACCGACCGGCTTGCATTGCGGACCAGCGCAATAACCTCATCTTCCCGAAGATGGTGAAGGACCCCCACGCATACGGCCACGTCAGCCACGGGCAGGTGGTCGCGCGTGGCGTCAGCTTCAATGATAGGGACCCCCAAAGGATTTCGCCGGGGAGTACGCAGGTCCGCACCCACAACATCGGTCATCAGCGCGATGCGAATCTCATGGAGCAGCGCACCGTAACCGCAGCCGATATCCAGGACTCGGCGCACAGCGCGTGAATCCCGGCGCAGCATGTTGAGAACCGCGCGGTGCGTTCCCAGCAGGCGCTGGATGAATCCGAGCTGATGGTGGAAGCGCTCTCGCACATGCTCGGGAACTTGCGGGTCGTCCATGATTTCAGGAGCCAGCGAGCGCTGCATCGGGGAAACGAAATTCTAGCACCCGGCCGGTCGACCGCTCGCGAGTTTTTACACTTATGGACGTTGCGAACGAGTCCAGGCTTCCAGAAAATCTTTACCCGAATAGCGGATGGTGCGCGCGTCGATGATCTCTGCCCCCGGGCGCAGATGCGCGTCTACGCCTAACGCGTTTCGGGTCGTGTATTCGATTTGAATCGTGACGGGGCCATCCACCTTATATGGCTTAATCTGGCCGATCTTGCTGACTGCGTGAGTTGCGCGCTCTCGGATCAGGCCGCGTGCTGCTTCGGCGGAAAGCGTCTGGCAGGCGTAGTTGGCGAAGCCCTCCTTCACCGCCGCCACATCGGCGTCAGGCACAATGGCGTGAAGATCATCGGCCGCGGCTTGATCGCCGCTGAGGAAAATCACGGGCGTGTCGAAGGCTCCCGCCAGCGCCGCGCGCGTTTCAATTTCACCCACCGGCTTGCCGTTCATGAGCATGGTTTGAATCCCGAGCGAGCTGTAGCTGTGCGCCATGATCCCGCCTTTGCGGTTGGCACGCGCGTGCTGGCCAACAAACGCGATTGCGCTATAGCCGCGCTCAAGAGTCATCGTAATACCCAGATCACCGATGATCAGCTTGGCACGCGGGTGAATGGTCAGCGCGGAAAGCGATTGGCTGCCATCGTGGCCGTCCCAGACAATCACATCGCTGGCTCCGCCGTCGTAAAATCCGCTGACGGCCGCGTTGATTTCACCCGTCAGAAGCTGGCGCATTTCCTGATCCTTCGGATCCGTCTGATCCTGGCGGCAAACGCCGGCGACTCCCTCGGCGTCGGTGATGAGAAAAACCGTCTTGCGGGTCTGACCGTTAACGGCGGCGATGATCACGCAGGCAAGAACGCCCGCGCGGCCTAGACTTCGAGCTTCCATGGCTCACGGTACTCGCGCTTGAGCAGCGGCCGCGCCTCAGGCTGTTGCGTGGTTTCATGCTGCTCATCCCAATCGATGCGCAGCTTGCTCCGCAACGATACGTTGCCCAGCAGAGCCGTGGTAGTCGAGCGGTGGCCGATCTCGATGTCGCTCACCGGCCGCTTCCGCGTCTTAACGCAATCCAGAAAGTTCTGCCAGTGCTCCAGCAGGGAATCGTTGGAGCGATGCGCCTCAGCCGCCTCGAGCGACGAGCCTTTTTCCGGGATCAACTGATAACCGGCGCGATCCACGAACAGCGTGCCCTCCGTGCCATGGAAAAGGATGCCGTAGCCGTGGTTGAACATGGATTGCGCGTTGGTTTCCCGGTTTTCGTAGGTGGCGATCATCCCGTTCGGATATTCGTACGTTACCTGCAAGGTGTCCGGCGTCTCGCGATTGTCTTGCAGATAGAATTTTCCACCCAGGCTGGCGATGGTGGTGGGCTCTATCTCGTGAAACGCCATTTGCACGATATCGAGCAGATGAATCCCCCAGTCGGTCATCATGCCGCCCGCGTAGTCCCAGAAGTAGCGGAAGAACGAATACTGATGCGGATCGACGCCAAAACGGTTCTTGTTGAATTCCCGCTGGGGCGCCGGCCCCAGCCACATGTTCCAATCGAGATCCGGAGGTGGACTGCTATCCGGCGGGTTGCCGATGCCCTCCGCCTTCTGATGCCCGTAATTCCACGTCCGCACGAAGGTCACTTTGCCAAGCTGACCGCTGGAGACCATTTCGGCCGCCTTCTGAAAATGCTCTCCGGAGCGCTGCCAGGTTCCCACCTGCACCACACGGTCGTATTTGCGGGCTGCCTGCACCATTTTGCGGCCTTCCTCGACCACCACGCAGATGGGCTTCTCCACGTAAACGTCCTTGCCGTTCTTGCACGCCTCGACGGTCATGTAGGCGTGCCAGTGGTCGGGCGTCGAGATGTTCACCGCGTCGATCGACTTGTCATGCAAGATCTCGCGAAAATCCGTGATGCCCTTCGCCTTGGGCCGCGCGTCCGGCGTGCCATCCGGCCCACGGCCACTCACGGCCACCGCCTTTTCCAGGTTCGGCTGATAGACGTCGCAAAGCACGGGCACTTCCACGTTGGGCAACTTCAGAGCCGTCTCCATGCTGTCGGTACCCATGCGGCCCATCCCGATGAACGCCACGCGAATACGGTCGTTCGCGCCGTGAACGTTGCCGGTGAAGATCGACGTTGTAAACACCGCCGCCGCGGATTTCAGAAAATCTCTACGATCGTTCATGGCTATCCTTTCACCACAATATTGACTAGCTTGTCCGGGACTACAATCACTTTGATCACCTGTTTGCCGTTCACGAAGGGCTGAACTTTGGGCTCCTCGAGAGCCCGTTGGCGCAACACGTCCTGAGGGCTGCCGAACGGAGCGGACAGGTGCGCGCGTAATTTGCCGTTGACCTGGATGACGATTTGAGCCTCGTCTTCCTTGGCCAATTCCGCGTCGTACGAGGGCCACGTCTGCCGGAACACCGGACCGCTCCTGCCCAACTCTTCCCACAACTCTTGCGCCAGATACGGCGCGAACGGGCCGAGCAGTAGCGCGAGTTTCTCCAGCACTTCCGCCAGCACAGCGCCTGAGAGTTCCGTCTCGGCCGTGTACAACTCGTTGACCAGTTCCATGACGGCCGCTATCGACGTATTGAAGTGCCACCGGCTGTCGAAATCCTCGGTGACCTTCTTGACAGTCTGGTGCAGCTTGCGTAGAACCTTGCGATCCGCCTCGGTGGACGCGCCGCCTTGCACGCGCGCCCGCTCCACATTGCGCGTGAAGAACCGGTACACACGGCCGAGGAAGCGATAGATCCCCTCCGCGCCCTCGCTGCGCCAGTCCACCTCCTTTTCAGGAGGGCCGGCGAACAGGACGAACAGGCGCGCCGTGTCGGTGCCGAATTTTCCGGCGAGCATGTCGGCGTCCACAACGTTCCCTTTGGACTTCGACATCTTCGCACCCTCGGCGATCACCATGCCCTGCGTGAAGAGCTTTTTCACCGGCTCGCTGTTCTTCACCAGGCCGATGTCGCGCATCACCTTGGTGAAGAAGCGCGAATAGATCAGGTGCAGGATGGCGTGCTCCACGCCGCCGATGTACTGATCAATCGGGAACCAGTACGCGATCTTCTGCGAATCGAACGGTGCGCGGCCGTTCTTCGGGTCGCAATAGCGGTAGAAATACCAGGACGAATCCACGAACGTGTCCATGGTATCGGTTTCACGCCGGGCGGGCCCGCCGCACTTGGGACACTGAACGTTGACAAACTCGGGCACGTATTCAAGAGGCGAGCGCCCCGTTCCTGTGATCTCGACATTGAGCGGCAGCAATACTGGCAAGTCGCTCTCGGGAACTGGAACCACGCCGTCTATCGGGCAGTGGACCACCGGGATCGGAGTGCCCCAGTAGCGCTGGCGAGAAACGCCCCAGTCTTTGATCCGGTAGGTCACCGCCGAGGTGCCGAAGCCCTCCCGCTCCGCTTTTTCCGACATGCGGCGCCGAGCTTCATAGCTTCTGAGCCCTGAAAACTCGCCGGATTGCTCTACGATGCCGTCGTCAGGGAAAGCCTCCTTCATCGCCGCGCGATCGGCAAGCACGCCGGTCTCCGGACGAATCACGGGGCGAACGGGAATTCCATACTTCGTGCAAAACTCGAAATCACGTTGATCGTGCGCCGGCACCGCCATGATCGCGCCCGTTCCGTAGGTCATGAGCACGAAGTTCGCTACCCAGACAGGCACGCGCTCGCCGCTGTACGGATTTACGGCGTAGTGCCCGGTGAAGAAGCCTTCTTTTTCGAGATCGCCGGGATCCTTGTTGGCGCGCGCGTCCACCATCTGCTTGGCGCGCGCGCGGCCGCCGGCATCCAGCATTTTCTCGGCCAGCGGATGTTCGGGAGCCAGAATCACGCACGTCGCACCGAAAATGGTATCCACGCGCGTGGTGAAAACGCGGATGGGCCCGAACTCGGAAGCGAAGTCCGCCTCCGTCCCCTCTGACCGCCCGATCCAGTTGCGCTGCATGGTGAGCACGCGCTCCGGCCAGTTTCCTTCGAGCTGCGCGATGTCCGCCAGCAGTTCATCGGCGTACTGAGTGATCTTGAAGAACCATTGCTCGAGTGCGCGCTGCTCCACCGGCGTACTTTCGTGCCGCCAGCAGCATCCGTTTACTACCTGCTCATTGGCCAGCACCGTGCCGCACTGCGGGCACCAGTTCACCAGCGCCTTCTTCCGGTAGGCGATGCCGCGCTCCAGCATTTTGAGGAAGAACCACTGGTTCCAGCGATAATAATCCGGCTCGCAGGTGGTGACCTCGCGTTCCCAGTCGTAGCTGAACTGGAAGCGGCGATGCGTCGCCTTCATCTTGGCGATGTTGGA
>Ga0187819_10000664_pt1 | contig 17387 bp, 15 predicted proteins | sample NC_wetland_sal_i_15_FD_132411 | JGI IMG/M metagenome (GOLD analysis project Ga0187819, IMG submission 132411) | Wetland sediment microbial communities from Neuse River Estuary, North Carolina, USA - SO4_4 | ecosystem: Environmental > Aquatic > Freshwater > Wetlands > Sediment | place: USA...
ACCGGGAGAGGTCGCCGACTTTCATGTGCGCCCTCATCGCTGCGATGTCGCCGCCCGAGGAGAAGGCCGTCCCCTCCCCGGTGATGATCACCGCCCGAATTGCGCGGTCATGGCCCACATCCTGTAGCATGGTCAGGAGCAGTCGCACCGAATCCGGGTCGAGCGCGTTGAGCGTGGCCGGGCGAGAGAGTCGGATGGATGCCACGGCGTCGCGCCGGTCGAGCTGAATTGGGGGAGCTCCTGTTTCGGTCATGGCTGCCACTAAGCCGTCGCAGTTCTTAGTCTCGTGGACCGACTGCAGAAGCTCGGCGAATCCCCTGGTTATGCCGGGGGACCACCGATTGGGTCCTCACGTCGGGGGGAGTTCCGTGGGATCGGACCCGAGGCTCTGGTCCTTCGGCGCTTCCGCGGCGGCTCGAAGAAGATACATGAATCCCACCAGTTGGGCGAGAATCCCCAGGAGCAGGTCGGGCGGATCAAGATAGTCGTTGGCGGCCTTAAACCCACCAAGAAGAAAGGCGGCGCTCGCCAGGAACACGGGCAGCGCCATGGCTCGCCGGGGGTGAGACGCTCGCCCTCGGAGATACCACCAAGTGAACGCGCCTGCGACCACAGCCACTGAGACCAGCTCGACGTCGTCCTTGAGGGGCCATAGAGAGTCTCCCCCACCATATCCCCAGAGAAGCTGCGAGGCCAGCCAAACCGGAACCGCGGTCACGAGGAAGAGCGCCGCGGCACGTAGCACTCCTCCGGATCCACCCCACCAAGTGGCCGCTCTCAAGGACTGGGAGTTCCGGGACCCCGGCTCGGCTAACCGTGATGAGACTAAAAGGCGCCTCTGAGGGGTTTACCACGCGACCGCCGCCGCGCCTGGGGAGGGACACCCTTTGCGATGTAGCCGAGAGAGGTCGAGGTGGACGGTCCGAGTATCCGGTGCGGCGGTCTGTGGATCGGTAAACCTTCCCTCCCGATTGCCTGCGCGGTGCGTCGCGATCGCGAGAGGTGTCGCGCCCGCACGAACGGCGCTGGAGCTCGCAAGGGTCGACGCCTGGCTCAGAGCGGGGTAACTACCAGCGACTCAAGGAACACTTGGGCGTCCGTTGCCTGAACGTCGCCTTGGACATCGAACAGGATCGTGGGCTCCGGTACGGTGATGTTGAGGGTCTCGACCGCCCAGCCGGGTGCAGAAAGCGCTCCGAAAGAAACAGAGTCCCCCACGTACCAGACCTGGCCGAAAGCCGTCACCGCGATGCTGAGGGCTGATTCGGCCGCCGGAGGGGGAGCCCCGTCGGTGAGACTCGTGGCGTGGACCCACAGACGGATCGAGAGGTTTCCGGCGGGAAGGCTGGCCCCCGGCCCACTGAAGAACCGGCCGATCGCTCCGGGATCGCTCGCCGCGCACGGCGTGCCCGCGCTGCCCGGAACCGTGGTCGCGTACCCCGCTTCGAGGTCGGCGACGCTCGGGCCGGCGACCGTGAAGGGCACGACGGGAGAATCACCCAGCTCCAAAGCCTTCCCAGAGTACCCGTGTTGGAAGAGGAGGACCGGTCCTACGGGGGAGGTCCAGGCCACGGCGCGGACCCCGAAATCGGAACGGACGTAGAGCGCGGTGGCGAGCCACGGAGAGACGGCCGCGGCCCGGTCCGTCGAGAGCAATACGTACTGCGGAAGATGCGTCAGATTGAACGGGAGGCCCAGGAAATCACTTCGGGTCCAAAAGAACGAGTAAGCGTTCGCGTCGTTCGCGACGAGCGGAAAGAGGTTGTCGCTGGCGATGACCGTCGCCCCGGTGGGGATCAGGCCGGCGACGTGCCCGACGTCGTCAACCCCCGCCACAGGGGAGTAGGAGAGACGGAACGCTGAGCCTAGCCCTTGGTTCTGCACCAAGGGGTCGTACGGCGAGAGAAGGAAGTTCCCCGCAACGAGTACGATGAACAGAGCGAGGAGGAGGCGGCGTCGCGGAGAACGGCCCGGGCCAAGCCGGACCGTCGCCGGGGAGCGTACAGACGTCGGATCGGCCGGAGCTTCGTTCCAGGATCGCAGGAGCGCGGCCGCTCTCGGGATTCCATACACGAAGGCCACCAGCACGGAGGAGGCGGCGATGAACCCGTACTGGAACCCAAGTCCCACATAATTAAGGTTCGAGCTCAGCATCGTGAAGCCGAACCAGGGCACACAGAGCAGGAGAGCCCGTGGAGCGAACAGCGGGACGAACCCCAGCAAGGCGAGAATCAGCGTCCAGTAGCCGAGTTTCGTGGCCACCCCCACTCCAAGATTCTGGAGCGAGAGCCCCAGGGCGGCCGGAGTTCCACCGATAACGTACCCGGTGGGCGCGGTCGGAAGAGGAGTGGTACCGAGCGCCGCGGTCAGAACGTCGACCCGAAGGTAGACGAGAAGGTAGTAGGCTCCTACCGAGGCGAGCACTAGCGCCGCGGCAGCTCTCACGCGGGGGGATGCCACGGCCCGCCGAAACTCGAGGGCCCACGTTGCCCAAGGGGCTCGTTGGCGTGCGGAGGCCCACACCCGGTTCCAAGTCTGCGACGAGGGCAGGAGAAAGAACACCCCGACAAAGAACAGGAGCACCGGCGCAATCTCGATCGTCGCGAAGGCGAGCGCGACCACGGCAGCCCCGGTCCAATACCTCCCTCGCTCCCAGAAGAGAACGATTGCGAAGAGTTCGAGGGGAAGGAACGCTTCCGCATGAAAGTCGTAGAGGTTGGACGCGAGGACCGGCGTCCAGACAAGGTACGCTGCCGCTCCGGCGAGGGCGAGCCGGGGAGAATGGGTGACGTCACGGCCGAGGAGATACAGCGGGATCGCCGCGCCTGCGACAACGGCCGACTGGACCGCGAACAAGGTCCCCTCGTAGGGCAGCGCGGCGTACAGGGGCACGGCGGCGTAGAGCACGAACACGGTGTGAACCTGGAGGAGCGAATTGTAGCCGCCCGTCTCCAAGTCCGCCGCCTCGTAGAACGCCCGTCCGTGGGCGGTGGACCAGAGGGCCTGCTGGTAGATCCCCAGGTCCCACGTGGTGGTCTGAAGCTCCGCCGCACGAACCCAGGAGAGGCTGAACGAGACCACGAAGTAGACGCCGATGGCCACCAGTAACCAGGTCGTTGGGGATCGCCGTGAAATCCATCGGTGGCGCGATGCCGGCGCCGAGTTCCCGGAAGCCGCTGACGGTGCCGGACTCACGCTGCACCGGGGGGTACGTTTGGGCGGCGGGAGAACGTGAGGAGGAAGTGGTCCCCGAGAGACCGGAGGGGCCATCGCCGTGCGAGCGACCGGTCGAGGGTCGAGAGCGCGTCCCACCGGCCACTAAACCGGTCGGCGTACCCGACCAGGTCGGAGGGCGGAAGGAGGACCGGCACCGCCTCGAGCCGCTCCTGCCGGAACCAGGGGTCGAAGTAAGCACGGAACTCGCCCACCGAATAGGCAAATACGTCCACACAGAATCGAGAGCTCCCCACCGGAATGGGGGAGCGTGCCCGGCCGAATGCACGCCTCCAACGGCCGGTAAGCCCATACCCGACCAGTTCGAACAGGCACCAGCGATTGTAGACTCCCGCGACGAACCGGCCGCCGGGAGCGAGGAGGCGGAACAGAGCCGAGGGCACCGATCCAATCTCCTCCTCGCAGTTCATCGCTCCGTAGGTGGAGTAGGCGCCATCGAACGGTCGATCGCCCACCACCTCGCTCAACTGAGCCAGCCGGCCCGCGGGGAGTCGGACGGTCCGAAGCGCCTCCGAGAGTCCGGCGGCCCGAGCCTTCTCCCGCACGACGCCCAGCATCCGCTCGGAGATGTCGACGCAGAGGACCTCGTGCCCGTCACCCAACAACGGCACGGTTTCCATGCCGGAGCCGCATCCTATCTCGAGGAGGTGGTGCGCGGAGGCGAACGAACGGCGGAGCTCGGCGAGGGAACGGTCCCGGAGAAGACGGTTCACCCGGTTGCCGGTGATGTGACGGTCGTAATCCTCCGCCACGTTGTCGAACTCCGCGGCGAGCCAGCGGCGGTACCGACCCGACGGGCCGTCGGCGTCCTCTTCGGCCGGCGGGCGCACCCGGAGAATGCGGGCCGGATGGGCGTACCATCGGGCGAATTGTCGCTCGCCGTACTTGCAGCGGAATAGGTCGAGGACACGTTCCTTCTCCAAGGGATCGGTGATCAATTCGGCTCGGCCGGAGAACGTTTGCCCCTCGATGTGCAGCGTGACGGTCCCGGAGCGCAGCACTTCGGTTGGCCAACGCGCCGAACGCTCCCGGGCGACCAACCAGATGGCCGGAGCCTCGCGTACGTAGCCGAGCGGCAACGGTCCGACAGGATGGATCAGTTCGAGACGGGAGTTCATCGGCGTCTCGTCGACGACCGCTTCCGATGCGGGAGGCTCAGCGAGCGCCACGAGTCCTCCGCCACATGACGCTCCCCTCGGGCACGTACCGCAAGTCGAGCACGCCGTCCGTGCGGGAACCGCTGAAAGAGCATCCTCGGCACCGTGCCCCTTGCGCGCCGGGCTCGTACTCGAGCCGGCCGTGGCATACCGGACACACGACGATCTCTTCCCGCGGTGGAAGGGGACCGGCAGGGCCGGCGGGCACGTCGAGGACGGCGAATCGCATGGGAAAGCCGGGGGCCTTGCCGAAGGTAGTGCCGAATCGGACGAACCAGTCCGCGGGGACGTGGCGCATCAAGTAGTACTCCTCGAGTCCGGAGCCGAACTCGAACTGGGGCTCGAACCCCGTCGTTCGGGCCGCTCGTCCGAACTCATCCCGCGGGCTGACATAGATAGGGAAGGGATCCGGTGCCAACTCGACGCGGCGCTCGCGGGCGAACGTGATGGACCGAAAGGAGACTCGCGCGGAGGGGTGGAGGGCGCGCTGGATGTCGTTCACAAGGGTCCCGACCGTCGGCCGGGGATTGTACGAGACGAACAAGCGACCCCCGGGCCGCAGCACGCGTCGAAGCTCCCGGAGGGCCGCCTCCGGATCCGAAAGGTGGTGGTAGACCCGCACCATCGTGGCCCCGGTGAAGCTGTCGTCGGCGAAGGGAAGGTGGTAAAGATTCGCCGCAACGCGGAGGGTACTGTCCCCGGCCGTCCGGCTCGCTCCGAGTCGGGTCAGGCTGCCGAGGTCAAAGTCGGTAGCGACCACCTCGGGGGCAACGGCCTCCAACGAACTCAGTAAGCGCCCGTACCCGGTGCCTACCTCAAGGAGCCGCCTCCGGTCCGCTGACGCGAAGGCCTCCGTCAATAGCCTGCGTTCGACCTCCGTCACTTTCTCCCGGCCCCTCCAGAGGGCGCGAAAGTCGAAGCCATCGTAGTCGGATACAGCGGCCCCAGCTGGCGGCGCGATCATGGACCTGCCGGCACCCCCACGCCGCCGGTCCTCTCGACTGGACGCGGCTGCTCTTCGGGGCTCCTCTGGTACTGGTCCCGCAGCTGCTCGAACCGTCGGGACGCGAATGCCAGCCGCCGGAACCGGGTATCCGTCCGAAACCCACGCTCCGGGGTGCCGCGGCGTCGGAGCCACGAATTGCGGGCAAGGCCGACCAGTTGTAGGTAACTCGCGAGGAGAGGATAGACCAGCGCGTTGAGCAGACGGATCGCGCGGGGTGCGGGCTCCGCGCGCGTGCTCCCGGGTTCGCCGGACCGCGCCTCGTAGAGTCTCGGAATCTCGGTCTGTATCCAGGGTGCGCACGCCACGAGGCCCCGATAGTAATCCTCTCCATGCAGCACCCGCACATTGAGCGCCTCTCGCGCGAAGAGGAGGTCGCTCCGGCGCGCGAACTCGGCGGAGGCAGTTCCCTCCTCGAGGACGTAGTTCAGACAGACCGTGGGACCTCGAAAGCGAGGGTCGCGACGGCGAGCGAGATGGAGCGCTAGGTACGTTCGCGCGAGAAACCACCAGAGGGCTCCTGTCCTCGGCACCGCAAAGAGGTCGAGGTCGTCGCCGGCCTGCGGGTTTCCGAAGGCCACGGAGCCGGTCACTCCGGCGCAGCGAACGAGCGCACGTGCGAATGAGAGCGGGCCGGCCCACAACTCTTCCGCGTACCGCCGATACGACGCCGCGCGCTCCTCTCGGCCGGTCCCGGGACGGACCGAAGAGGTGGGGACGAACGCCTGTCCAGCCTCCACGCGAGCGAGGCCCGGGCGGCTGTCAATCCAACGGCGCAGCGCGTTGACGTCTTTCGGTCCATCGGACGGAAGGAGAGCCAGCAACTCGTGAAGGGGCACACCGGTGCCGAACCCTTCCGCGACGCGTAGCAGCGAAACTACCCGGGTCTCGACCGAGGTCCGGGGAACGCGTGCTCCGCTCGCGTTAGGTATCCGCGCCGAGGCGCGGGCCTCGCTCAGAGGGGGAGGGGACATTTGGATTCGTTCCCAATGAATGTGGTCTTTGCGGGGGGGCAGTTGGTCCCAGACCGCCAGGGCGTGGGAGGCGCACTCGAGGGCCACGATGCGCGCAAAGTGGCCGACCCCGCCTTCCCGGGCCACCATCTTCCGAAGCAATCGAACGGTCTCCGCCGGGCGGACCAGGAACCGGCGAGGGACGCTGGCCGGCGCCATTCCGAGGGCCGAGGAGAGTTGACCGTTCCCGACATGGATCCTCCGGCGTTGGCGAAGATGATCCCGGAGCGTCGCGGGGACCTGGATGGAAACGCGGGCGTCGGGGGCATACCACTGACCTCCCCCGTGTTTCGTCAGCCACAGCGCGAAGTACGCCCCATCGTTGATGATCCCGGGAGGGATGGGTGGCACCTTCTCGAGACTTACCATCAGTAGCTCGTCGGAGAGGTGGCCCCCATGTCCCTCGGCCAGGAGCTCCGAGTGGAACTCGTGGTGGAGCTCCCACATCCACCGAAGGGTCTCCCCCCAACGGCCCGGGCTCCCGCACGAAACCACGGGTCGACCCATGATCGCGAACGGGGGCGACTTGCCCTTGGACCCGCGCACGAGATGCTGCACGGAGCCGGGCTCCGCTCGGGCATCGGAATTGAGAAGGACCAGTGCATCCCCCGAGGCGCGTCGGAGAACCTGGCCCAGGGCGCGGGCTTTTCCCCCCCGGTCCGGCTCAACCAGAAGCCGGATTCGGGGGTCCTCACGGGCGAGGGATTCGGCGACTTCGACGGTCCCGTCAGAGCATCCGCTCGCCACCACCCAAATCTCACTCCACGTGACACCCTCCGGAAGTTCCTGGTCCACGAGTGAGCGGACGGCCGCCTCGAGGTGGGCCTCCTCGTTGTGGGCGACGATTCCCGCGGATAACGTCGGGGCGGAGGGGAATCCTTCGGATCCTAACCAGCACCCTGAAAACCCCAAGTTCCCTCCTCAGCCCGTTCGTCGGCGAGCAGGTGCGACAGAAGGGTGCCTAGACCCCGGCCGGCTTCTCCTTCTGTCCGCCTCAATGCGAGGATGACCCCCGCCGGCACAACCGGGGCGCCAACCACTCTGATCGAGGCTGGGCCCCGCGTCGTCGATCCCGAACCCAACCGCCAGTGTAGGACCCCCTCACGGCGGCCTACACCGGAGTACCCCTCCTCTTTTTTGGTGCGGAGCCGAAATCGTTTGGTGCGAGGGCGAAGCGCCCGGGAATGCCGGGGGCCTAGCTCGGCGGCGGGAACTTCCGTTTCCGGGGGTCCGAAGCACTCGTAAAGTCGTGGGCTCCCTCAGTGGATTCGGTCGAGGGAGTAGCTCCGGACGATTGCGCCACGCCGAACGACGGCGGGGGTGCCGAGCGCCGGGGGCCGAGCGGGTCCGGCAGGTCCGGGGCTGCGCCCCGGCCCGCGCCGCCCGGCACAATCGGGGCTACGATCGCCGCGGATTCGTCGGACTCGGCCTTGATCTCGTCCTCGATGGACTGGATCTCCGTACTGAGTTCTTCCTGCTTCGGGATCGGGCCGAGGATGTCGTCCATCGTCCCAATCCGCTTCTCGAGCTCGTCCATGGTGCTCAGGCTCCGGTCGGGCACGGTTCTGGCCATGCCGAGGTATTCCGATGCTCCCTCGACGAGGCGAGTGAACTCGAAGGGGAAGAGAATCTTAGTAGATTGGCCGTTGCCGATATTGGATAAGGTGTCCAGCGAGAGCACGGTCAGCGCCTTCGAGTCGAGGGTCCCTGCACCCAATGCGAGGATCCGCAGTCGCTGCGACTCTCCCTGGGCTTCCAGGATGGTAGCGAGCCGAGTACCTTCGGCCTCCAGGATCTTCGATTGCCGGACGCCTTCGGCCTGCAGGATCCGCGACCGCTTCTGCCCCTCGGAGACGAGAATGGCCGACCGCTTCTCGCCGTCGGCGCGGAGCACCGCGGCTCGGCGTTGTCGCTCAGCAGAGGTCTGCTCCTCCATCGCGGCCTTGACGGGCCCGACCGGGTCGACCTCCTTGATCTCGACCGCCTCGACGCGGACGCCCCACTTGTCAGTGGACTGGTCAAGGATGTCCCGGAGCCGGGTGTTGATCCGCTCCCGGTTGTAGAGCACCTCATCGAGTTCCATGTCTCCGATAACGGACCGGAGGGTCGTCTGAGCGAGCGCCACGGTGGCGATGTGGTAATCCTGGACCTGGAAGATCGCCTTCGGCGCATCGACGACTTTGATGTAAATGATCGCGTCGACGTTCGTCGGAGAGTTGTCCTTGGTGATAACTTCCTGGCGGGGAACCTCCAGCACCTGCGTCCGGAGGTCGATCTTGATCACGAGGGCGAGCGGGCTGACGATGTTCAGACCCGGGTTGAGGATCCGCTTGTAGGACCCGAGCAAGGTGACGATGCCGTTCTGATACGGCTGGATCTGGTAGACCATCCGGTTGATGATGATCAGGATGATCGCCACGATGAATATCGAAATCAGCGCGAGCACGAGAGGGTCGACCATGGTTCCTTTTCCTCAGTTGTCCGCCCGAGCGGCGTCCACCGGCCGTACGAGCACGCTGACGCCTTCGCCGGAGACCACGCGGACCTTGGTCCCCGCCGGAATCGGTTGGTCGCTCCGGGCCGACCAGACCTCCGATTGGATCTGCACCTTGCCGCTCAACGAATCCGGGACCACGGGAGCTAGGACGATGCCTGTCTGTCCCTCGAGCGACTGGACCGTGGTGCTCATCGGCTTATGGATCGGGGCGACCCAACGGTAGTAGGGGATCGTCGCGAGGGCCGCGGCGAGCGCGACAAGCACGACGATCGACGGACCGAAAACGGAATTGAGGAGCAGGCTGGGCAGGGTCAGGTACAGCAGCCCGGCCGCGATCATGATGGAGGCGGGGATTAGGAGCCAGGCCCCCGGGTGGATCAGTTCGAAGGCGAAGAGCGCGCTGCCCACGATGATGAGCACGGCGCTGATCGCGAAGTTGGCGGGGTCGACCATGAGTTCCTACCGCGCCCGATGGGAAAAGGGGGCATAAGGGGTTCGGGGGTCCGAGGAGGTGGCCGACGCCGCCCTCCCCACACGGGGCGAACAGTTTTGGCCCCGCGTCGGGCTTCGTCCCGGAGTGCCCGACCCCGAGGAGCTTCTCTACCCGACCCGGACCGAGCGGGTCGAGGACCGGCGCAAGGAACGCCAGCAGCGGAAACTGGTGGACGAGTTCTTCGACCACGCGACCTTGCTGGCGGTAGGCCGTCTGATCAACCAGGGCCAGTTCCAGAGCATCGATTACCCGATCTCGACGGGGAAGGAGGGGGGCGTCTTCCGGGCCAGCGCGACCGGGGGTTTCCGGGCGGTCAAGATCTACCGCATCGGGAACACAATCTTCCGCCACGTGCCCCCCTACGTCATTGAGTGGCTGCGGCGGGAAGTTGGTGCGATGGGGAACACCTCCCGGATGATCTTTGCCTGGACGCGGCGGGAGCACACGGTCCTCACCCAGTTGCGTGCCGCGGACGTTCGCGTCCCCCAGCCGTACGCGTGCTTCCGGAATGTGCTCGTGATGGAGTTCATCGGGGTCGAAGGCCTGCCGGCGCCGCCGATGCAGGAGATCGTCCTCCAGGACCCGGACGCAGTGTACGGCGACCTCATGCGGCAACTGAGGCGGATGGTGGTGAATGCCCACCTCGTCCATGGCGACCTCTCCCCCTACAATGTGCTCGTCCTGGAGGACCAACCGGTTATTATCGACGTGGCCCAGGCCATCTCCACCGACCACCCCCAGGCCAGGGAGCTCCTCCAGCGGGACGCCACCAACTTCGCTCGATACTTCCGACGATTGGGCGTGGACACGTCACCGAAGGCGTTTTTCGAGGCGGCGGGTGGGACACAGCTGCCAGCAGAGGTGACGTCATGAGCGTGCTCTTCGCCCGGATCCCCGACGACCGGGTGGGCGCTCTGATCGGGCCGGGCGGCTCCACTCGTCGGCAGATCGAAGAGAAGACGAAAGCCCATCTCGAGATCGACACCGACGAGGGAGTGGTCGGGGTCTCCAACGCGGAGACGGACGACCCTCTCGGGGCGATGAAGGCCCGGGACATCGTCGTCGCGATCGGACGCGGGTTCTCACCCCAACGCGCGATGCGACTCCTCCAGGACGACACCTACCTCGGGGTCATCGACATTAAGCAGGTGACGGGAAAGCAGACCAAGTCGGCCCTGTGGCGGATCCGATCCCGCCTGATCGGCACCGCCGGGCGTGCGCGCACCCGGCTCGAAGAGCTATCGGGCTGCTCCGTGAGCATCTACGGGAGCACCGTCGCGCTGATCGGCAAGGAGCAGGAGCTCGAGCGAGCCACGCAAGCAGTCGAGTTACTCCTCCGCGGGAGCGAGCATTCGACGGTCTTTCATCTCCTCGCCCGTCTCCGGAACGAGGCCAACCGGGCCGAGGCCCTGGAACCCTCGGAGCTCCCGGGCGAGGAGTGACGCGCCCGTGGGGAAGACCGCGGCATTGGACCCGCCGACGCTCGAGTGGGCCCATCGGCAGTTCCAGGCCTACTACCGTTCGATCCGCGTAGAGCCGCCGTCCCGCTTCACCCGGCGGGAGTTCGCCGCGTTCCCGTTCTCCGTCCAGACCCTCATGCGCCGACACGAGTCGTTCCGGTCGGCCGACGAGCTCCGCGGCTTCCTCGAGGAGGAAGCGCCGCGGCACGTGTACTACTCTTCCGCGTATTACCGGAATCCCAGCGCCGCCACGATGGCGGCGAAAGAGTGGCTCGGCGCCGACCTCATCTTCGACCTGGACGCGGACCACCTCCGCCAGGCCGAGGGAAAGACCTACGCGGAGCAGCTCACGCTGGCGCGGTCTCGTTTCCGCGATCTGGTGGACGACTTTCTGCTCGGCGACTTCGGGTTCGATGCGCGGGACGTCTCGCTCGTCTTCTCGGGGGGCCGAGGCTTCCACGCCCACGTTCACGCCGACGCTGCGCTGACGCTCAGCAGCGGGGAGCGGCGGGAACTGGTCGAGTACATCGTCGGTGTGGGGGTGGACGCGCGGGAGGGTGTCCGCGAGATGCGCGAAGCCGACCGCGGGCCGGGCCTGTCGATGGGCTCCGGGGCCGAACTGGCCGGCGCCGAGCCCCGCGGCCCCACCGGCGCCCGCCAGCGGCCCTATCAGCGCCTCGCGCCGCCGGACGCCCCCGGCTGGCCGGGTCGCCTTACGCGGTCGCTCTTCCAGATTTTGGCGCGATGGGATGAGGGAGGGGTCGAGCTGGCCGCGAAAGAGATGCAAGAAGCCGGGGCGTCCGAGTCCGTCGCGCGGGACTGGGCCGAGCGGCTCGTGCGGGACGGAAAGGGCCGCCGCATCCGTGAAGGGCTCTCTCTGGACGTCGCGACCATCGACTTTCCACCGGCGCTGCTGGACCAGATACTGGACCAGGCACGGATCCAGGTGCAGGGCGAGACGGACGCGCCCGTGACGACGGACATCCATCGATTGATCCGGCTGCCCGGTTCCCTCCATGGAGGCACCGGTTTCCGTGTTCTGCCGCTCACCCGCGACGAACTCGACCGGTTCGAGCCGTTCCGGCACGCACCCGTGTCGTTCGTGGGGTTGCCGCCGGTCGAGGTCGCTCTCCTTACCGACGTCGACTATCCCACGCTCCCCGACCCCACGCGAGGCAAGGAAACAGAGACACTGACGGTGTCACGCTCGACGGCGCTCTTCCTTACGCTTCGGGGGGAGGCGCGCCCGACGGCGGCGGGGGCGCCTCCGCCTTCGCCCCGACCTTGAGGCCGCCGATCCGTTCGATGGTTCCCTCGATGACGTCGCCGGGCTTCAACTTCCGGCTCTCGTTGCCGAACTCGAAGCCGGGGACTCCCCCGAGGGTTCCGAGCGAGATCAAGTCCCCGGGTTCGAGGGTCACCCCCCGGGTGAGATGCTCGATAATCTCGGGAATGCGGAACAGATAGTCGGTCGTGTCGCCCTTCTGCCGGACGGTGCCGTTGACCTTGAGCTCCATCTGGAGCGGGTACGGCGCGCCGACCTCTTCCTTCGGAACGACCCACGGGCCGACGGCCATGGTCGCATCGAAGCCCTTTCCCTGGACCCAATCGACCGCGCCATCGGGGGGGTACTGGAGGTCGCGGTAGCCCATGTCGAGCGTGATGGTGTACCCGGCGACCATCTCCATCGCCCGGCTCGCCGGCACGTGCTTTCCCCGCTGGCCAATCACGACGGCAAGCTCCAGCTCGACATCGGGGAAACGGCCGTGGGGGCTCAGCACCAGGGACTCGCTCGGCCCTACGAGGCTGTTGAAGAAACGGGTGAAGAGGTAGGGACTCCTGGGCGCCTCCTTCTTCTGCTCGGCGAGGTGGGTCCTGGAGTTCGAGGCGAGGAGGTAGATCTTGGCCCCCGACGAGACGGGGGCGAGCAGCTTGATGCCCTCTTCCGGCTTGAAAAAGAACCGGGCACCGGTGGCGGCCCGCGGCGTCCAACCCATCGCCCGCCGTCGGTCGATGTACTCCTGAATCTTCTTCGTGATCGCGACCGATTCCGCGCCGCCGGTGAAGAACGTCCGCATGTCGCGGAATCGGCTCGGGTCGGCTCCTTTGACGGGATTGACACCGAAGTAGTCGCGGCAGGCCGTGTCCAGGTCGATGTAGTCGCCGGCGTCGGTGATCATACCGAAATGGAACTGATCAGCCAGAACGAAATGGACGAGCTTCATCGCGAGCCTCTCCGTCGGCCTCGGAACCCAAGGCGGCTATAACGGTGAGGGCGGCGGCGTCGAGGGCGGCTCCCGTGGGCGCAGGGAGATCAATACTCCGTCATCGAGCGGCTCGGCTGACTCGCGGAGCAGCTCGACCCAGTCCTCGGACGAGTGGCTCTCCGGCCCGGCCATCAGGGAAGGTGCCGTGTCGCCCCCGATGAGGACCGGCGCGACGTAGACGGTCATCCGGTCCACGAGTCCCGCCCGAAGAAAGCTCGCGATAACATGGGCCCCTCCCTCCACGAGCACGCCCCGGAGGCCACGGCCGGCCAGCGCGCGGAGGAAGATGGGTAGGGCCACCTCCGGTCCGGGTCCCGCCACGATCGTGTCAACGGAGGCCGGGTAGCGCCGCTGCGAGCTCTCGGTGGTGCCCACGATCGTCGGCTGGGTCCCGTCCAGCAGACGCGCGGAGGCCGGGAGTCGACCGCTGCCGTCGAGGCAGATCCGGATCGGCGGCGGGCCTGGGGCCCGATGGAGAAGGTCCCAGTGGACGCGGAGCGACGGGTCGTCGAGGATGACCGTCCCCACTCCCACGAGTACGGCGCCGAGGTCCGCCCGGAGCGCCTGAACACGGGCCAGATCGCGCGGGCCCGAAAGGGCCGCCCGCTTGCCCCCGGCGAACGCCAGCCGTCCATCGAGGGATACGGCGCAGTTGATGTGGACGTACGGTCGCGCCGGCGCGTTGGTCGTTCCGTTCATGGCCGGCCGCTGAGCCGGTCGCGTTCCGCCTCGAGGTCCGCGACCGGCATTCCCGCCTCGCGGAGGTCGACGAGGTTGATCGACACGTTGGCCAGGGCGGAGTCGGCGGCGGCCCGGAGGAGGGCGAGCCCGGAGACGAGGTCGCTGCCGAGAGCGGGGTTCGTCTGTTCCCGGTGGACCTCGAGCCGGCTCTGGAGCCGGCGAGCCAGCCGGGCCGTATCGAGCGGCACCTCCGCCGCATGACGGAGCGCATCGAGAAACGCGCGCTGGGCCGCGGGGTCGTCGGGCTTGGTCTTTCGGTCGCGACGGGCGGTCCGGACGGCCTCGTAGGCATCGCTGTCGGCGTTGGCCAGCTCGAGAAACGTCCCGCGACCCTCGATCAGTTCCTTCGTCAGAGCGGCCAGCGGCGGAGAGGGAGTCTGCTTCGCGGGGGTCGAGTACGCCACGACCATCTCGCCCAACGCGGTGCCCATCGCTCCGGCAATCGCGGCCACGCTGCCTCCCCCGGGTGTCGGCGTGCGAGCTGCCACCCGGCCGAGGAACTCCTGCACGGTGAGGTCTTGGAGTCCCCGCGGGGGCTCCGCCAGTTGCTTCCCGCTCAGGTCCGCCGGCCCACCGGGGAGCCTTCGCTCCAGAATCTGGTCCCGCGAGAATTGGTTCAGCTGGAGGTAGAACTCGGCCGCGTCGAGGAGCGCGTCCTCCGGGACCAGACCGACGATCTCGGATTCCTCCACCCCCGCGCCGTAACGCGCCGCGTCGCGGCGTACCGCTTCCAGGGCCCGATGGACCGGCGTCTTCCGATAGTCGGTGAGGTTCATCGAGACCTGGGCACGGTTTCGTTCCTTGATCTCGAAGCCGAGTGCCTTGACCTCGGCCAAGCCGCCGTCTCGCGCCCGGACGGCATGAGCGACCTTCCTCGCGACCCCGACATCCGGCGTGGTCAGGTACGCGTTGAACGCGATCAGGACCGGTCGAGCGCCGATAGCGACCGCGCCGGCCGACGGATGCAGCGCCGGGTCCCCGAAGTCCGGTCGTCGCGCCGGGTCGGTCTTCACCGCGTCGCGGAGCCCCTCGAAGCCGCCCTGGCGAACGACGGCGAGATCCGCGCGCTCCGGCCGCCGGGCCGCCTCTCCGTACAGGTACACTGGCACCTGCAATTCGGACCAGACCCGCACTCCCAGTCGCTCGGCGAGCGCCACGGCGTCCGACATCGTCGCGTTGCCGAGCGGAACGAACGGGACCACGTCGGCCGCTCCCATGCGGGGGTGCTCGCCGTGATGATGCCGGAGGTCGATGAGCTCCACCGCCTTCCGGACCATGCAGAAGACCGCCTCGAGCAGTGGGTCGGCCTCGCCCACCAGGCTGACCACCGACCGATTGTGGTCCGCATTGAGCTCCACATCGAGCACCGTGACGCCGGGGATCCCACGACCCTCGGCCACGATCGCCTGGACGCGCGCCTTATCCCGGCCTTCGGAGAAGTTCGGGACGCACTCGAACCGCTTCATGACTCACCGGCGGGGTACGCATCTAGATGCTGTTGTCGGCCCGGGGTAGGCAGGGGCGTTGCCTTCCTCTTCGGGGCGGATCGGATCCGGTTGAGCGCACCGTGCACCCGTTCCTCGGAGAAATCGTGCTCAGTGACGAGCAACCGGCGCAACTCCTTCTCGTCCGGCTCGCCGAATACCGGCACTGGGACCTCGACCACGGGAGGGTTCCGGAAGATCTCGGCGGCTTCCTCGACATCCTTCGGCTCGATGCCTGCCGTTCGAAGGGTCACCTCCCAGCCAAGGTGCCGCTGGACGAGCTTGAGCGCCTTCTTGGGGCCGTAACCCTCTGCGCCGTCGTTGAAGTCGGTCCCGATGAGTAGCCCGATGAGGATCAGTTCATCCTGCGAAATGCCGAGCTCGGACAGCATGCGCTCGCGCTCGAGCAACTGCGCGGCCTGGGTCCCGGTCCGGGCCTTCCGGGATCCCAGTCCCCGGACCAATCGCGGGGTTCCGAACAAGAGCGAATCATAGTCTTCCGAGGCGCTCGCCCATACGGTTCCCGACGCCGCCATGCGGGCGCCCTGGGCCTCCCCCTCGGAAGGGGCCTGCACGGTCGGAAGTCCGAGCGCGTGGAGGACCTGGACCGCCTCCTCGATCATCGAGCGGGTCAATCGCGAGGTCTGGGCGGCCTTCCGTCTCGCGGTCTCTAAGTCTCCTGCGGCCAATGCCTCGTTCCAGGCCTCCTGTGCGCGTTCCTTGGCTAGGAACCGGGTCCGGAGCGTGCCGGCCTTAAGGTCCGGAGGCCGGCCGTCGAACACCCAGACCGGACGGATCTGCTGCTCGAGCCACGAGGTGGTCCGGTACAACAGACCGATCAAGTGGGCCGTTACTCGACCCGACCGGTCGGTGAACGGCTGTCCATCGGGGGCGCGAATCGTCGCCAAGAACTGGTACAACATGTTGTTCCCGTCTACTGCGAGGGTCCTCCCTACGAGGGCCGACCAGGGAATCTCCGTAGGGTGCGTGATGTCGCGGAGGGGAAGCCCCACGAAACTCGGCACACGGCGGTGGGTACTTCTCCTTTGGGCCGCCGGCGGAATCGGCTGCCGTTCGGAACCTGTACCAAGCCCTAAGTAGGAACCGGGACTCGTCGGGACGGCATTCCATGTCAGTCGTTTGGCGTCCGGAGATTGGTGCTGTGATGCCGGATCCCGGGGCGGTTCTGCTGAGCTGTTTCCCCAGCGCCGGACTCGCCCCGACCGTCGCGGGGCACTACATCCTTCAAGTCCTCAAATTACCCCGGATTGGCACCTTCGCCTCCGAGGACCTCCCGCCGCTGGCCGTCATCATGGGGGGCCGCGTCAACCCTCCGGTTCGTGCGTACGGAACCAAGGACCTCGTTCTCGTGCTCTCGGAGTTTCCACTTCTCCCCGGGCTGATTACCCCGCTGGCTACCGCGATCATCGGGGCGGCCACGCAGCTGAAGGTGGGACGTATCCTTGGTCTGGAGGGAGTTGTCCCCCATCCGGCCGACGCGGCCGACGACACCGAGAACGTGCCCCCCGAGGAGATGGTCTGGTACGCCGGGTCGGGCACCCCGAGCCAGCTTCCTGCTGAATACAAGGCCGCCGGTGTGCGGACGATGAGCGACGGAGTGATCGGGGGGGTTTCGGGGGCTCTCCTCGTGGAAGGGCTGACGGCCACGATCCCCGTCGGTGCGCTCCTGGTGAGCGCGACCGACGCAGGCTACCCCGATCACCGGGCCGCGGCGAAGCTCATCGAGGTGATCGACCAGGCGTTGCCGCACGTGAGGATCGATACGGGGCCGCTCCGGACGCAGGCGGAGATGATCGAACGCGCCCTGCGCGCCGCCGCCAAGAGCCGTGAACCCGCGCCGCTCGCCGGCCCCTCACCAGACAACGCCCCGATCTACCAATAGACGGTCCCGGAGGGCCCGCCGCCGGTCAGCTATCTGACGGAGTGCCGGAGAAGGCGTCAGAGTAGGAGACCAGATAGAGGCACCCGAAGAGCATCACCGCGAGCAGAATCAGCATCGAGATCGGGTTGGTCGAAA
>Ga0187819_10000665_pt1 | contig 17372 bp, 13 predicted proteins | sample NC_wetland_sal_i_15_FD_132411 | JGI IMG/M metagenome (GOLD analysis project Ga0187819, IMG submission 132411) | Wetland sediment microbial communities from Neuse River Estuary, North Carolina, USA - SO4_4 | ecosystem: Environmental > Aquatic > Freshwater > Wetlands > Sediment | place: USA...
CATGTTCTGCAAGTTGAAAAACTGGCGACGCATCGCAACCCGATATGATCGCCACGCCCAAAACTACTTCTCAGGGCTCGCACTCGCCGCCATCATGAGTCAGTGGCTTTGAATGAGTCCCCAACCTAGGGCGCGCAGGAACATACTCTTTCGCCAGATCTTATAAGAGGGCTTCAGCTTAGCTGTCGCGGGCGCCTTCGAGGCTCGCTTCGGCGGCCGGCGTGAGCGACACGGACTCGCCGCAGCCGCAAGCGCTCGTCTGGTTCGGATTGTTGAAGACGAAGCCGGAACTCATGCGGTCGGCGCGGTAATCCATCTCGGTGCCGAGCAGGAAGAGGACCGCGGTCGGATCGATGAGGATGCGCACGCCTTTGTCCTCGACCACCTCGTCATGGGGCGCCTTCGTCTCGGCATAGCTCATAGTGTATTCCATGCCGGCGCAACCGCCCTTCTTAACGCCGATGCGCAAGCCGGTGGCCTCCTTGCCGGACGCCGTCATGAGCGTGCGAATGCGCTCGGCTGCGGCATCTGTCACGGTCATGAGCTTCGGTGCGGTCATGGTTGCAAATTGGGATAGATCGGGGCCCGGTTCAAGTCCGCCGTCCTTCAGAACATGTTGAGCGCAAGCCGCGCCTCGTCCGACATTCGACTCGGATCCCAGGGCGGATCGAAGACGAGGTTGATCTTTACCTGCCCGACTCCAGGGACGGAAGAGACTGCGTTCTCGACCCAACCCGGCATGTCTCCCGCCACTGGGCAGCCAGGCGCGGTGAGCGTCATGTCCACCTCGATATTGCGCTCGGCGTCGACATCAAGGCGATAGATGAGGCCAAGCTCGTAGATGTCGACCGGGATCTCGGGATCGAACACGGTCTTCAGCGCCGCTACGAGGTCATCCTTGAGCTGATCGTGCTTTAGCGTGGGGCTGGCGGGAGTTGCCTCAGCCGGCGCTTCCCGGGCCGCTGCCCTGTCCTCGCTCCCTTGAATCTTTTCAGTCATTTGATCCATTCGCCTCAAGCGAACATGTCCTGGGCCTTGTGCAGCGCTTCGACCAGCCGGTCGACCTCCTCCACGGTATTGTACATGGCGAAGGAGGCGCGCGCAGTCGAAGTGACGCCGTATCGCGCCAGAAGCGGCTCGGCGCAATGGGTTCCGGCCCGAATAGCTACGCCGTAACGGTCGAGGATCGTGCTCACATCATGGGGGTGAGCCCCTTGCATCTCGAAGGAAATGATCGAGCCCTTGTTCTTGGCGCGGCCGAAGATGCGGAGCCAATTGAGCTCGCCGAGGCGCTCCATGGCGTAGGCGAGCAGCCTATCCTCGTGGTCCTTGATGGGCTCGCGCCCAATCGTCTCGACATAGTCGATGGCCGCGCCGAGCCCGATCGCCTGAACGATGGCGGGCGTGCCTGCCTCAAAGCGGTAGGGCGGCGCGGCATAGGTGCTGCGGTCGCGGGTGACGGTGCCAATCATTTCGCCGCCGCCCTGATAAGGCTGCATGGCCTCCAGCAGCTCGCGTCTGCCGTAGAGCACGCCGATGCCGGTCGGGCCATAGAGCTTATGACCGGTGAAGGCATAGAAGTCGCAATCGAGGTCCTGCACGTCGACGGGCAAGTGCACCGCGCCTTGGGCGCCGTCGACAAGCACGGGGATGCCACGGGCATGGGCGAGCCGCACCACCTCCTTGATGGGCACGATGGTGCCGAGCACGTTAGACATATGGGTGATGGCAACCATCTTCGTGCGTGGGGACAGCAGCGCCTCGAACTTGTCGAGCAGGAGCTCGCCGTCGTCTGAGATCGGCGCCCATTTCAGAACCGCGCCCTGCCGCTCGCGCAGGAAATGCCAGGGCACGATGTTGGAGTGGTGCTCCATGATCGAGAGCACGATCTCGTCACCTTCCCCGATATGGGGGCCACCATAGGAGCTGGCCACGAGATTGATGGCTTCCGTGGCGTTGCGGGTGAAGATGATCTCGGCGTCGGCGCGCGCATTGATGAAGCGGCGCACCGTCTCCCGCGCCTTCTCGAAATTGGCGGTGGAGAGGTTGCTCAAATAGTGAAGCCCGCGATGAACGTTGGCGTATTCGTGCGTGTAGGCGCGCCGGATGGTGTCGAGCACAGCCTTCGGCTTCTGCGCCGATGCGCCATTGTCGAGATAGACGAGCGGCTTGCCATGGATCTGACGCGCCAGGATCGGAAAGTCGGAGCGGATCGCCGCGACATCGTAGGCAACGGGTCTTGCGCTCTGCTCGGTTAGGGATTTCGGCAAGATCGTCATGGAGTTTCCGCCTTCAGTCGAAGGTGACGCCGAGCCATTTGGCTGATGCCTTGAGAAGCGTCTCTCTCAGGCCCTCATGCTCGATGCGCTCGACCGCCTCGCCGACAAAGGCCTGAATCAGCAGCGCGCGCGCCTCCCGCTCCGGGATGCCACGCGCCTCGAGGTAGAACAACAGATCCTCGTCGATCTGACCTGATGTGGAGCCGTGGCCGCACACCACGTCGTCGGCGAAGATCTCAAGCTCAGGCTTGGAGTCAAACTCCGCCGTCTCGGACAGCAGCAGCGCCTGCGCCATCTGCTTACCATCGGTCTTCTGCGCGCCAGGCGACACGATGATCTTGCCCTGGAACACGCCGCGCGCCTCGTTATCCAGCACCGCCTTGAACAGTTCGCGACTCGTGCAGCGCGGCACGCGGTGCTCGACGATCAGGGTCGTGTCGCAATGCTGGTGACCGCGCATCAGAAGCGCGCCGGACACATCAAGGGTCGATCCTTCGCCTGTGAACGCCGCATAGATCTGGCTGCGGGACAACGCCCCTCCGGTCGAGAATTGAAAGGCCTTGTAGTTGGCGTCCGTATCGAGCTTGACCAGCCAGGTGACAAGGTGGAACGCCGCCTCGCCTTCCCGCTGGAGCTTGATATGGTTGAGGCTCGCCTTGTTGCCGACCTCGACCTCCGTCACCGCGTTCCGCTGCAGCTCACGGGCGCCGAGGCTGCCATAGCTTTCGAGCAAGTCGAGCGAGGCGCCATCTTCGACGAGGACCACGCTCCGCGTGACCACGCTTGCCGGCTCGCCGCCGTCGAGATGAACGAGGTGGACGGGCTTGTCGAGGGTTATGCTCTTGCCGATGCGCAAGCCTACGCCGCCGCTCATCAGCGCGAGGTTGAGCGCCACGACCGGATCGCGGTCTTGCGCATTGATCTTGCCGAGCGTGTCCTTCAACCAGCGCGGCGGCTTCTGTAATGCCTCGGTAAGGGATACGACCTCGACGCCAGCGGTCTTCAGGCTGGCAAGATCGGACAGGTCAGCTCTGAGCTCGCCCTCGACGATGACGAGCCGGTAGACGCGGAGGTCCGCGATCTCGACCCCGAGCGCTTGCCTAAGCTCAGCCTCGGTGACGGTGACCCCCGTCGCACGCGCGAGCGGAAGAGCTTCGGTGAGCCGCGAGCGGAGGTCGGTGTATTTCCACGCCTCGACCCGGCGGTGCGGCAGGCCGAGCGCGGCATAGGCGTCGATCGCCTTGGCGCGCAAATCGGCGATCCAAGGGTTGCCGGCGCCAGGGAGCCCCTGCTCGGCCGCGGCGAACAGGTCGACATAGGCCTGCTCCGCCCGCGTCTGGAACTGCTTGACTGGAAGCTCCATGCTTCACGTCCCTTTAGGCGGCCGCGCCATTTCTGGCGGCATCGCCAAACTCGGCGTAGCCAGACTCTTCCAGCTCGAGCGCGAGCTCGGGCCCGCCGGAGCGCGCTACCCTTCCGTCAGAGAGCACATGCACCCGGTCCGGCACGATGTAATTGAGGAGCCGCTGATAATGGGTGATCACCAGCATGGCCCGATCAGGGCTGCGGAGCGCGTTCACGCCCTCCGCCACGATACGCACGGCGTCGATGTCGAGGCCTGAGTCGGTCTCGTCCAAGACGCAGAGCGATGGATCGAGCAGCGCCATTTGCAGGATCTCGTTGCGCTTCTTCTCACCGCCGGAGAAGCCGACATTGAGCGGCCGCCGCAGCATCTCTGGATCGATCTTCAGGGCGGTCGCCTTCTCCCGCACGAAGCGCAGGAATTCCGGCGTGGACAGCTCTGGCTCACCGCGCGCCTTGCGCACGGCGTTGGCTGCGGCACGCAGGAAGGTCATGGTGGCGACGCCCGGGATCTCCATGGGGTACTGGAAAGCGAGGAATACGCCGGCGGCGGCGCGCTCGCTCGGGTCCATGGTGAGCAAATCCTGCTCGTTCCAGGTGACCGAACCGGCGGTGACCTCGTAGTCCTGCTTGCCGGCGAGTACATAGGCCAGCGTCGACTTGCCGGAGCCGTTCGGTCCCATGATGGCATGGACCTGGCCCTTGGGGAGAACGAGGTCGAGGCCTTTCAGGATTTCGCGGCCATCGACATTGACGTGAAGGTTCTTGATCTCAAGCACTACGATTCTTCTCTAACCAACTGGCATTGACTCTGTTTCATCAATCTTATTTAGCCGACGCTTCCCTCCAACGAGATACCGATCAGCTTCTGGGTCTCGGCCATGAACTCCATGGGCAGGTGCTGGAGCACGTCGCGGACGAAGCCGTTGACGATCAGCGCCACCGCCTCCTCCGGCGAAAGCCCGCGGCTCAGGCAATAGAACAACTGATCGTCGGAAATCTTCGACGTGGTCGCTTCGTGCTCGAAAGTGGCGGACGCATTCTTCGCTTCGATATAGGGCACGGTGTGCGCGCCGCATTTGTCGCCGATCAGCAAGGAATCGCAGTTGGTGAAGTTGCGCGCGTTCACCGCCTTCCGATGCGCCGAGACGAGGCCGCGATAGGTGTTGTTGGAATGCCCGGCCGCGATGCCCTTGGAGATGATGCGGCTCGACGTGTCGCGGCCCAAATGGATCATCTTGGTGCCGGAATCGACCTGCTGATAGCCGTTGGAGATGGCGATCGAATAGAACTCGCCGCGCGAGCCGTCGCCGCGCAGGATGCAAGACGGATACTTCCAGGTGATGGCGGAGCCCGTCTCCACTTGCGTCCACGAGATCTTCGAGTTCTTGCCCCGGCAATCGCCACGCTTGGTGACGAAATTGTAGATGCCGCCTTTGCCCTGCTTGTCGCCCGGGTACCAGTTCTGCACCGTCGAGTATTTGATCTCGGCGCCATCGAGCGCGACCAGCTCGACCACGGCGGCATGCAGCTGATTCTCGTCGCGCATGGGCGCGGTGCAGCCTTCGAGATAGCTCACATAGGCGCCCTTGTCGGCGATGATCAGCGTGCGCTCGAACTGACCGGTCTGCTTCTCGTTGATGCGGAAATAGGTGGAGAGCTCCATCGGACAGCGGACGCCTTCCGGCACATAGACGAAGCTGCCGTCGGAGAACACCGCGGAGTTGAGGGTGGCATAGAAATTGTCGGTGATGGGGACCACCGAGCCAAGATATTTCTTCACGAGCTCGGGGTGGTTCTGCACCGCTTCGGACATGGAACAGAAGATCACGCCAGCCTTGGCGAGCTCCTCCTTGAAGGTGGTGACCACCGAGACAGAGTCGAACACGGCGTCGACCGCGACGCGCGGGGCGCCTTGCACGCCCGCAAGCACCTCCTGCTCCTTCAACGGGATGCCGAGCTTGGCATAGGTCTCAAGCAGCTCGGGATCGACCTCGGCAAGGCTCTTCGGCCCCTCGGTGCTCTTGGGCGCGGAATAGTAATAAAGCTCCTGGAAGTGGATCTTGGGGTATGTGACGTTGGCCCAGGTCGGCTCCTGCAACGTGAGCCAACGGCGATAGGCCTCGAGCCGCCAGTCGAGCAGCCAGAGCGGCTCCTTCTTCTTCGCGGAGATGAAACGGATCACCTCCTCGTTCAGACCCTTCGGCGCCTTGACCGATTCGATCTTCGTGGTGAAGCCGTATTTGTACTTGTCGACGTCGATCTCGCGGACGCGGGCGACTGTCTCTTGCACTGCCGGCATAGCTCTACTCCAAAATCCTTTGTCTCATGCGGCCCTTACGCCGCCTCTTGGCGCTGCCGCATCCTTTTGATCAGCTCGCCCCAAGCGCCAATGAATCTCTCGATATCGGCACTCGTGGTGCCAAAGCCAAGGCTTACGCGGATGGCGCCTTGCGCAAGCTCCGACGAAAGTCCCATGGCGCTCAACACATGGGAGGCCTCGACCTTGCCAGAGGAACAGGCGCTGCCAGCGCTCACGGCAACTTGCGCAAGATCGAGCCCAATGACGAGGGTCTCGGCCTTGGTGCCCGGAACTGCGATGCAGCTCGTATTCGGAAGCCGCGCCACGCGGCCCGACACCACCACCGTGCCGGGCTCAACCTCAAGCGCCCTGCTCTCCAGCTCATCGCGGAGAGATACAAGCGCCGCGGCCTTCTCAAGTTCCGCCGCAGCGAGTTCCGCCGCCACTCCGAAACCCACAATGCCCGCGACATTCTCGGTGCCGGCGCGCCGGCGCCACTCCTGGCCGCCGCCTTTGATCAAGGGCTCCACCGCAACGCCTTCGCGAAGCACCAGGACTCCGACACCCTTGGGGCCCCCGAGCTTGTGCGCCGAGAGCGTCATCATGTCGGCGCCAAGCGCGCCGAAATCGAGCGGCAGCCTGCCCGCGACCTGAACCGCATCGGTATGCAGAAGACCGCCCGCCGCATGAACGATTTCGGCCGCCACGGCGACCGGCTGAATCGCGCCGGTCTCGTTGTTAGCCGCCATCAGCGAAACGAAGGGCCTCCACCCTCCGAGATGGTGTTTCGCAAGCTCTGCCGCAAGCACATCGAGGTCGATAACGCCATCGCCGGACACAGGAATTCGGGTCGTGCTCTCGCGGTAGAATCTGCCGCCGGCGAGCACGGAAGGGTGCTCCACCGCCGAGATGTAGCAATGCCAGGCCTCGCCAGCTTGCGCGGCCAGCGCCAGCGCATTCGCCTCGCTGCCGCCGCTCGTGAAGATCACGTCCTCTGCGCGCGCACTGGCAAGCGCCGCGACCTTCGCCCGCGCGGATTCGATAAGCGCTCTCGCCTCCCTGCCCTCGGCATGGACCGAGGACGGATTGCCGTGAGCGTCTAAGGCCGCGACAATGGCCTCGCGCACCTCCGGCCGAAGCGGCGCGGTGGCGTTGTAATCAAGATAGGAACGCGTCGTCATGCCTCAGAAGCTCGCGGGCCAAAGGACCGCCGTTAGCGCTTGCACGAGCCCCCATCGCGCATGCTATGAAGCGCGGCCCGAAGCTGGGACTGCTCCGCAACGATAATGGCCGGAGCGTCCCTGTTTGGAACAATTCTAAATCTTATAGGATTCCTGAGCGGCAGAGTCAAGTTTTGTGGCAGCGCGCTCGCCATTTCTAAGGCTCCAAGCCCCTCTCCCCAGAGTCTAAATAGCGTCGTTCGAGGTCAACATTTCATGCCCGAAGTGAATATCAGCGGCCCCGCCGGCAGGATCGAAGCCCGCTACCATCACAATCCCCGGCCGAATGCGCCTGTCTCGCTAATCCTGCACCCGCACCCGCAGTTCGGCGGCACCATGAATAACCAGGTTGTCTATCACCTGTATTACGCCTTTCAGCGGCGGGGCTTTTCGGTGTTACGCTTGAACTTCCGCGGCGTGGGGCGGAGCGAGGGACTGTTTGACAACGGTCCTGGCGAATTGGCCGACGCCGCCACGGCGCTCGACTGGATGCAGGCCTATAACGCCGATGCCGCCTCCTGCTGGATCGCCGGCGTGTCTTTCGGCGCATGGATCGCCATGCAGCTCCTGATGCGGCGTCCCGAGATCGAAGGCTTTATCTCCGTGGCGCCTCCTGCGAATCTCTACGACTTCACCTTTTTGGCGCCCTGCCCGTCGTCCGGCCTCATGGTGAACGGCGCCAAGGATCGCGTGGTGCCGACGGAGTCCGTGCGCGGGCTAGTCGAGCGGCTTAAGACCCAGAAGGGCATCGTCATCGAGCACGCCGTCGTCCCCGATGCGAACCACTTCTTCGAAGGCCGTATGGACGGTCTCATGGAAGTGATCGACGCCTATCTCGACAAGCGCCTCGGCAAAAAGAAGAAGCGGGAGTCCGCGGCCTAGGGTTACTTCCCCTCCGTTGATCAAGAGTAAGAAGGTTTCAGCTTTGACCAAAAGCGGCCGAAAAGCATGCGAAGTGCTCGGGATCACTGCCAAGCGCCACAGGCGCTGATGATCGGCCTTGCCACCTCCGGTTCGGCGTCTTTGGAAGCACCAATTCACATTTGGCGTCTCGATCAAGAACGGCGGCGTCTCGGCCATTCACCTTATGGAGGTGCGCCGTAGTCACACCGCGCGCAGACCACTTCTCCTTCCCGTGCTATTTTTGCCCAAACCTGATACACGCGTGGCTCAGCATTCAGCTGCAACGTGCCCGCCGGACCCATCATGAGCACGACCAAGTCGGAGTTCCTGAACGAGCTCAAAGCCCGGGGCTATATCCATCAGGTGACCGACGAAGCGGCCCTCGACAAGCTCGCGAGATCCGAACGCATCACCGGCTATATCGGCTTCGACTGCACGGCGCCAAGCCTGCATGTCGGCAATCTGCTTGGGATAATGATGCTGCGCAAGCTGCAGCAGGCAGGGCATCGTCCGATCGTGCTGATCGGCGGCGGCACCACCAAGGTCGGCGATCCTTCGGGCAAGGACGAGTCGCGGAAGCTCCTGACCGACGCGGAGATCTCCGCCAATGTCGGCGGTATCGAGTCGGTGTTCGGCAAATTCGTCAGCTTCGGCGCGAGCGGCAGCGACGCCCTGCTCGTCAACAACGCCGATTGGCTCGACGAGCTCAACTACATCGATTTCCTCCGCGACTATGGCCGCCATTTCAGCGTCAACCGCATGCTCTCCTACGACTCGGTGAAGCTTAGGCTCGAGCGCGAGCAGCCGCTCTCCTTCATCGAGTTCAACTACATGGTGCTGCAGGCCTACGATTTCGTAGAGCTCTATCGGCGGTTCGGCTGCCGCTTGCAGATGGGCGGCTCGGATCAATGGGGTAACATCGTCAACGGCATCGAGCTCGGGCGCCGCACCGACGGGGCGGAGCTATTCGGGCTCACCGCGGCGCTGCTCACCACAGCGTCCGGCGCCAAGATGGGCAAGACGGCGTCGGGCGCGGTTTGGCTCAACCCCGACATGCTCTCTCCTTACGACTATTGGCAATATTGGCGGAACACCGACGACGCCGATGTCGGCCGCTTCCTGAGGCTGTTCACCGAGTTGCCGCTTGCCGAGATCGACAGGCTGGTAAAGCTCGAAGGCGCCGAGCTGAATGACGCGAAAAAACTCCTCGCCACGGAAGCCACCGCTCTGCTGCATGGCCGTGAGGCGGCCGACCGGGCCGAAGGCACGGCGCGCGCCACCTTCGAGCAAGGCACGATTTCCGAGACGCTCCCCACTTTCGAGCTGCCGCGGGCGGAGCTTGCGCAAGGATTGGGTGTGCTCAGCGCCAATGTGCGCATCGGCTTCGTTCCGTCAACGAGCGAAGCGCGCCGCCAGATCAAGGGGGGCGGGCTCAAGGTCAACGATATGCCCGTCACCGACGATAAACGGCTTCTGACCCTTGCCGATCTCACGCCGGAAGGCGTGATCAAGCTTTCCCTCGGCAAGAAGCGGCATGTGCTGATCCGCCCCGTCTAGCCCTTCGCCGAGGCTAGTGTGCGGCGTCGCCGAAGTCGGACGGGGATGTCGCGGTGGAGGGGGCGGCGTTCTGCCCCTCTGCTCTGAACTCGAAGATCTGGCGGAAGATGCCTGGCGCCACCACGGATATCGGGTTGACGAGCACGTTCGGATCGTCGAGCTGTCCCTGAATGGCGAAGGTGATGCCAACCACCCCTTCCCCCTGGCGTCCCACGAAGATGCCGCCAAGGATCGGGATCGCGCCAAGCGCCGAGTTCAAACCATAAAGGGGCACATAGGTGCCCCCGAGATTGACCGTCTGCGCTTTGAAATCGACGCGGCCGCGCATGGTGGCGCCGAGTACCGGCCCATTTACATAGGCGTCATTCAGCAGGAACTGTCCTTTGCCGACGGAGAACGGCGCGCGGAGTTGATTGAAGCCGATGCGGCTTTGCCGCACTTCCTTCTTGCGGTCGCCCAATGCCGCCATGGACTGCGGATCGGTGAGCACGTCGCTCACCACCGAATCGCCGAGCACGGCAAAGTTCCGCGCCCAAAGCGTTCCGGTCTTCATCCCGGGCTCGCTCGCGTCGAGATTGACCTCGAGCGACGCCTCGCCGCCGTCGACCTTAGGGTAGAAGCCGATAAGGCGGAAAGCTGCGCCAGCGTCGCGCGATTCAGCGTGGACGATGCGGGCACCGTTCGTCTCCGCGAGCTTGACCGCGATCGGCGTGCGGCCGTTGAGCTTGCCGGTGGCGTTGAGCGATACGAGCCGGCCATTGCGCTTGCTAAGCGTCACTTGCGCATCGTTCACGGTCGTATCGTAGAAGCCCACCACCGTACCAAGCCGCGCGGTCAGGTCGACGCCGAAGGGATCGCGCGCGTCGGAGTCCTCGGCGAGCTGTCCGGCCGAGAACAGGGATTGGAAGAATTGCTTGCCGTTGTAGCTTGGGCCGTGGGCATCGACTTCGAGCAGGTTGCCGTCATGCACCGCGGCATTGATCTCGACATGTGTGAGCACGTCGAAGGAGAAGTCGGAGAAATGAAACGACTTGAGATGCTGCTCGGGGTCGAGCGAGATCGACCCGTCGATTGCGATATCGTTGCCGAGAATTTTGAGGTTCTTGAGGTCGATAGAGCCGTCTTCAGCCGGTAACACGTCGAATTGCAGGGTGGCGGAACGGCCTGGGGGCTTGGTCCAGCCCATATTGCCGAAGATGAGTTGGGCTTGGGTAAGATCGGCTTGCATACTCAGCGCCTGAGCGCCATCAGCGTTGCGCGTGATGGATAGGGTCACCGGAAGTGGCCCATGCACCAAATGGGAAATCTTGAGGCCGAGAGCTTCGCGCGCGCTCTCATCCAGCGTCGCGCTGACTCTGATCGGCGGCTGCCGCTCGTCGGGCTCATAGAAGATGCGCTGCCAAGCGAGCTCGGCAGGGACACCCTTGATCAGAATTTGGCCGCGCACGTCGAGCGCATGTTCGCTGACGTTCACGTCGAGCGCGCCGCCTTCCACGTCGACTTTCCCGATCACGTTGGTGGCTATGGCCTGTTCGAGCCGCGCCGCGCCGCGGAGCTTGATGTCCTCGAATTTGAGGTCCTCCCGCATCGGCATGTCGAGCACGAAGCTGCCCGCTGCGGTGCCGCCGAAATATTTCGGTTTCATGCCCAGGGCCTGAATGTAGCCGAGCGGCTCGTGGTCGAGCAGCTGCAGAACGGTCGCCGTAGCGCCATTCGCCTTAAACGTGATCTCGGCTTGCCTTGGATCAACGCGCAGATCGGGAATGAAGTAGCGGCCCTCACTGAGCCCAATCTCCTGGCCTGACGGCAGCGCGACCTTTGCCTCTGGGATATCCACGGAGAAGGTGGTGCCGGACACGATCAGCTTCGCGTTGCCGGTGAGGATGGGTGGTAGCTTCTCGATATAGGTGAGGCTCATGCCTGCAAGATCGAGCTCGACATTCACGGCGTCGGGTGCTGGCTCACCACCGGCCTCAATGCGGGCAAGTTCGCCAGCCGCGAGCGAAATGGCGACCTTGCCACCGAGCACTTGGCCGCCGCTCACATTCTTCGCCACCCATATGCGCGCATCGCCGGCCAGGAACTTTGGCCAGAACTGCTTGAGCACGTCGATCGGCATGGGACTGACCACGCCGGTGAGGTGTATCTCGGGAGAGCCCCGCGCATCGACGACACTGCCGGCAAGCTCGATCGACGCGCTGCCGGAGTGGATGATGAAGCGGGACAGCGTGACACGACCGCTGTCTGGCGTGACGGTCCCTTCCGCCGACCACTCATCGACCTTTATGGGGGGCAGTCCAAATTCCGCGGCGCCGAGCACGGCATCGTTGGCCTTGAGCCTGAACGTCCAGGATTGCGAACCGTTGTCCACGCCCGCCGGCCGGAATTCGCCACTGACCGTCGCTTCGCTTTGCCCCCATTTGAGCGTCGACGGCTTGATCTCTAAGTCTCCATTCCTGGCGTAACGCACATGCAGATCGCCTTCGTCGATTCCCATGGCGTTGTCGGGATCCCAGGGCGGCGTGATATGGCCAGGCTCGAGCTGCAAATCCGCTTCGCCGGAGAGGAAGTGCCCCGCGGTTGAGAGCTCAACGCTCGTCTTGCCGGCGACCGGCAGGTCGAGGGCCTTGAGCGCCGCGACTGCAGGGAAGTTCTCAGCCAACCCCGAGGGGACGAGATCCTGGATCAGCGCCGTGATACTCAAGCTTTTCGGTCGTTGCTCGGTGCGGAACTCGAGCTGCCAGTCGCCTTTGCTGGAACCGAGATTCGCTTGGCCTACTAGGACGCTGCGCTGGTCCTTGTGTCTGAGATCGATGGAGAAGTCCGGAACTCGCCAGAGGGTCTGGACCCCGTCGCGGCTCAGCACCACCTCCGCGTCCTTGACGCCGAAGCGGGTGAGGTAAGATGTGTTGCCGCGGCGGGCCCGCTCGAAGACCTCGGTGACAGTGCGCGTCACGTCGAGCTGACGCCCGGCGCTCGTCGGCATCGGTGGCGGGGCTTCAGAGCGTTTGGCAATGACGCTTTCGGCCGGCGTTCCCGGCTCGGCCTCTGGAGCAGGCGGCGCGGCGCCTGGGACAGACCCCTTGATGAACTTCTCCACATCACTGCTGGAGGGACGGTAGAAGCTGAGCGACAGGCCATTGTCGGAAGCATAGAACAGCAGCTTCGCGCCGATGAAGTCGACGCTGCCAGGCGCGATGCGGCCCGACAGCAGCGCCGCGCCACTCATGCCGATCGCCGCCAGAGGCGCCTGCGCTACGATCGAGCCGCCGGCGTCGATCAAGCGGATATTGCGAAGCCTGAACAACACACCGGGACCATCCGGCGAGCGCTGCAGGATCGCGTCGTCGATCTTCACATGGAGATCGGACAGCTCGCCATTGATTGCGTCCTCGATCATGGGGACGAGGCTTGGAAGCGAGATCGGCCCCCGGGCGAGCCGGCCATAGCCTCCGACGATGGCGATCAGCCCTACGACAAGGACCCCGGCAAAAATCTCCCGGCAGACGTGGGCGCCCCCGGAGGACAATTTCCTGAGCTCGACCTGGACGGGTGCCGGCACGCGCTTGACGAGCGCCCTGCCCATTGAGGGCAGCGTGAGAAGCACCCTGCTCCCTTCGGAGATTTTAACCAGTGCACCCGCGACGGGCTCGCGCGCGGCGCCGAGGCTCGTCTCACCCCGCCAGTGCTCGACGGTGCGGCGCAGGTTTATGGCATAGAGCTTCAGTCGTGCGGTCAGGCGGCGGACGCTTGGTTGGTCCGCCAAGACCTTCAGGCGCTCGTCCGCGCTCGCGCGGAAAGCACGCAAGACACCCACAAGCGCAAGCGGCTGCCTGGCTATGGGCAACAAGCGCTGCCTCAGCTCGCTCATGGCCCCTTGTTTCGATATCCCCCCAAAGTCAATGACATAAGAGGCGCGAAAATCGGCCAAAGGAAGGCGATAGCCGAGCAGACAGCGCTGCCAAAGCCCGACCTCCAATTCCGCGGGACCCCGAGGAGATGGCCCATGACAAGCCGGGGAGCAGACGATATTCTTTGGTAAGGGTCGTTGCCGGGTTTCTTACTCCTTGCCGGGCAAACTCCGCGACATACTCTATAGAGAATTTATTGCTCTTTTGCTGAGAGATGCGCCGATCTCCTTTCGGCGCTGAGGGGTTGCGTTTGTTGGGGAGGTACCAGCATGTTTACCAAGAAGCCGGAGCGGGAGATGGGCGGCGATCCTCTGCAAAAGATGTCTGACCGGCTAGGAAGCGAAACGACCCCGTTCGGCGACCGCTTGCCGAGTTATGCCAAGAGTTCCGGCCCGAGCAAGCTCGTCCCTTCCATCATCGGCGAAGACTTGATGATCACCGGCAACGTGACTTCGAAGGGCGAAATTCAGGTTGATGGCGAAATCCAGGGCGACGTGCAGTGCGGCTCGCTCCTGCTCGGAGACAAGTCACAGATCACCGGCTGCGTGCTCGCCGAGGATGTCGTGGTGCGGGGTCGCGTGATCGGCTCAATCCGGGGTTTGCGCGTGACGCTGCAGGCGCAGTCCCATGTGGAAGGCGACATCTATCACCAGAGCCTCGCCATCGAGCAGGGCGCCTATTTCGAAGGGAAGTCGCGCCGCTCCGATGATCCACTTGGGGCCAAGGCGGCGGACAAGCCCGCTGCGGCATCCGACAAAGCACGCGCGGAGCCCGGCACCCCGGGCGTTACGCCGCGCGCCGCGGAATAGCGACGCCACTAGCCTAACCACCACGGGCGCCCTTACGAGGGGCGCTGCTCGCCGTGGATCCGCTCGGCAAGCGCCGCCTCGATGAACGCATCGATATCGCCATCGAGCACGGCCGACGGATTGGTGCTCTCGACGCCCGTGCGCAGATCCTTCACGAGCTGATAAGGCTGCAGCACGTAAGAGCGAATTTGATGGCCGAAGCCGATGTCGGATTTGGCAGCGGCCGCAGCCTGCGCCTCCTCCTCCCGGCGCTTCAGTTCCGCCTCATACAGCCGCGCACGCAACATGGCCCAGGCGGTCGCGCGATTCTTGTGTTGCGACCGCTCGTTCTGACATTGCACGACGATGCCCGTCGGCAGATGCGTGATGCGGACGGCGCTGTCAGTGGTGTTCACGTGCTGGCCGCCGGCGCCGCTTGAGCGGTAGGTGTCGATGCGCACGTCCTTCTCATCGATGTCGATGGCGATCGTGTCGTCAACGGCAGGATAAACCGACACCGATGCGAAGCTCGTATGCCGCCTTGCATTGGAATCGAAGGGCGAGATGCGCACGAGCCGATGCACGCCCGACTCCGTCTTCAGCCAGCCATAAGCGTTAGTGCCTTTGACCAGGATCGTCGCCGATTTGACGCCGGCCTCTTCCCCCGGATGCTCGCCGATGATCTCAACCTTGTAGTCGCGCCCCTCCGCCCAGCGGATGTACATGCGCTCGAGCATCAGCGCCCAATCCTGACTCTCAGTGCCGCCTGCGCCGGCGTGAATCTCCACGTAGGTATTGTTGGCATCGGCCTCGCCGGAGAGCAGCGCTTCCACCTCGCGCTTATGCGCGTCGGCTCTGAGCTTCTTTAATGCGGACTCGGCTTCCGAAACAACGCTCTCGTCACCCTCCTCCTCGCCGAGCGAGACGAGCTCGATATTGTCGTCAAGCTCGCGGGTGAGACGCGTGAAGCTCATCAGTGCGGCTTCGAGCTGCTGGCGCTCGCGCATGAGGCCTTGTGCCCGCACAGGGTCGCTCCAGAAATTAGGGGCTTCGGCAAGCGCATCGAGATCGGCAAGGCGGCCCTTCGCCCGGTCAGGGTCAAAGATGCCTCCTGAGCAGGGTCAAGGACTGCTTGATGTCGTTGACGACGGCCTCGGTTTCAGCGCGCATCTCTTCCTCGGTTGGCACATGCGGAACGAGCCACCAGGATCGCTGTCCTGGCGGCTAGGTTCAGAAAGACGTCAGCTCTCTAGTAGAGTCCGCCGGTGCCCGATGTCAAAGCCCGGTCGTTACCGGGGACCGCGAATGGTCCGGGCGGCGGCGGTCCGGGCTCCGGACTCGGTATGCCGCCTGGGTTGGCTTCAGGCGGACCAGCTTGGCCGTACTCTTCCGCGGCAAGTCCTTCCTGCCCCGCCTCGGCATCGGATGCGACCGACCCCAAAGGCTCCTGGGTAGGCTTGAAAGCCTCCATGATGGTTTTGGGGTCGCTGGGGGCGGCAGGCAGGCCGGTCTTCAAATTCACGCGCACGAGCTTGATCCCGGGCGGAACGCGGAACGGAATTGGCGGCTGATCGGCAAGGGCGATCTTGAAGAAGTCGCGGACCACTGGCGCGGACACATTACCACCAGTCTCGCCATGGCCGAGCGGCGAAGGATTATCGAAGCCGATGAACACGCCGACCACGAGGTCAGGCGTGAAGCCGATAAACCAGGCATCCTTCTCATCGTTGGTGGTGCCAGTTTTCCCGGCAATGGGGCGATCCAGCACCTTGAGCTTCATCGCGGTGCCGCGCTCGATGACCCCTTCCATGATGTGGATCATCTGGTAAGACGTCATCGGGTCTATGATCTGCGGGCGGTCGTCGACGAGCTCCGGCTCGTCCTGGTTGGCCCATTCTCTTGCCGCGCAATTGGCGCAGTCGCGGTCGTCATGCTGCCAAATGGTTCTGCCGTAACGATCCTGGATGCGGTCGATGAGGGTCGACTTCACCTGCTTGCCGCCATTGGCGATCATGCTGTAGGCGGTCACCATGCGGATCAGCGTGGTTTCGCCGGCCCCAAGCGACATCGACAGTACCGGCATCAGATTGTCGTAGACGCCGAACCGCTTGGCATATTCGCAGATGATCGGCATGCCCATCTCGTTGGCCAGACGCACCGTCATCAGGTTCCTCGAATGCTCGATGCCGAAGCGCAAGGTGGAGGGACCGGCGGCTTCGCCTGCCTCGTAGTTCTTCGGCTGCCAGGGCGGCATGCCGGGGCCCTGACTGATGGAGATCGGGCCATCGACAATAATGCTCGCGGGCGTGTAGCCGTTGTCGAGCGCGGTCGAGTAGATGATCGGCTTGAAGGACGAGCCCGGCTGGCGGCGTGCCTGGATGGCACGGTCGAACTGGCTCGCTGCGAAGCTGAAGCCGCCGACAAGCGCGAGCACGCGGCCAGTGTGTGGATCCATTGCCACGATCGCTCCGCCGACCGCCGGAATTTGCTCGAGCGACCATTGCCCGGCGATGTCCTTTACGGTGTCCGTAGGTTCACGCGGCGCCACATAGATCACGTCGCCTGGCTTGAGCGTGTCGGTGAGCACGCGCGGGTTCGCACCCATGCCGTCTTTAAGTTTAGGCCGCGCCCATCTCACCTCGTCGAACGGGATGGTGCCGGTCTCGCGCTCCTTGGACAGCGCACCCGTCGAGGTGCGCGTCGGGCGCAAACCGATCTTTGCGGTGTCCTTGTTAGCCTCAAGCACGACCGCAAGCCGCCAAGGCTCGATGTCCGGCCACACGTTGATGGCTGCGAGTGTCTTGCCCCAATCGCCCGAGGGGTCGATCTTCTGCACCACGCCGCGCCAGCCATGACGGTGATCGTAAGCAACAAGCCCGTCGACCAGTGTCTTCCGCGCGATTTTCTGTAGCCCTGGATCCAGCGTGGTGCGCACCGAGAGGCCGCCGCCATAGAGCTTGTCCTCGCCGAAGATGTCGATGATGTCGCGGCGCACTTCTTCCGCGAAGAATTCCGATGCGGCGAGCCTCGTGCCGGACTGGCGCACTTGC
>Ga0187819_10000667_pt1 | contig 17337 bp, 11 predicted proteins | sample NC_wetland_sal_i_15_FD_132411 | JGI IMG/M metagenome (GOLD analysis project Ga0187819, IMG submission 132411) | Wetland sediment microbial communities from Neuse River Estuary, North Carolina, USA - SO4_4 | ecosystem: Environmental > Aquatic > Freshwater > Wetlands > Sediment | place: USA...
AAGTGTCCAGGGGCTCAACCTCCCGGAGTTCGCGAAGGTGGCGCACCTGACGGGATTCCACGTGCGGCTGGCGGCAACCATCGCAGAGTGCTCTGCGGCCGGCTGCGATGCCGATTCATTGCGACAGCATTTGCCGGCGGATGGGCTGGGGCGAGCGCTGGCTCAGGTGTATGCCGACGTCAACCGGCGGCTCGAGGAGCGCAAACTCGGGCTGCGGTCCACGCGCCTGGAGCGCGCGGCCGCCCGAATCGATCAGGAGGGAATTGGCGGGCTGGCTACGATCTGGCTGGACGGATTTTTTTCTCTCACCGATCCCGAACTCGCGGTGGTGAAGGCCCTCGCCAAACATGCGGACGTGACGGTCACGCTGCCTTCGGCGGGCGTCGCGGCGGCTACGCGTGCGCGTCTCATGTCCATGGGATTTCGCGAGCAGGCGCTGACGCGGGAACGATTGCTCCCCAGGCGAGAATTATTCTGCGCGCCCGGGGTCGAGCGGGAAGCCGATGAGATTGCTCGGAGGATCTTGCAGGAGGCGGCAGTCGGCAGGCCGTTTCACGAGATGGGAATTATCGTGCGTGCGCCCGAGGTGTACCTGGGGCTGATCCGCGCCACGCTCGAGCGCTTCGGCATCCCGGCGCGTTTTTATTTCGACTCCGTCCTCATGGAGCAGCCGGCCATCCGATATCTGGCGGGGGCTGTGGATGCGATGCTCGGCGGCTGGGATCACGAGCAGACGTTAACGGTGGTGAAACTGGCGCCGGGCGCGGGAATCTCGGCGCCGATGGACCGGTTGGAGTTCGAGGTGCGCAAGAGAATGCCGGGCGCGGGGCTCGACTTATTGCGCCTGATCGCGGCTGAAATTCCAACCGACGATCGACGGCTCAGCCGGCTGCTCGGTGCCCTGGCGGAACTGGACACGTGGCGTTCCCTGTCCCTGAAACCACCGGAGTGGGCGGAGCGGATGTGCCGCCTGCGCGCGCTCTACAGACCGTCGCGGCCGCACGATCGAGTCACTCATCAGGCGGCGCTCGAGGGGCGATCGCAGGCGCGGGCTCTGGATGCTTTCGAGGCGGCTGCCACGGAGGCCGCCGGCGCGTTCGAGGAAGCCTCCAAGGTTTCGCTGAACGATTTCTGGAAAGCCATGACGGCGGTGCTCCGGCTTACGCCCCTACGCATCGCGGACCAGCGCCGCAACGTGGTCCACGTGCTGAGCGCCTATGAGGCGCGCCAATGGGAACTGCCGGTGGTGTTCGTGTGCGGGCTGGTGGAAGGGCAGTTCCCGCGTTATCACCCGCCGGATCCATTTTTGCCGGAAGCGATGCGCCGGCGCCTCAAGGAGAGCGGAATCCGAATCCGTACGGCGGAGGACACGGACCGGGAAGAGCATTTCCTGTATGAATCAGCGCAGAGCCGCGCGACGGCATCGCTCGTGCTGAGCTATCCGAAGAACGATCCACGGGGCGAGCAGAATCTGCCCTCGCTGTTTCTGGAGCGGTCGGAACCGGATGCCTTCAGCCGCCCGGTGCGATTGCAGGCGGTCTCCCGCGAGCCGGCCACCGTGCGGATTCGCTCGGTGGATCTGTTGCAGGTGCTGGCCGGGAAGCATGCGGAGGTCCGGCCGACGGCGCTCGAAACCTATCTGCAATGTCCGTTTCAGTTTTTCGGGAAGCACACTCTGAGGCTGGAGGGCCGGCCGCCGCGTCCGGAAGAACGCCTGGAATTCCGCGGTTGCGGCACGATCGTTCATGACGCCATCGCGCAGTGGGTCGCGACACAAGCCGCAATCGAGGAAGTCTTCGCGCGCGTATTTCATGAGGTCGCGCAAAGGGAGTTTATTCCGCCGGGATATAAAACCGAGTTGCTGCGTTCCCGGATGCTGGCGGATCTGCGCCGCTTCGCGGCGGGCGATACCTGGCCCGCCGGTCACATCAGTTTGAGCGAACAGTTGTGCCAGTTCGAGCTGGATGGCGGCCTGGCGGTCCGTTGCCGAATCGACCGAATCGTGAAACTCGCCGATGGCCAAGCCTGTGTCATCGACTACAAATACAGCAAGAAAAAAGTGAGTGACTACACCGGAAACGAGAATCTCTTGCAAGGCCCGCTGTACTGGCTGGCAGCAGAACGAGGGCTGGGGTTGAAGCCGGCGGGGATGTATTACTGCAGCCTGCGCGATCGAGTGGAGTATGGCGGCTGGGGCGTGCCGCTCGCCGCATGCAAGGCGGGAGCGATCCAACCATTCTCACCCGAATGGCTGACCGGCGCCGTGGAACGCGGGCTACGCATAGCTCAGGAAATTGTGTCAGGCCGGATTGAACCACATCCGAGCGATCTTTCGAAATGCAGGTATTGCGACTTCCGGGATGTGTGCCGTTTCGTGGCTGCAGAACTGGCAATCGCTGAGGGCGCTTAGTGGATTTCACGCCGCGGCAGCTTGAGGCCATCGACATCTCGAAAGCCGGCCAGGATACCTGCGTGGTGGCGGGCCCGGGATCGGGCAAGACTCGTGTGCTGGTGGAGCGCTACCGCCGGCTGGTGGAAGCCGGGGTCGCACCACAGCGCATCCTGGCGATTACGTTTACGGAGAAAGCCGCGCGCAACATGAAAGAGCGGCTCGCCGACGCGTTCCGTACCATGCCGGAACGCAGGCGCGAACTGGAGCAGGCGAATATTTCGACCATCCACGGCTTTTGCGCGCGGCTGTTGCGCGAGAATTCCATTGCGGCGGGAATCGACCCGGAGTTTCGCGTGCTGGATGCGCGCCAGGCAATCATCATGCAGCGCCAGGCCGCGAACGATGTTCTCGACCGGATGTTCGCGGACCAACCCGAGGCCATGCGGCGTTTGATGTGCGGTCTCGCGTCTCCAGAGCTGGCGAAAGAAATCCCGGGCGTGTATGATGCCATGCGCTGCGCGGGTTTTCGAGCCGGCGAGTTGCGCGGAGTTGTCATGCGCGGCGCGCCGGGCCTTAGGGAGCTGCGAGCCGCACTGGCGGAGGTCGCCAAGGAGAAGCCGTGCGGATGGAATCCGAGCCAGACCGCCCGGCTGCGCGAAGTTGTCGACGCGGCCGCACGGCTGGCAGCGTTGCCTGATGCACCGATCTCACTGGCGCACTTCCAGGCAATCGATAACTTTCCGACGAGCCTGAAAGGGATCAAGCAAGGGACGGCCATCTACAACCGGCTGAAGACGATCAAGGACGATCTTGTCAAAGAGCTTGACCGGACGCTGGCCACGGAGTATTACTCGCGCGAACGGGAAACGCTGATCGCGTTGCTGGAGCGCTTCGACCAGCTCTACGGCGAGCGAAAGCGGGCCATCGGCGTTCTGGATTACGCCGACCTCGAAGCGTTCGCGGTCCGCTTGCTGGAGGAGAACCCCGAGGTCCGCGGGCGGGTGCGAGATCAGTTTCAACACGTCCTGATGGACGAGCTGCAAGACACCAACGGGCAGCAAGCCAAGCTGCTCGAACTGGTACGCGCTCCAAGCGCATTCTTTGGCGTGGGGGATGTGAACCAGTCGATTTACGGGTTCCGGCACGCCGATCCAGGAGTGTTCCGCGCCTATCGCGATGAGGTGAAGCGGGAACCGGTGGAACTGGTGGAGAACTGGCGAAGCCGGGACGGGATTCTGCGCGCCGTAGAAACGATTCTGGATCACGCACCGGGGATCGAGGAGCGGCGCCTGATTGCCGCCAAGGAATTTCCGCTGAAGCCGGAGGCATCCGTTGAGGTAATTGCTGGCATCGCCGACACCGCGGATGGCGCGCTCGATCTGGAAGCGCGGTGGGTGGCACGGAGGATTCTCGACTTTGCCGGATCGCTAAAGCTCGAAAGCGGGCCTGCCGGCTTCGGCGACATGGCGCTGCTGGTGCGCAATTCGGAGGTGGTGCCGGCGTTCACGCGCGCTTTTGAACAGGCTGGAATCCCGTACCTGCTGAATCAGGGCAAGGGATTCTTTGAGACCCGCGAAGTGGTGGATCTCATGAACCTGCTGCATACGATTGACAATCCGCGGGATGAGATCAGCCTGGCCGGCGTGCTGCGCTCGCCATTCGCCGGAGTTTCCGATGAAGCTTTGCTGCGCTTGAAGATGACCGGCAACCTGGGGAGTTCTCTGCGGCGGATCGAGCATACCAGCGAGCCGTTCGACGAGGGAGATCTGCTCAAGCTGCGCCGGTTTCGTGCGATGCTGCTTCGATTGCGTGAAGCGCGCGACCTGGCGGGATTCGACCGGCTCTTGATGCGCGCGATCGATGAAACCGGATACCCGGCCGAACCGGGAAGCCGCGCGGCGGCCAATATCGAAAAATTCCTGGCGCTGTCGCGTGAAGCCTCCACCCGGATCACTCTCTCGGAGTTCGTCGAGGAGCTCCAGATGATGCGTGACGCCGACGCAAGAGACGCCGACGCGCCACCGGAGGACGCCGTCAACGCGGTGCGCATCATGACGGTGCACGCGGCCAAGGGGTTGGAATTTCCGGTAGTGTTCCTGGCCGCGCTGCATAAGGGAATTCAGCAAGGCGTCGGGCCGTTGGCCTTCTCGCCGCGAATCGGACTGGGCGCGCAATGGTTGAATCCGGCCACGAGCGAGAGTAAGCGCGACTGGTTTCTCAAGAACATCGAGGACGAAGCGAAACAGCGGGAGACAGAAGAGGGCAACCGGATCTTTTACGTCGCCATGACGCGTGCCGAAGAACACCTGGTGCTCTCGTATTCGAGTTTTGGCAAGAGAAAGGAATGGGCGGCGGCGCTCGAGGAGGCCTTGGGCCTGGATCTGAGCGTTCCGGCGCAGAGAGTCCAGCCCGTTCAAGCACCCAATGGAGAAAATTTCAATCTGCGCGTTTTCGCCATTAATCAGCCACCCGAGTTCCGCGAGCGCGCTCAGCAGAAGGCCGCGGCAGCCCCGATAGAAGTTGTGGCACGCCCGGCCGCCAATGGCCAGCACGATTTTGCGGCGAACGTCACATCCGTGGCGCTTTTCGCGCATTGCCCCCGCCGCTATTACCTGGAACGTTACCTGGGCTGGCGCGGGAATTCTCCGCGCAAACTACAAATCGCCGAAGAGGACGATTCCGGTGACGAAGTGGATGCCAGCCAGTTCGGGCTCGAGGTACACGCGCTGCTGGCCGGCCAGCCGCTGGAGCAGGCAATGGCGGAAGCACGCAAGCTGGTGGAGGCATTCCATGCAAGCGAACTGGGCAGGCGCGCGGCGCGGGCTTCGCGAATCGAGCGCGAGTTTGATTTCGTGATGGCGATTGAGAATGTCGTGCTGCGCGGGCAGATCGATTTGTGGTTTGAAGAAAGCGGCGAACTGGTGCTGGTGGACTACAAGACTGACGACGTGAAAACCCGTGACGCTGCCGCCCGCGCGAAGTTCTATGCGCCGCAGCTGCGGTTGTATGCGTGGGCACTCGAGCGGATCACTGGCCGTTCTCCAGAGAAGGCCTTCCTCTACTTCTTGCGTCCGGGATTGGCATGGCCCGTTGCACTCGAGCAGACGCTGCTGGACAATCCCGAGGCCCTGGTGCAGGACTTCCGCGAAGCCCAGGACACGCTCAATTTTCCGCTGCACGAAGGCGAACATTGCGCGCGGTGTCCGCAGTTTCACGGTCTGTGCCCGGCCGGATCAAGGGTGGCCAATGTAGTCCATGCGCCCGCCATCGACGGTGAGGACCTGGCCGGTGATGAAACCGGAACCGGGTGACACCAGAAACGCCACGGCGTGCGCGATATCGTCTGGAGATCCCACCCGCCGGACCATGGTCTTGGCGGCGATTTGTTCGGAAAGCGAGGCGGTTTCGGCGGGCGTGCGTCCTTGCGCCACCATTTCGGTGGCGATGAAGCCCGGCGCCACCGCGTTGACGGTGATGCCGTGCGGCCCAAGCTCCATGGCGAAGCGGCGCGTGAGTACGGAGACAGCGGCTTTGGTGGCGGCGTAAAACGTGGTGCCGGCCATCGCGGTGCCGTGGGCGGCAATGGATGTCAGGTGAACGATGCGTCCGAAACCGCGTGCCTGCATCGCTGGCGTGACGGCCCGTGTGGCGTTGACCAGGCCATCTACGTTTGTCCGGCGCATGCCTTCCATCTGGGAGTAGTCGAAGTCCGCCAGATCGCCGCCTCGAAAAACGCCGGCGTTATTGACCAGGATGTCGACGGCCCCCAAGCCGGCTTCGAGCGTTTCGATCATGCTACGCACGGCGCGGGCATCGCTGACATCGGCACATACCGCCAGCGCGCGGCCGCCCGTGTTGCGGATGTCCGCGGCCAGCGATTCCGCGTCCCGCGTGCGCTCGCGGTAGTTGATGCCGACCGCCGCCCCCTCGCGGGCCAGCCGCAAGGCAATAGCTCGTCCGATCCCGCGCGAGGCTCCGGTGACCAGCGCCGTCTTTCCTTGGAGCGTCATGCAATGACGATGACGGGGGGCGCGTGAATTGTCAAGAAAAGGCAGATTAAGGGCAACTTCTTTTTGTCGGGTACTGGGTTGAGTCGAGCGAACCAGGAAATCGCTGATGACGGCAACTCGACGGTACCAGACGGCATTTGGGCTTAAGTAGGCCTTACCTGCACGCCTTCGACCGTAACCGGCAACCAGTCAGCTAAAATAAAGGAGCCCGCATAATGGGCGGTTAGCTCAGTTGGTTAGAGCGTCTGCCTTACAAGCAGAAGGTCCGCGGTTCGAGCCCGCGACCGCCCACCAAACTCCACGCAGAATCAAGCACGGAGCAACAGCGTGAATCGCCTTCAGCTTCTCGGTGGGATCTAGATGCGTCCGTCTACTCCGGGACCGGTTGGAGACTCAGCGCAATCTTTTTCGCGGTCTCCTCCGAAGTGCCCGGTAGAACGGCAATGTGACAACTGCATGTGCCGGCTTTACTCGGCACACTGGCACTGTATCCGTTCGGAGCTTCTGAATCCTTGGAAACCCTGTCCTGATAGAAGATACGCCGCGGCGTATTCTCGAAAAGTGTGTCCTTGCGGATGCCCAACAGTCTCTGCAACGATTCGGGAAGCGGTTTGAAGGCCTGACCGGGCTGGCTCGTGACCACGGCAATGGCGGTTGTGGCGTCGTGAAACACCACCGCGCCCGTATTCTCGGATAGCGCATCCCAATCCGGCGGGACCGTGATTTGGCACAACCCCTTGGAATCCTTCACGATCTTCCAGTCGGCTGGCGTGGCCTGTGCCGGAGCGCTTGCCAGCAACCAGAGAAGCAGGGTTGCGAGCATCTATCCTCTCCTGCCTGGAGTTTACCGCTCGCAGAACCCGGCGACAAGGGCAATCGATACCCCGTCGGACCGCCACAGGGGCGCGGTCACCTACCATTCCTGCGCTTACGAAGTAAGTGTCCCAGTTATCTGAATTCCCTGGCTCAAAGCTTTACTTACTTCTGATCTTACACTGCGCAACGCCAACACTATCAGAAGGGGGCGTACGCCGGGGCGGCGCGGCAGCCCCGGCGGGCAGGAACGGGTGAGCGGCCCTTCCGGGATTTTCCCGGAGCCTCGCGTCCGATGTGATGGATTTAGGGCCGCGCTGGTAATTATCGATTCAACGCACCGTAAAATACAGGTCTAAAGTGACAGAAAGGGTACCGGTACTCTTCTGTATGGCGCTCGCAGCAATTACTAAGTAGGTGCGCTTGACTTTGATCTCGGTCCGGAGTAACATCCATCACAATTCGCGCCCTGCTTCAACGCAGGCCAACCGTGAACTAACGGAGGGCCTATGGAGACTATTCTCCTCATCGAAAGTGAACCAGCCGATCTGGTGATACAGGCTTTGATCCTGCATTGCCTTGGCTATAACGTGCTTGAAACCGCTAACCCAAGCGAGGCCCTGCTGGCCTGCGACGGTTACCCAGGACCAATCCACTTGGTATTGGCAAGGGACGCTCCGGATAGGAATCCATTCACCGAAGTTGTCACGCGGCTGAAACGCCGGTGCCCGGCGGTTTCCACCCTGTTGATATCCGATTTACCCGGAGAAAGATTGCCTGCTGAGGGTGCGTTTCTAAAGAAGCCTTTCCGCGCCGAAACCCTGTCAGGCGTCATCAGGGAACTGCTCGCACGCCAGAGACTCATGCCGGCTGCGTAACGGCGGATTGTTAGTCCTCGCCACGGCCGTTGCCGGAAGACCGCCGGACGGACCTTCGCCTCCTCGCACCATTCAGGCATTCCAACTTATATGATGTGGTTGGGACACAGGAGGCGATTATGACGAGCAGAGAGCGCGTTCTCTCAGCGCTGTCGCATCGCGAGCCGGACCGCGTGCCGATGGATTTCGGAAGCACCGGTGTAACGGGCGTGCATGTCAGTTGCATCGCCGCGCTGCGCGACTACTTTGGGCTCGAAAAGCGGCTGGTAAAGGCTCATGAGCCTTATCAGATGCTGGGGATCCTGGACGAAGACCTGAAGCAGGCGATGGGCGTCGATGTGGAGGGCGTTTCACGTCCCAAGACGCTGTTCGGCTATCGCAATCGCGATTGGAAGCCGTGGCGCATGCCCGACGGCCTGGAGGTGCTGGTCTCGGAGGAGTTTCGCATCACCACCGCCGCCAATGGCGATATTCTGATCTACCCCGAGGGCGATTTGAGCGCGCCGCCGAGCGGCCGCATGCCGAAGGACGGTTACTTCTTCGATACGATCATCCGGCAGGAGCCCATCATCGAGGAGAAGCTAGATCCGCAAGACAATCTCGAAGAGTTCACGCCGCTCACCGAGGGTGATATCGAAGATCTGCGGCAAGGCGTGGCCGAGGCGCAACCGGCCGGGCGCGCGGTGATCATGAATGCCGGTGGCACGGCCTTCGGCGATATCGCGCTCGTACCGGCGCCGTTTCTGAAGCACCCCAAAGGCATCCGCGATGTGGCTGAGTGGTACGTCTCTACCACCAGCCGCCGCGACTACATTCACCAGATCTTCTCGCGCCAATGCGAGACTGCGATTGACAATCTCAAGCGGGTGCATCAAGTGATTGGGAACGCCGTGGACGCAATCTTCGTGTGCGGCACGGATTTCGGCACGCAGACCTCCGCCTTTTGCTCGGTCAAGACATTCCGGGAGCTGTATTTTCCTTATTACAAGAAGTTGAACGGATGGATTCACCAGAACACGAGTTGGAAGACGTTCAAGCACTCCTGCGGCTCGGTGGAGCGCTTCATCCCGTCTTTTATTGAAGGCGGTTTCGACATCCTGAATCCCGTGCAATGCTCTGCCGCGGGCATGGATGCCAATCATCTGAAATCCTCCTACGGCGACCGGGTCACATTCTGGGGTGGGGGAGTCGACACGCAGCGGGTGTTGCCGTTTGGCACTCCGGAAGAGGTGCGCGGGCAGGTTCTGGAGCGGTGCCGGATCTTTTCACAGCAGGGCGGATATGTGTTCAACACCATCCACAACGTGCAGGCACGAACGCCGGTGAAGAACATTGTGGCCATGCTCGATGCGGTGCACGAGTTCAACAGCTCACGAGCGGCGATATGATGTGGCGCGATTTGGTTTCCGGCGGAACGATCCTGACCGACGGAGCGTGGGGAACAGAATTGCAGAGGCGAGGCCTTGGCATGGGGGAATGCCCCGACGCGTGGAACCTGAGCCACCCGGAAGAGGTCGCAGGCGTGGCGCGCCGTTATGGTGAAGCCGGCAGCCGCGTGATTCTCACCAACACCTTTCGCGCGAATTCCATCAGCCTGGCCGCGTACGGTCTCGCGGGTTGCGTATCGGAAATCAACCGGGCCGGCGTCGAGCTTTCGAAAAAAGCGGCTATTAGCGCGCTCGTCTTCGCGTCGATGGGCCCGAGCGGGAAGCTGCTAGCTGCCGGAGAGGTGACCGAGGCCGAGTTGTTCGATGCGTTTCGCGCCCAGGCTGAAGCGCTCGCGGCAGGCGGCGCGGATGCGCTGCTGCTCGAGACGTTCAGCGAACTCGAAGAAGCTCTGATCGCTTTGAGGGCGGCCCGCGCGAAGGATCTGCCGGTCATCGTCTCCTTCGCCTTCGACACGGGCAAGAACAAGGACCGGACCATGACCGGGCTCACCCCGGAGCGCGCGGCGAAGGCCATAACCGAAGCTGGCGCGGATGCCGTAGGGGCCAATTGTGGCGTGGGTATCGAGCAGTGTGTGGAGCTGTGCCGGCGCATGCGCGCGGCCACGCATCTGCCGCTATGGATGAAGCCCAATGCCGGTCTGCCGGAAGTCGTCGACGGCGCCGTCGCGTACCGCGTCACCGCTCAGCAGTTCGCCTCGTTCGTTCCGTCGCTGAGTGACGCCGGCGCCAGTTTCATAGGAGGCTGCTGCGGCACCAACCCGGAGTTCATCCGCGCTGCCGCGTCAGCGTTCAGCCGATGCGCCTGAAGCTCATCAGTTGCGAAGTTCTCTACCGGGAGATGTGCTTCGCCATCGCGCGCTCTCCCCATCAGGTGGATGTCGAGTTCCTTCCGAAAGGCTTGCATGACCTGGGCAGCGAGCCGATGCGCCGCAGGCTCCAGGAGTGCGTGGACCGCGTGGATGACCGGCAGTTCGAAACCGTGCTCATGGGATATGCGCTCTGCGGCAATGGTCTGGTGGGCCTGTGTGCGCGGACACTGCCTATCGTGATCCCTCGCGCGCACGATTGCATTGCGCTCCTGATGGGAAGCCGCCAGAAGTACCAGGCGTATTTCGACGCGAACTCGGGCGTGTATTTCCGGTCGACCGGATGGCTGGAGCGCGGTGGGAACCTCGAACAGGTTTTTCGCGACCGGACTGGCGTCGGGCACTCGCTCCAGGAGTTGATCTCACGCTATGGCGAGGACAACGGGCGCTACCTCTACGAGCAGTTGACCAGCTACAAACGCAGTTACAACCAACTGACGTTCATCGAGACCGGCCTTGAGCCGGACGGCAGCTTCGAACAAAGCGCACGGGAAGAGGCTCATTCGAGGGGTTGGAGGTTCGACAAAGTAGCCGGCAATCTGACTTTGTTCGAGCAACTGGTGTCTGGCAACTGGGCGGACCAGGACTTCCTGACGGTGAAACCAGGCTGGCGCGTGGCGCCGCGTTACGACGGGAGCATTCTGAGCGTGGAAGAGATTTCCCATGACGGGACGAGAGAGGGTTCTGGCAGCCATTGACGGCCGGGCGACAGACCACCTGGCATTGATGCCCATCACCATGATGTTCGCGGCGGATATTGCCGGCGTGCATTACCGGGAGTATGCGACGGATTGCCGGGTCCTGGCCGATGCCCAGATCCGCACAGCCGAGAAGTTCGGATTTGATTACGTGTCAGCCATCTCCGATCCGGCGCGCGAAGCGAGCGATCTTGGAGCCGCCATCGAGTGGTTCGACGACCAGCCGCCCGCAATTATCGAGAGCCGGGCGCTGCTGGCCGACAAGGGCACCCTGTTGAAGACGCACTTGCCGGATCCGTCAAGCGGACGCCGCATGTCGGATCGCGTCAAGGCCATTGAGCTGCTGGCCATCCAGGCCGGCGGCGAGAAAATGGTCGAGGGTTGGGTGGAAGGGCCGTGCGCGATGGCGGCGGACCTTCGCGGTCTCAACACCCTGATGCTCGACTTCTTCGACGATCCGGCGTTCGTGACAGATCTGTTCGAGTTCGTCACAGGCATGGAGCTGCGTTTCGCCCAGGCACAGGTGAATGCCGGAGCCTCTTTGATCGGTGTGGGAGATGCAGCGGCTTCCTTGATTGGACCGAAGGTCTACCAGCAATTCGTGTTTCCCTACGAGCGCCGGCTCATCCAGGGAATTCGAGCCCTGGGCGTCAAGGCCCGGCTGCATATCTGCGGAAGCACCAGAAAGCTATTTAGCGAAATGGGAAAGCTCGGCGCGGATATCATTGACTTAGACTCGATGGCGCCGCTCAGCGAAGCCCGCGAGGTGATGGGACCTTCTCAAGTGTTGCTCGGCAACATCGATCCCGTGCGCGTGCTCCGTGATGGCGATGCGGATTCCGTCGAGCGCGCCATCGGCGAGTGCCACCGCGCGGCCGGAGAGCGCTACATCGTGGGCGCGGGGTGCGAAGTCCCGCGTGGCACCCCGCATGAGAACGTCCGGGCGATGGCGCACTACGCACAGGAACATCGATAGCCATGCCGCAGCTCTGCTCCATCGAAGTGCCCGCTGGAGCCGAGCTGGCGGATCTCCTGTTCGAGCGAGGAGTCGAGTTTCCCTGCGGCGGCACGTCGCTGTGCGGCGGCTGCCGCGTTCGGGTTGTCGAAGGCGACATCGGCGTGACGCCGGACATGCAGGCGGTCCTCACGCCTCAAGAGCTCGCCGCGGGATGGCGATTAGCCTGCCAGGCGCGCGCGCTAGGGCGCGTCACACTCGAGATCGAACAGTGGGAAGGCCCCATCCTGAGCGATGAATCGCGGGTGGCATTCGAACCGGGCGAAGGATTTGGGATCGCCATCGATCTTGGTACCACGACGCTGGTGGCGCAGCTTTTGGATTTTGCCACAGGCGACGTTCTAGCTGTCCGCACGGCGCTCAATCCGCAGTGCGCTCACGGCGCAGACGTGATGAGCCGGGTCCAGCTCGCATTGCGCGAGCCGGAACTGCTGATGCGCTCCATCCGCCAAGGGCTTGCCGCTTTGGTTCAGGATGTGGCCGGGAGCCGCGAAGTCAGCGAAGTCCTCATCTGCGGCAACACGGTGATGCATCACCTGTTCTGCGGAGAGGATGTCGAGCCGCTTTCGCACGTGCCGTTTCAGACGCCTGCCGGAGGTGCGCGCGAGTTCACGGCGCAAGACTTAGGCTGGCAGCTCGGCCAGGCGTGCCGCGTCCGGTTCCTGCCCGGCCTGGGGAGTTTCGTGGGGAGCGACATTCTGGCGGGCATGGTCGCCCTCGATTGGCTGAGCCGCGAAGCTCTCGTGGCTCTCATCGATCTCGGCACGAACGGTGAGATCGTAGTCGGAAACCGGCATGGCGCGCTGTGCGCTTCCACCGCCGCAGGACCCGCGTTCGAAGCCGGGCGTATCCGCATGGGTATGCGCGCGGCCCCAGGAGCGATCTCGCGTGTGGCTTCCAAAGACGGCGGCTTTGAATGTCACGTGCTGGGCGCCCGCGTCCCGCGCGGCATTTGTGGCAGCGGGCTGGTGGACGCAGTGGCCGCCGCGCTCCACTTGGGCCGGGTATTGCCAACTGGCAGGCTCGCCAATGGAACCGAGGACCTGAGCCTCCTGCCTCCGGTTTCCATCACGCAGTCCGACATCCGCGAACTGCAGCTAGCCAAAGGCGCCATCGCTGCCGGGCTGCGAATTCTGATGGAGCGTTGGGGCGCGACGCTCGATCAGCTCGAACGCGTCTACCTGGCCGGCGCCTTCGGCAACTACGTCAACGCCGCCAGCGCGCACCGCATCGGCTTGCTCGAACTCCGGCCGCAGAAAATCGAGCCCGCCGGCAATACGGCACTTCGTGGTACGAAGATTTTGCTACTCGGTCCGTCGCGCCGCTTGGCCCTGGTTGAGCAGATCGCTCGCATGACTCAGCATGTGTCGCTGGCGTCCGATCCGCGTTTCCAGGATGTGTTCGTGGATTGCATGAGGTTCTGAGCGGGCTGATTCGCAGCCACGACCGTCAGAGTCTGTGTGAGAACGCCTGGCCATCCACCGCTCCCTCTGGCCGCGGCTCGGTATAGCGCTGATTCGGCAGAGTGCCGAAACCGAGCCGTGACCCAAGGAAGCGGTAGATGGCACTTTTCACGCAGCCTCGTCAGGAAGCGGTCACGTCTCAACAAATCAGTAAGCCAGAAGCCCGTAGCTTGGCGGATCGAACATGCCCTCGTAGCGTTCTTCCACCTGCTGTCGCAGATCCATTTCATCCGGGGGAATTGCGCACAGCTCTCGTTCGATGCGGTCCAGCCATTGCCGCTCCTTGGGTGAGATCTGCATGGCTCCTGAGCCAAGCCCCGCGCGAAGAATCGAAACCACAGCGCGGCCGGCTGCAAGTGTCCGATCGTAGTGGCTCTCCGCAGCCACAATGGCCGAGGCAATCTCCACCGTCGCTTCCGGCGACAGCACCGCGGCTTGCGGGCTGAGCCACCGGTCCGAAGCCGTGAGCCAGTCGCGCAACATGAGCGCGCCACCCCGTTCGCTCGCCGCGTTCATGAGCCGGCAATCGTAGATGAGCGACTCGGTGTAGGCTTCGGGCGCGCTGCCCGATAAGAGCCGCACGTTCTGCACCGATTCGTTGCTCCATAGGTCGCACATCGCCGAGGCGATGTTGCCCATTGGACTGAAGTGGGCGCAGGTGGCGGACCTGCCTTCCATGGAAATTGGACAGCCCGTGATGGACTTCAGAATGGGACCTTCGTAAGCGCAATCTTTGGACGGACCGATCGCGCCTTGCTCGAACGCAACCAGGCTGCGAACCGCGCTCATGCCGCGCACCACCGCAGCCAGAACCTCTGGCAGCATCCGCTGATGGGCCAATTGCATGGCCGTGTTCGCAAACGCACAGGCGCTGTCTCCGCCGGCGATCAGCGCCGAGTGCCCCTCACAGATCCCGGCGATCTGGCGCCAAAGCCAGGCCATGTCACGCGGCGCCAGCACGCCCAGCGCAAACATAATTCCCGGCACGTCTCCATAGAGCAGCGCCTGATCGTGGACTTCTTTTCCGCCGATGGACTCGATCGACAGGATGTCCGCGCCCGCCTGGGCACAAAGTTCAAAGGAGCGTAACAGCTTCTCAACACCCGGACCACCGCGAAGCAAGGGCGGCTTTCCCTGTTCGCGAATATCGGTGGGGGTGACGCGCAGCGCGCAGCGGAGGCCGTGCTTCCCGTGCGCCTCTTCGAGCGCGCGGTGCAACAGCGCCGTAATCTCCGCTCCCCATTCCGGACACTCCGTCATGGCCGGGAGAAGCTCGAACTCCAGCACGATTCCCGGCGCCCGTAGTGCGGCGGCTCTCCGGAGGATGCCCGTGACCATCTCCGTGTATTGCGATACGATCTCGCTCCAGTTCTCGGCGGAAACGGTGATCGCCGGGAGCGTAAAATTCACTTCGGGGTAAACTTGGCCCGCGCCGATCGTCAAATCGAATCCGCAAGTAACCGGTGTAGGCGCACGCCCGAAGACAAGTTCGGACGGATCGGACATGGCCAGCGCCGCGTATGCGCGCACGCTCGGTTCCATCGAATCCCTCCGTCAGAGGGCTGCAACCATCTGCCGGGCGAGCGCCACGGCGCCCGGCGCGTCTTCGCTATATCCATCCGCGCCGATCTGCTGGGCGAATTGACGTGTCACCGGCGCGCCACCCACCAGCACCTTAACGCGGTCGCGTACCCCGGCCTGTTTCAACGCTTCGATCGTAGTGCGCATGGAAGGCATGGTCACGGTCAGCAGCGCCGACAGGCATACGAGATTCGCATTGCCTTGTTGGATCGCCTCGACGAATCTCTCCGGTGCGACATCCGCTCCCAGATCGATCACCTCGAACCCGCCGCCTTCCAGCATCGATGCCACGATGTTCTTCCCAATGTCGTGCAAGTCTCCCTTAACGGTCCCGATGACCACGCGGCCCGCTGGCTGCAGTCCGCTCGCTGCCAGCAGCGGCCGGATAAGTTCCAGCGAGCCCTTCATGGCGCGCGCCGCCAGCAGTAGCTCGGGAACAAAGTACTCTTCGCATTGGAACAGGCGCCCTACCTCGTCCATAGCCGGAATCATGTACCGGCCGATCAGCTCCATCGGGTCGGCATTCTCCGCCAGCGCCTCCCGCGTAACCGCTACCGCTGTCTTGGTGTCGCCGCTCAAGATGGCATCGTAGAGTTTCTGTAGTTCGGTCATAGACGGCAGTCCTCTCCAGCGAAGAAAGTCTCTTGGCGTCTCTCTGGGCCGAAGGCACAGAGAGACTCCAATCACCCTTTAAGCATATAAGGTGGGAACGGGAGCCGGCGCATGACGGTGCAGACCGCCCTTCAGGCCTCTACCCAGTTGCGACGCTCGATGAATGTTTTTGGTTCGTAGGTCTTGCCTTCGGCCAGCCGCTTTTGTTCCCGGCGGCTGGTCCAAAGCAGCACCGGTCCAAGAAGGCCGGCCGTCACGCGACTGACCATTCCGAACTCGCAGCCCATGTCCTTGCGCAACGCGCGAATCTGCTGGCTCACAACCTGGTTAGTCCGTCTCAGTTGCCTTTCCATGGCCCACAAAACGCCGCTGTAAGCGGTTTTGATTGAGCGGACTTCCCACTGGAAACGCTCGCGGATGCGCGGATCCGGGTCGTTCTTGTAACGCTTCCAGCCTTGCATCGTCGTGCGGCAGATGCGATACAGGCTCGGGCCGTTGCGCTGGAAGTCTCGCCAGAAAGCCCAGTCCAAAAAACGATTAGAGTCATCGCGCGAAATGGCCGCGTGCTTGAAGTTGAACTTGTGCTGTCCGTGAATGTCGGCCAGGTCCACGTCCAACAGAAGATTCTTCTCCTGCATTTCCTGGTAGAGCGGAGTGCCGGGAACCGGCGTGTAGAGCATGAACTGATGGAAATCCGTCTCATGCGACACCGCATCTTCAATCTCGTCCTGGATGTTCTCCGGAGTGTGATGTTCCAGGCCCACAATGGTCGAGCCCAGCAGTTTGATCCCGTGCTGGCGCAGTTCCTTGGAGAGCGCCAGCGTATCGTGGCCCTGCAGCTTGGCGTAGTTCGAGTGCGGAGACTCCAGGCCCATCCAGATCCACGAGATGCCTAGTTCCACGAGCTCCCTCATGGTGTACTTGCTGAGGGCGTTGGCTGAAGAAAAGACGTATAGCGCCCACGCTTTGCCCTTGGCCTTCATGCGTTCCAGCAATTCCATGGCGCGCTTGCGATGGAGCAGAAAGTTCTCATCCATCATAAAGAACGAGTGCACCTTCATGGAGGATTCCATCTCGCACATGACGCTGAACAACTCTTCGCCCGTCTGGTAGAAGTTGAGAAACTTCCCCTTGCCGCCGAAGAAGGCCGATGTGGTGCAGAAGTTGCATCCCAGCGGACAGCCCACCGAGGGGATGATGGTGGCTGCCGTGCCACCGGCCGGGGCCGGCACTTTGATACCCATGGCGCGGATATCGAAGCCGGAGACGATGTGCGGATGGCGGATGGGCGCGCTGACATCCTCGTCCAGGTACGCGCGCATCCAGGCGATGCCATCGCCGCGCACAATGTGGTCCGCGTCGATCATGTGCTGGATGCCCGGAACGGCGGCGACGTGTCCGCCCACCACGATGGTCGAACCGGGTGAGAGGCGGCGCACCATGCGGCACATCTCCCGCACCTTGCCGATGTTCACGATGATCGAGGAAATGCCGACAATGTCATAGTGACGGTCCCTGAGTTCCTTTGCGAACGCCTCGCGAGTCGGGAAATCGAGCACGG
>Ga0187819_10000668_pt1 | contig 17334 bp, 9 predicted proteins | sample NC_wetland_sal_i_15_FD_132411 | JGI IMG/M metagenome (GOLD analysis project Ga0187819, IMG submission 132411) | Wetland sediment microbial communities from Neuse River Estuary, North Carolina, USA - SO4_4 | ecosystem: Environmental > Aquatic > Freshwater > Wetlands > Sediment | place: USA: North...
GATTCTCGATCCCAAGATCAAGCTGACCGCGACCTGCGTGCGCGTTCCGGTCTTCATCAGCCACTGCGAAGCGGTGAACATCGAGTTCGAGCAGCCGATCACGGCCGACGAGGCGCGCGGGCTATTGCGCAATGCGCCGGGCTGCCTGGTGATCGATTCACACGAGCCGGGCGGCTACGTGACGCCGTATGAAGCGGCCGGCGAGGACGCCACCTATATCAGTCGCATTCGCGAGGACGCCACGGTCGAGAATGGGCTGTCGATGTGGATTGTGTCGGATAATTTGCGCAAAGGGGCGGCGCTCAATGCCATTCAGATCGCCGATTGCCTGATCAACCGCAAGCTGATCACAGCCAAGCGCAGGGCGGCGTAGGGACTGGGCTACGTGTCCCGGGCGCAGCGCACCACCAAAAGCGCGTTTACGCGCGTCTTCGCGCGCTATGGTGATGCGCTGCTGAACCGGGACCTTTAAATACTCCGAGTTTGTTACGATCCCGGATCTGCGGTGCACCAGTAATAGCGCGTTCACGCGCGTAGACGCGCTTTTGCGCGCTGCACCGCGTCGGGGAAATTGGCGCGTAGCGGGCCGAGAGCAAAGCCTTTGGCGGGACGCTGGGGAGAATGGGGTCATGACCGTCCGGCCGCGCCGCAGCGTTCTCTACATGCCCGGGTCGAACGCGCGCGCGCTGGAAAAGGGACGCGATCTGCCGGCCGATGGCCTCATTCTCGATCTCGAAGACGCGGTGGCGCCCGACGCCAAGGTGCAGGCGCGCGAAGCCGTTGTCAAAGCATTGCAGCAAGGCTTCGGCGAGCGCGAAGTGCTGGTGCGCATCAACGGCCTCGATACGCGCTGGTGGGTCGAGGATATCAACGCCGTCGCAGCCGTCCGGCCGGACGGCGTGCTGGTGCCAAAAGTCTCGTCGCCGCGGCAATTGCAGGACCTCGCGGCGCGGCTCGTCGATATGGGCACCGATCCGCATGTCCGCGTCTGGGCGATGATGGAAACGCCGCTCGCCATGCTCAACGTCCGCGACATTGCATCCGCCGCGCTCGATTCAGAGACGCGGCTTGCCGGTTTCGTGATGGGCACCAACGATCTCGCCAAAGATACGCGCGCCCATCTCGTTGCCGGCCGCGCGCCGATGGTGCCGTGGTTGATGAATTGCATCGCCGCCGCGCGCGCCTACGGACTCGATATTCTCGATGGCGTTTACAACGACCTCGGCGACGCGGAAGGATTCGCTGCGGAATGCCGGCAAGCGCGCGACTTCGGTTTCGACGGCAAGACCCTTATTCATCCGCGCCAGATCGAGCCCTGCAATGCGGCCTTCTCGCCGAACTCGGAAGAGGTGGAAACGGCGCGCAAAATCATCGCCGCGTTCGATCTGCCGGAAAACGAAAACAAGGGGGTGCTGCAAGTCGACGGCCGCATGGTCGAGCGCCTGCACGCCGAGATGGCGCGGCGGACGGTCGCCATCGCCGACGCAATCGCCAAAAGAACGCAGCCGGCTTAAGCTACCGCCGCATTCCCAGATTTCGGGCGCCTTAGGAACCTGCGAACCGGGGCGAGGTTGTTTCAAGTAAACCTCGCAGTCATTCGCATCCGAGACAGCAATGCACATCGCAGAAATTGCGCCGCTCGCCGAAAGCGGCTGTTCAGTCCAAAGACGAGCCGAGCAGTAGGTTGTCTTATTGACTTGCTAGTTTGACAAACTCATTGTTGATGATCTGCAAAATGTACTCTCGATCCTCCTCCATCAAAAAATGGGAACCCTTGCGTACATGATTGGTGAACCTGCCGCAGGTGTGCTCACGCCATGCGGCCGAGTCTTCTTCTGATACCCACGGGTCTACATCACCAACAAAACTGCTGATCGGAAAAGAAAACCGCTGCACAGGCTGATAGTTATAATTGTACGCCATTCCAAACTCGGCGCGGATGGTGGGCAATAACAGCTTCCTTAACTTCGATATCCCCAACATCTTATCGGCGGCCGGCGTGTCGAAGTGACGTACTATATCGACAAAGATTTCGTCGGCCTGAGCATAAGGCGGGACTCTAATGTCAAACTCCTTATGCAGCATCATGTCATAAACCAGATTGTCCTCAAACTCACCCCTGCGCTTTAACAGATGCGGCGGTCTCACGCCGCAGGCAAAGACGTGCTTGATGAACTCCGCACCCCCGTTGGGTAGCGCACAAAGTGCCGCAAACATCGTCAGTCCGCCCAAGCAGTGGCCAAAAAAAGCCGACGGTCTGTCCAACCACTCAAGCAATTCCGGCAACATGCATTCGACGAAACTATCCATGTTGTCGATGGGCGGTTCATTGATACGGGTCCCGCGTCCTGGTGGCTCAACGGCCACGATCTCTACGGACTCGTCGAGTAATTGCGGCCAAGCGCGAAACGATACAACGCCGCCGCCAGCATAAGGAAAACAAAACAAACGGGCTTTCGCGGCGGGGTTGGGCTGGGGCGCGATCAACCACCTTCGCGCTCTGGGCAACGCGGGCTCATTGCCAACGTCAGCCATTGGACTAAAATCTTCTCTACCAACTCCATTTCCTCTGCTGGTTGCAATCCCAACCCGTTGTTCGAACTGAGCCGGCAAAGGCGCGAAGGGCGGCGTCTCTGCAGGCGCGCCACCAATCTCATCGTCGGTCGATATCACCGATGCCGGGTATTCATTCTTCGCCGTGGCCGCAATAGCCGCCCCTCTTACGGTGACATTCGGCGCTGCAACGGCTGCAGTGCCGCGAGGTTGATTGCGCTCCGTGGGGAAGCTGCCGACCAACTCGCGAAACACACCGTCGACGAGCTGGTTAATAGTCGGTCCGCTGATGAGTTCGGCAACTGGGACTGGAATACCGAATTCGTCTTCGAGGCTATTCGACACACTGACCGACATCAACGAGTCGAGGCCGACTTCGTTTAACGGCTGATCCGGGTCGATCGCTTCGGAGAAACCGAGTTTGACCGTGATGTGTTGTTGTAGCCTGTTCAATAGGTGTTGGCGTGCGTGGCCGTTCACTGCGCCATGCGGTGCATCCAGGGTGACGCTTGCTTGGGCAAATTTCGCTCCTGTGGACCCCTCGTCCCCATTCAGAAGCTCCGCCAAGAATGGGGACCTGCCGGTTTTGTCGGCATAAGTCGGCCAATCAGTAAGAGCTATCGCGATCTGATCGATGTCGCGTTGCATCACGTTATCGAACATCGCCATGGCGCGATCGGGAGACACGAATTTCATGCCGAGCGAGGACAGCATCGCCTCGCCACGGGCGCCCGAAACGGTGGCCAGTCCGCCGCCTGACCAGGCAGACCAATTGATCGCCATCGCCGGCAATCCGCTGGCGCGGCGGTGAACGGCTAGAGCGTCGAGAAAAGCGCTACTCGCGGTGTAATTTCCCTGGCCTGCAGAGCCCAACACGCTCCATAAAGACGATTGCAAAATAAAGAAATCCAGTTCTAAACCTTTGGTGTGTTCATGGAGCAGCCAGCTTCCATATACGCGCGGCTCGAATAGGGGTTCGAATCGATCCCAGTTGAGTTGCGCCAATATTCCATCATCTAAGACGCCGGCCGATTGCACCACACCTCTCAGCGGTGGCAGCTGATCGCCGATTGTCCGGATGAGCCGGCTTACGTCCTCATCGCGGCTGATGTCGGCCGCCACGACATGGATTGTTGCACCGTTTGTTGCCGCCATGCGCAAGACTGCTTGTGCGGCTTCGGCGCTGGCATTGCGTCCCGTCAGAACCAGGTGTTTTGCACCCTTGTTTATCAGCCACTCGGCCACGCTGCGCCCCAACATTCCCAACCCACCGGTGACAAGGTAGGTGGCGTCGCTACGCACGCGCAGCGGGTGCGGCGACAGATCTGCAAGAGATTGCCTGACCAACCTCAAGACATGTCGTTGGCCGCCAGCGGAGATGGCAATCTGAGTTTCACGACTCGGCTGGAGCAATTCTGTCGCGAGTAAATCAATGTCCGGCGTCCGATCGCCGTTCAGTTGTAGATCGATCAGCCCCCCCCATAGCCCCGGGTACTCGATCGCGACGGTTCGCCCCAAGCCCCACAGCGGCGCCTGGACCGGATCGACATGCTGTTCCCGGCCGTCCGTCCTCTGTGTGTTTGCAGTTACAAACCAGAGACGCCTGCCAGTCGGGTTGGTCGATCTCGTTGCCGCAAGCGCCTGCAAGATCGCCAAGGCCCCACGACACATCATCTCACTACCGCTCTTCAACTGTGCGGGGGTGAGATCCTGTATCGACGGGGCGTCCAGGGCCCACAGGTAAACGACGCCCTCACACGGTAGCGCCTCGCTAGCAGCGAATTGCTCCAGCAATTTACGAAAATCCTGTGGCTGCTGTTCGTTCACGCTCCAGTTTCGAGTACTTTGTTGGGCGAATGCGTTGCCCCTGCAGACGACGTGGCAATGATGACCGGCCGCTTCTAATCTCCTCGCCAGTGCCGCACCTAGACCTTTTCCGTCGGCGAAGATCAGCCAGCTTGCTGGAGCACGACGCTCTTGGTTGACAGGTCTTCTGATACTCTTGCGCCACGCCAGCCGATAATACACGTCGTCGGCCTCGGCCCGGATCTGTATCACCTTATCGAGCGGCAATAACCGAACGGCCAATCCTTCCAGTTCAGCTACCAATCGCTCTGCCGTGTCGTAGACCCGAATGTCGAATAGCTGTGTGTCCTCCTTCACGGCATTGCGCCGCTTGGTGTGTACCCATGCTTCTTCGATACCGTCTTGGTAACAGCGAAATCCTGCCAGCGAGATAGGCAGATACAAATTTCGGCGATCGCTTGCGGGCAGCTCGGCGCCATCAAGCACAAACGGGTAAACATGCAGGCAGGCATCCAAAAATGCAGGGTGCAGCGCGTACTGCGGATTTGCCAAACCCTCCGACGACCGCACTTTCGTCAACGCTTCATGCTCACCGAGGTACAATTCGCGAATGCCACGAAAGCTTGGTCCATATTCAAGCCCGCGCTGTTCAAGGGCGTCATACAAATCGGAAACGCTCCACGTTTGCTGGCACCGAGCCCGGACCTGTTTCAGCGAAAAGTCGGACGCGGACGGCGCCTCTGATCTGCGCAGGGTGCCGGTCATGTGAGTGTGCCAAACCTCCGAATCGGCGCTGTTCGCACTGACCAGGCTGAAACGTGCCCTGTCCGACTGCAGCGGCGTCAGCAACAACCGCACCACCCGATCTTCCCCATCTGTGAAGGGCATCGCTTTGTGATGCACCGCATCGTCGAAACTCAAGCGCGGCGTGCCAAAATGCATCCGACCGAGAATCGTGGCCGCCTCCAATTCCGCAGTGGTTGGCAGGACAACCGTTCCTCTGACTCTATGATCGGATAAGTAGGCGGTGTGCTGCACGCCGTACCGCGTTTCGCAGCGCACATCGTTGCTGATCGACTTTATACGCGTGCCCACCAAGGGGTGCGGCCGCTCAGTAGCATTGCGGGCTTTTTCCGTAACGACCTTATCGTCCTCTATCCAGTAACGCTGCCGCTGAAACGGATAAGTGGGCAGTGGAATTCTTCGCCTCGAAGCGTCGGCATGCACCGCCGTCCAATTTACGTTATGGCCGGCGAGATACAACGCGACTAGCATTTCGGTAACGGTTTCGGAGTTTGGCCTTTTACGATTTAGCGTTGCAATCCATGTTGCGGATTTGCCTTTGGCGCCAAGGCAGATTTGTGCAATCGGCAGTAGCACCGAGTGTGGTCCGATTTCGATAAAGGTTCGGCACTCGAGCTTGGCTAGCGCCTGCATACCATCGCCGAACCGCACCGTTTCACGCAGATGTCGACGCCAATAGGCCTTATCGGGCGCGGCGGACATTCGCTCGCCAGTGAGGTTGGATATCAGCGGCAGCTTAGGCGCGTGCTGTATGATCTGAGCTGCGACGCTTTCGAAGTCATCGAGAATGGGCTCGGTTCGCGGCGAATGAAAGCCATTGGAAATTCGTAACTCCCGATAGCTGATATTCTGCCGGTCCAGCTCCTGTGAGAGTATTCTCAGTGCCTCGCGCTCACCCGACACCACCGTATTTAGCGGCCCGTTCAGTGCGGCCACGGTAATTTGCGGGGCGATCTTCTCAATGAGCGCACCTACGACGGATTCGTCGGCAAAGATCGCCGCCATGGCTCCGCCGCTCGGTACACGATGCATCAACTGGCCGCGGGCCGTAACCAATCGCATCGCGTCTTCGAGCGTCATTACATCGGCGAGGCAAGCAGCGGCGATTTCTCCCAAGCTGTGGCCAATCACCGCGTCCGGCAGGATGCCCCAGGATTTCACGAGTTGCGCCAGAGCATACTCGACTGCAAACAGTGCAGGCTGGGTGTAGTCAGTGCGGTTGACCAGTGCATCATCGCTTTCCGCAGCAAAAATCACCTCGAGCAAGTCCCGCTCAAGGCAGGGCGCTACCAAAGCACGACACCGATCCATGGCATTCCGAAAAACGGAATGCGTGCGATATAGCTCCGCGGCCATGCCGGCATTCTGCGAGCCCTGGCCGGAAAACATGAAAGCGATCGAAGCTTTGCTGGTGCGCTGTAGCCTCGAGGAATCTTCGCTCACCGTTCGTAGCCATGTCGTGAGCCGACTTTTCAGTTCAGCTACCGATCGGGCAGGCGCGGCGAAACGAAATGCAAACTGGCTTCGGCTAACATTAGTGGTGTAGCAAAGGTCAGCAATTGCTGCATCGGGATTGTAGTTCAGCCAGTTCAGAAGCTGCTTGACACGTGCCACCAGCGCGTCCGCGGTTTTGGCTGAGAGGGTCACCAAGCACGGGAAAGTGTCTGACGATTGGTCCTTGGTCGCCGCAATCGGCGGCGCCTCTTCGAGGATGGCAAAAACGTTCGTGCCACCGATCCCGAGACTGTTTAGCCCAGCTCGCCGCGACGTGTCCGTGCGGGGAAAATCCTGCAGTTTTGTGTTTACGTAAAAGGGCGACGAGGCGAAATCGATTCGAGGGTTCGGCGTTTCATAATTGATGCTCGGCGGGATTCGTTTGTGATGCAGCACGAGCGCGGTTTTGATCAGGCCTGCAATTGACGCCGCTTGTTCGGGATGGCCGATATTGGCTTTAACTGAACCGACGCCACAGTACTGCTTGCGTTCAGTCTCGTTGCGAAAAGCTGTGGTCAGCGCTTCGATTTCCAACGGATCGCCGACGGTCGTGCCGGTTGAGTGGCATTCGACATAGCCGAGGCTGTCTGCACTCACCCCAGCCGATTTCAGCGCATCCACGACCGCCTGGGACTGCTGACCCAGACTGGGCGCAGTGTAGCTAATTTTGGCTGAACCATCGTTATTCGCGGCCGTCCCCTTGATAACCGCAAAGATGTGGTCGCGGTCAGAGATCGCTTGTTGCAAAGGTTTGAGCAACACGGCGCCGACGCCGCTGCCAAAGATCGTTCCCTGGCCAACCGAGTCGAAGGGGCGACAGTGCCCGTCCAGCGAATAAAGATTGCGCTTTTCCGCCAAGTATCCCTGCACTTGCGGTACTCGGACCACCGAGCCGCCCACCAACATCATATCGCACTCATTGAATCTCAAGTTCTGGCAGGCCTGGTGGACCGCCACCAAAGATGACGAACACGCCGACTGAATCGTGAAGCTGGGGCCCCTGAGGTTCAGCTTGAAAGAAACACGCGTGCTCAAGAAATCCTTGTCGTTATTGATGTGTGTAGTGCTCGCTGTCTGACCGGGAAAATCGGCGTGGTGCACTTTTGCCATCAGATAACTTGATACGATGCCACCGGCGGCCGAAAGAACACCGACCTTTCCGGGGTAATTAGTCGGGTCATAACCTGCGTTTTCGAACGCCTCCCAGCATACTTCGAGGAACAGGCGTTGCTGTGGGTCCATCAACGCGGCGTCTTTGGGGGAGTAACCGAAGAACGCGGCGTCGAACAATTCGACGTCGCGCAACACCGGCGCGGCTTTGACGTAATTGGGGTTCGCTACCAAAGCCGGATCGACGCCGGCTTGCACAAGTTCTTGGTCTGAAAAAAAAGTGATCGACTCAACGCCGTCACATAGATTCTTCCAGAATTCTTCAGCTGTTGCCGCCCCGGGGAATCGACAAGACAGTCCGATGATCGCAATGTCGACATTCTGCCGTGGAGCTTTCATGCTGACCTCGGCCATCACAGGCACTTGGAAGTTAATTTTCGTCCTTTGAACGTTTGTTTGCTTGCTCGGCTTTTCTCAGAGTATTCAATGCATCAAACATGGTGGCCAGAATTGCTTCTTGAGCCTCGATCAATTGAACGGAAGCCGAGGACACTTTTGGAAGGATTTCCTTATATGAGTCTTCCACTTTCTTTTCGAAATCGCTGTCGAGGCGATTCCTTAACGTTCGCGATGGATCCAGGATCATCATCAGAGCTTGGAATTGACGTAACGCGAAATTCTCAGTCGGCTTTACATGGCTGGCATCGGTAACGGACTTTTTCGCGATTTCGAGTACTTCGCGTTGGAAGGATAACCAAGGTAATGTCAGCAAAATCAAATTTCTAACGGCATCTTCGTCAATCTGAGGCTGATCTGGTTTGCTGTCGTTTGGCATGTCAGCGCCCTTTCAACTAACTTCCCTAAATCTCCAGCGTAACGGCGCAACGCCTCAGCGTGTCACCACGCTGGATGCTGCATCGGTTTTCGGATCGGGACAACGGGCCTCCTTTGCTCTGAGGCCTTGCCGTATTTCAAAGGTCTATTTGAAGACGGTTTGCCACGACCGAGGTTCGCGATCCGGTGCGCAGGATAGCCCACCACGGACCGCGCAGTAAACCGCGCCTTCCGAGCCGCTATATGACTGCGATCATTTGGAAAACGCGCGCGATAAGCCAGGTAATGTGGCGTTACGCTCTCCGATTGCGCTTCTCGGAGCAATTGACGCGACTAAACACAACCCGACACAACCCCGTTTTTTTCTTACAAGCTGGCTACAGCTGTTAAAACGGCATTGACCAAGGGTACCGCGGGGTCGACCGACGCCGAATCTAGACCACCGCCGGCGTCATTTGATCAAACGCCTGGACCGATGCACTCAAAGTGCTATTAGGTTGCTTCAGGTGGCGTAGATATGCTCGAGCGAATGACCGCTCGCCTTAAAGTCGTAGTTGTTTACCTACCGAGGATTGAGACCCAGGAGTAAATGACATGGCAAAAAAACCGGAACCCTTTACTTGGACAGGATGGGGCATCAGCCACGCGACCAGACACGCTAACGCTGCCACTACCTACGCACAGAAACTGAGCCAAGCCGCGGATTTGCGCGACAGGCTCAGAGCTCACGCCGAGTTTGTGCATATGCATATCGATATGTGCAATGAGCGCGCAAAATTACTCAACGAGGCGGTAGCGGTGGCGGGCAACCTTATGGGCGGCTTCGTCTCGATTTTACACCGGAGCAAGCTTCTTGATGAGATGGTGACGCGCAATTCGCCCGCATCCAGTTCGCCCACATCCAGTGAGACCGGCGCAGAGACGCGGAAACGCAATCGGAGCCGCAAAAGACGAGGCGGATAGTCGGCGAAGCGCAGTCACTAGCGGGACGGCGCCCATGCTCGTTCCAAGGCACGGCCAAACGCGAGAGGCGATGAAATAGGCATTATGGCGATGGCGGATACATCGCAGCGTGAAAGCCACGATTCCAGCCCGGACGAACGCTACAAAATGGAGGCCAGTCAAATGGTGCAGGGGCTGCCGTCGATGCACGAAATCTGGGGCTGGCACAAAAAACTCGCGGGGATGGGGACGCGGTACACCGGCAGTCCGGGTCACGCGCACTTCATCGATTGGCTTAAACAGAAGTTCTCGGCCGTGCCGAATTTTAAGCTCTACACCGATCCCCTCACGTTACACCGCTGGCTCGCGGAGCTCGAGGATTGCTCACTGTCAATTAGTCAGGACCCCGCGGTGGGTCGCTCCGGGTCGGTGCCGATCACCTACTACTATCCGTACTCGGGCAAGACGGGACCGGGTGGAATCACCGGCAGGCTGATTGACCTCGGCGACTACGCGCCAGCGTGGTACACGGCGGCGTTCTGGGCACCCGCGACCGGCGAGATCGCGCTCGTGCGGGTGCCTCCGTGCGCCTTCACGCTCGATGTTGGACAGTTGCCGACCGGCGGTTTCGAACCTGGGCAGACCTCACCGGACTCACCGGACGCTGCGGTCGACTATCTAGCCGACGCCGAGTTGGTGACCAATCCGGCGTTCCAGATGTTCGCCGCCGTTCCGTTGCTGGACGCGAGGAAGGCCGGCGTTCGCGGGGTGATCTGCGTCTGGACGGGGATGTCGGACGACCAGGTCGCCAACCAGTACAACCCTCTCATCACGGGGTACCCGAACGACCAAGGAGTGCCGAAGAAAGGTGACGACGGATGCCCGGCCTTGTGGGTCGGTGATGGCACCGGTCAGTGGCTCGCCACCTGCGCAGCAATGGGCCAGCCCAAGGTTACGCTGACGCTCAACGCCTCGATTACAGCCAAGGCCGCCACCGAAACGATATGGGGCGTGCTGCCGGGTTCCGGCGCCGACCACGAACGCGGCCTCATCGTAAACACGCATACCGATGGCCCGAACGTGCCCGAGGAGAACGGCGCATTGGGGCTGCTCGCGCTTGCGAAGTACTTCTCCCAGCGTCAGCACCGCCGTGACCTCTACTTCGTGATGGTGACCGGACACTTTCAGCTTCCGCAGTTCATTCAGAAAATCCCGAACCCGCGGTTTGTGGTCGGCAACGACGCGACCAGCCGGTGGATGAACGACCATCCCGCGATCTACCAGAAGGCCGTCGCCGGCCTGACGATCGAGCACCTCGGCTGTCAAAGGTGGACCGACGATGCCAATGGCAAGTACGTGTGGACCGGTGACTATGAGTGGGGTGCCACCTACACGACCCAGCGGCAAGGCTCGCTGAACCTGATCAACCTCGAACAGCAGGCCTACCTCAACGCGCTCTGGACTACGAATCATTCCGGCGCCATCGCCTACCCGGTTGTCACGATGCTGCCGGTGCCGCTTTTCTTCGGCGAGGGCGCGCCGCTCTACGCTGGCGGCCTCGGCACGGTTTCGCTGTGTCCGCTGCCGTCGTACCTGTTGCAGGCGGGTTCCCGGACTCATCCGAAAAAGCTGAACCTCGACAAGCTCGACAAGCGGCTGATCTATGGACAGATCCTCAGCTTCGCCAAGACGATCAGCACGTTGGATGCAGCGCCGGCAGAAGATTTCTGAGCGAACCCTGCCGCGCCGCGGCTGCGACTCCTTGGCTCGCGCTCGCACGAACGCCGCGGCTCTGCCGCGTCGATCGGGCGGATTAGGATGGGACATTATGCGTGCGGCCTAACGACCGGTGCGAATCCAAGGATCTCCGAGCCACGCGACCTCGCCTCCGGCACGGCTGCGACTCTGAACAGACATGCACCCCGGGCCAAGACCAGCTAGAATCTTAAGTGTTCAGGAGGAACACAAGGTGCTGCGGCTTTCAAATCTGAGTAAGGTCTTTTCCGGCGGGCTGCGATGAAGACGATTGCGGACTGGCTCAGCCAAGTCGGTATGCACGAGTATACCCAACGCTTTGCTGAGAACAGCATTGATTTTGATATTCTCACCGACCTGAGTGACCAGGATCTTGAAAAGATTGGCGTCACGTCGCTTGGCCATCGTCGAAAGCTATTGCGTGCGATTGCTAATCTGAAAGCCGCCGAGAAAGTCACATCCGTGCCTCCGGTTGCCGTTGCGCCGCCTGCCCCGCGAACCGCGGATACGGCCGAGCGCCGGCAAGTCACCGTGATGTTCTCGGACCTCGTTGGTTCGACCGCACTCGCAGCTCGGATGGATCCCGAAGACCTACGGGAGCTCATCTCGGCTTATCACAAATGCGTCGCTGAAGCCGTGGGCCGTTTCGGCGGTTTCGTGGCGCAATATCTGGGCGATGGCGTGCTTGTATACTTTGGCTATCCTGAGGCCCACGAGGATGACGCCGAGCGAGCGGTGCGCGCGGGACTAGAGGTGATAGCAGCCCTGGGCGCAATAAAAACGTCGGCTTTGTTGCAAACCCGTATTGGTATCGCCACTGGGCTGGTTGTTGTGGGCGATCAGACTGGACCGGGCGAAGGATGGGAACGCGGTATCGTCGGCGAGACACCAAACCTTGCAGCGCGTCTGCAGGGGATTGCCGAGCCGAATTCGGTTGTCATTGCCGAAGCAACGCGCCGGCTTCTTGGCAATCTCTTTGAGCTGAGGGACCTCGGCACCAGAGAGCTTAAAGGCCTCGCCAAGCCCGTGCTCGCCTGGGTAGCGCTGCGGGAGAGTACTGTCGAAAGCCGGTTCGAGGCACTGCATCCGAGCGGTCTGACCGCCCTCGTCGGGCGCGAGGAGGAAACCGAGCTGTTGTTGCGGCGCTGGTCGCGGGCGAAGAGCGGCAATGGTCAGGTGGTGCTGATTTCCGGCGAACCGGGCGTCGGCAAATCCCGGCTCACAGCCGCCCTTCTGGAAACTGTCGCTCCTGAACCGCATACACGTTTGCGCTATTTCTGCTCGCCCCAGCACACCGACAGCGCGTTTTATCCGATCATCGGTCAGATGGAACGTGCGGCTGGATTCTTATACAACGATACGCCCCAGCAAAAACTCGACAAGCTCGATGCTCCGCTCGCGCAGACTTCGACCTCGATCGAGGACGCCGTGCTCATTGCGGAGATGCTTTCGCTGCCGAACGATGGCCGGTATCCCGCCCTCGAGCTGATGCCGCAGCAGCGCCGGCAAAAAACCATGGAGGCGCTCACCGCACAAATAGAGACGCTGTCGCGGCAAAAGCCTGTGATGATGATCTTGGAAGACGCTCATTGGGCCGATCCAACCAGCTTGGAAGCGTTCGGTCGGGCCATAGACCGAATTCGCAGGCTTAGGGTGCTTTTGTTAGTGACATTCCGGCCGGAATTCGACGTGCCGTGGGCCGCACGGCCCTACGTCACTGCGCTGATCGTCAATCGACTCACAGAGCATGAAGCTGGCGCCATGATCGACCGCATCGTGGGCAACAGGCTGCTATCGGCCAGCATTCGCCAAGACATCATCGAGCGTAGCGACGGTATTCCCTTGTTCGTGGAGGAAATGACCAAAGCGGTGCTGGAAGCAGGCGGTGAGATAGCCGCCGGGCGCGCGGTTGCCGCGGTTCCGTCCCGGGCACTGGCCGTGCCCGCAAGCCTGCACGCCTCACTCATGGCGCGGCTCGACCGGCTCGGGGGCCCGGCCAAAGAGCTGGCGCAGATCGCGGCGGCAATCGGCCGCGAGTTTTCGCATCCCCTGCTCGCGTCGGTCGTACGCCAGCCGCAGGCGGAGCTGGAATCGGCGTTGGACCGTCTCGTTGTGGCTGGGTTGCTGTTCCGACGTGACGAACCCCCGCATGCCACCTATTTGTTCAAGCACGCCCTCGTGCAGGATGCGGCTTACGGGACCCTGCTGCGTGAGCCACGACGCACGTTACATGCCCGCATCGCCGAAACCATCGAGAGCGAATTCGCGGACATCGCCGAGAACAGACCGGAATTGTTGGCCAGGCACTGGACCGAGGCCGGCGTGATCGAGAAGGCCGCGTTCCTTTGGGGTAAAGCGGGACAGCGCTCGCTGGCGCGGTCGGCGTTGGTCGAGGCCGCCGAGCAGCTCAGGCGGGCCCTCGACCAGATTGCGACTTTGCCTAGCACGCCTGTGCTGCGCGGCGAACAGATCAAGCTGCAGATCGCGCTTGTCAACGCTCTCATGCACGTCAAAGGCTATGCGGCACCTGAGCCCAAAGCGGCGGTTGAACAGGCGCGTCAATTCATCGAGCGAGCGGAAGCGCTCGGAGAACCTCCCGAAGACCCGCTGCTGCTGTTCTCCGCCCTCTATGGCGTCTGGGCAGCTAGCTATGTGGCGTTCAACGGAGATGTTACGCGCGAGCTTGCATCGCAATTTGTGGCACTTGCGGAAAAGCAAAACCAAATCGTTCCACTGATGATCGGCCATCGGCTGATGGCTAGTTCACTGATGTTAACCGGAGACATCTCTGAAGGCCGAGAGCATTACAATCAGGCGTTCGCATTTTACGATCCTGCCAAGCACTGGTCGCTCGCGACGCGTTTTGGCCAAGACGTCGGCGTATCAATCTTTGTCTACAGGGCGTTGGCCCAATGGATGCTCGGCTACCCCGATACAGCGCTGGCGGACGCTAATCACGCGCTCGAGGACGCACGCGCGGGTGGCCAGGCAGGCACTTTAATGTATGCACTGTTCCACACATCGTTGACGAATGTTCTCTGTGCAAACTACGCAGCAGCAACCGCGCAGTCCGATGAAGTTGTCCGGTTGGCAGACGAGAAGAATGCGGCAATATGGAAGGCATTGGCAACGATGCAAAAAGGTTGCGTATTGGCGCTGTCCGGCAAGGCCTCGGAGGGAATCCAGATTATCACCTCCGGCATCACCACATATAAATCGACCGGCTCAAGAGTGTATTTGCCAATCTTTTTGGCACACTTGTCCAGGGCCTATTCGGAAGTCGGCCAATTTGATGACGCTTGGCACTACATTGGCGAAGCATTAAGCGCGGTGGAAACAACCAAAGAACGCTGGTACGAAGCAGAAATCAATCGCATAAGCGGCGAAATCGCGCTGAAGTTGCCGCAACTCGGTTCGTCGCAAGCGGAAACATATTTTGAGCGCGCGCTCACAATTGCGCGTGCGCAGCAAGCGAAGTCCTGGGAACTACGTGCGGCAAAGAGCGCGGCGCGCTTTTGGCGCGATCAGGGCATGCGGGAGAAAGCGATCGCTATTCTTGCTCCAATATACGGCTGGTTCACTGAGGGTTTCGATACGCACGACTTGAAACAAGCGAACGCGTTACTGGTCGAGATGTCTTGACAATGCTTTTGACCCGGTGCCGTGAGCTCTGACCGTTTTCATTATGTGGACAAATTACCGGCTGAATTCCCTAAGACCTGCTCACCCTCATCGCCTGCCAGTCGCTTTCATTCAAATCCGATAAGAACGAGAACAGACCCGCCCCGCGCAACCAGCGGCCACCGTCGATAGTCACGCAATCACCATTAATGTACGCCGCCCGATCAGACACGAGATAGGCGGCCAGATCAGCGAGTTCGCCATGCTCGCCGACGCGACCGATCGGACTAGCGCTCTCGAAACGTTCTGCCATTGATGGCGGCACAAGTCGATCCCATGCGCCTTTAGTAGGAAAGGTGCCGGGTGAAATTGCGACCGTACGAATGCCCTTCGGTCCCCACTCAACTGCGAGACTCCTGGTCAAGGCAAGCACACCGGCCTTCGCCATAGCGCTCGGGACTACATATGGCGAACCGGTCCAGGCATAGGAGACAACGATATTAAGGACAACACCGCCGACACCTTGAGCGATCCAACGCTTGCCGGCGGCAAGCGTGCAATAGGCTGTGCCGTGCAGCACGATGTTGAGGATAGAGTCCATTGCACGATGGGAGAGCGTTTCGGTGCGAGCGATAAAGTTACCAGCGGCATTGTTGACGAGCACGTTGAGCGGTCCGCCGGTGAAGGCGGCGTCCAATAGGCCCTCAACAGCTTCGGGCGAGCGAATGTCGACTACATAAGTTCGAACCTTGCAAGAGAATAAGTCTTCGAACTCCTTCGCGGTGTCCTCTAGTACTTGCGTCCGACGACCGCAGATCATGAGCTCGGCACCGAGTTCTATCATGCGCATGCCCATCGCCTTGCCGAGTCCGGTGCCGCCCCCGGTGATTAGTACGCGTTTACCCTTAAGTAAATTGGGCTGAAACATTCTCGGTTTCCTTGGCTGTAGACTGGTTATCCTGCGGGGGAAGGCCCGGAATTGCTTCTTGTTCTCATCGTCCTGTCAGCCACAATCTCAAACATTGTAAGCGAGGCTGCTGCGGATGGCCACTCGTGCCGCTGTCACGGGCTTGCGTCAAACTCTCCTGGCGATGGCGCACTTGTCCGGCACTTTGCTCTTCGATCGGACGGTGGATCACTTAAAACCAGCGATCGGCGTCCATCGGTTTAAAATATGTTGCATGGCACGGGATCGTTCGTTCAAACGGGAAGAACGGCACAGCGCAGAATTTGAATCGCCACGCTTGTTGACGCGCCGGACTAATTCTTCAGCCGATAGCCGGTCTTGAAGAACCAGGAAACGATCGCCATGCAGAGGGCGAGAAAGCCAAGCGTGATGGCCACACTTAATCCGATATGCACGTCGGCGATATCGAAAAAGCTCCAGCGGAAGCCCGAGATCAAATAGACCAGCGGGTTGAACAGGGTGATGGTGCGCCAGAACGGCGGCAGCACGCTCGTTGAATAAAAGGTCCCGCCGAGGAACGTCAAAGGCGTGATGATCAAGAGCGGCACGATCTGCAGCTTCTCGAAATTGTCGGCCCACAGCCCGAGAATGAAGCCGAACAAGCTGAAACTGACCGCGGTCAGCACCAGGAAAGCCACCATCCAGGCCGGGTGCGCGATATGGATGGGCACGAATAGCCCGGAAGTGGCGAGGATAATGCTGCCAAGAATGATCGATTTGCTCGCCGCCGCTCCGACATAGCCGAGCACGATCTCGAACGGCGATACCGGCGCCGAGAGCATCTCGTAGATCGTGCCGACGAAGCGCGGGAAATAGATGCCGAAGGCGGCGTTGGTGACGCTTTGCGTCAGAAGCATCAGCATGGTCAAGCCAGGCACGATGAACGAGCCGTAATTGACGCCCTCGATCTCGGTGATGCGCGAGCCGATCGCGGCGCCGAACACGATGAAATAAAGCGAGGTCGAGATCACCGGCGAGACGATGCTTTGAAACAGGGTGCGGCCGGTCCGCGCCATTTCATACATATAGATTGCCCGCACGGCGTGGAGGTTCATCGCCGTTCCCTCACCAGACCGACGAAAATGTCCTCGAGCGAGCTTTGCGTCGTCCGCAAATCCTTAAAGCGGATGCCCGCGCGCTGCAGATCGTCGAGCAGCGCGGTGATGCGGGTGCGCTCGCCCTTGGTATCGTAGGTGTAAGTCAGTTCGTTGCCGTTGGCGCCGAGGGTGAGGCCGTAGCGCTCGAGCCCCGGCGGCACCGCGGCAAGCGGATCGCGCAGCTCCAGCGTCAGCTGCTTCTTGCCCAGTTTGCGCATCAGCTCGGCCTTGTCTTCGACCAGGATGATCTCGCCATGGTTGATGACGCCGACGCGATCGGCCATTTCCTCGGCTTCTTCGATGTAATGGGTCGTGAGAATGATGGTGACGCCGGAAGCGCGCAGCGAGCGC
>Ga0187819_10000670_pt1 | contig 17319 bp, 11 predicted proteins | sample NC_wetland_sal_i_15_FD_132411 | JGI IMG/M metagenome (GOLD analysis project Ga0187819, IMG submission 132411) | Wetland sediment microbial communities from Neuse River Estuary, North Carolina, USA - SO4_4 | ecosystem: Environmental > Aquatic > Freshwater > Wetlands > Sediment | place: USA...
CGGACGAGCGCGCGGAACAGATCGGCACGTCGGCAGGCATCCCGATCTTCGGCCTCGATGCGCTCAGCTCGGCGGCCTACGGACCGGAGGCGGCGCTCACGCTGCTGATGCCTCTGGGCGCGGCCGGTGTGGCGTACATCGTGCCGGTGAGCGCGAGCATCATCGTGCTCCTCTCGATCGTGTACTTCTCTTACCGGCAGACCATCGCGGCGTATCCGGGTGGCGGCGGGTCGTACACCGTGGCATCGGAAAACCTGGGGGCGCACGCGGGATTGCTGGCCGCCGCGGCGCTGATGATTGACTACGTATTGGTCGTGGCGGTGGGGATTTCCGCGGGAGTTGGTGCGCTGGTCTCTGCCGTGCCGAAGGTGCAGCCCTACACAACGTCTCTCTGCCTGGGAATCCTGCTGATCATCACAGTGGTCAACCTGCGCGGTGTGCGTGAGGCAGGCGCTTTCTTCATGTTCCCCACCTACCTGTTTGTCGGCACCCTGATGATCACCATTCTGCTGGGAGTGGTGCGGACGGTGAGCGCTGGGGGGCATCCCGCGGCGGTTGTGGCTCCTCCCGCTGTGGCAGCGCCCACCATGGCGGCGGCCAGTGTGTGGATTCTGCTCCAGGTGTTCTCGAACGGTTGCACGGCGATGACCGGCGTGGAAGCGGTGAGCAACGGCGTGCGCGCGTTCCGCGAGCCGACCGTGCGCCATGCGCAGCGCACGCTCACTGTGATCATCGGATTGTTGATCCTATTGCTGGCCGGAATCGCGTATCTCGTCCGCGCCTATGGAATCGCGGCGACAGACCCGGGGCAACCGGGCTATCAGAGCGTCCTTTCGATGATGGTGGCGGCGGTGGCGGGACGCGGCTGGTTCTACTACGTAACCATCGGCTCCGTGCTGGTGATCCTGGCGCTCTCCGCCAACACGGCCTTTGCGGATTTCCCACGGTTGTGCAAGGCGGTGGCCCACGATGGATTCCTGCCGCATTCGTTCGGGTTGCGGGGCCGGCGCCTGGTGTATTCGCAGGGCATTTTTGTGCTGGCCGTGCTGGCTGCGGTTCTCATCCTCCTGTTTCGCGGAGTCACGGACAAGCTGATCCCGCTGTTCGCGATCGGCGCGTTCCTAGCTTTTTCCCTTTCGCAGGCGGGAATGGTTGGGCACTGGAGGCGCACCGGAGGCCCGGGCGCCGTGCAAAGCATGCTGGTGAATGGGCTGGGGGCGGTGGCCACCGGGGTCACCCTGATCGTTGTGCTGGTGGCGAAATTCTCGGCGGGAGCATGGGTGAGCGCGCTGCTGATCGCCGGGCTCATGCTGCTGATGTTGAGGGTGCGCCGCCACTACGACAATGTGGCCAAAGAGACGGAATGCTCCTCCCCCCTCACGGTTGAGAACGTGGTGCCGCCGATCGTGATCCTGCCGATCCAGGGATGGACGAAAACATCGCAGCGCGCGCTCCAGTTTGCCCTGACTCTCTCCCCGGAAATCCATGCCGTGCACGTGGCCACCGAGGAGGAAACAGACGCGCTCGAGAAACAGTGGAGCCACCTCGTGGAAGCCCCCGTGCTCGAAGCCGGGGGCACGCCGCCTTCCCTCGTCACACTGCCCTCGCCATACCGCCTGCTGATCCGCCCGATTCTCGAATTCATACTTGACATGGAGAAGCGAAATCCCGACAGGCAGATCGCGGTGATCGTCCCCGAACTCGTGGAGAAGCACTGGTATCACTACCCGCTGCACAACCAGCGCGCAGAACTGCTGAAGGCCTTTCTGCTGCTGAACGGCAGCCCGCGCATCGTCCTGATCAACGTCCCCTGGTACATTTCCGCCTGACGCCTGCGGGAATGGAGAATGTGGCGGCCGGTCCCGCGCTGCGGCTCAATCGTTGCCGAAGGATGCCAGCACTTTATTGGATGGACGATCCAGCAGGAGGAGACGGGCGCGGCGGGAATCCAGGCCGAAATGGAACCTGGCGCGAGTTTCCCTGTCGCTCAGGGCGATCTCCTCGTCACCTGCACTTTCCGAAACAAACAGGTAGAGCAACGCGTCGCGGAAGACGGCGCGGCGCATCAGAACGCCCGGTGACGGGAGAGTCCCGGTGAACGGCGATTCGAAGCCGAGCTTCGCAAGCGCCCAGCGATACACCGCCGCGGTGGATTCGAGCCCGTCCGCCAGCTCCACCGGAAAATTGACGACATAAATCTTTCCGCTTCCCACGCTCAGCTCGTGGAGCGTGCGGCCGTCCGGAGTGGCCAGAGCCTCGGCAAACTGCTGCCGGTCGAAAGCGAAGGCGAGCGGAATTTTTTCGCCACCCAGATCGAGCTGCGCCTGATGAAAGGTGAGCGGTTCGGCCGCCGCGTCGAGCCCCAGCGCGCGCAAGCGCGCCGTGGGCTGCCAGTGCCGATCGCGTTCCATTGAGCCGGTCACCAGCAGCGTTCCTCCGTCTTTCGCGTAATTCACCAGTTGCGCCCAGGCCTCGTCGCCAAGCGCCAAGGGCGAAGGGAGGATCACCAGCCGCGGGCGGCCGATGTGCCCCACTTGATTTTCTGCAACGACCGCGGCCGGCACGCGGCAGGCGTATTCGAGCGCACGCACGGCCTTCATTTGCGCGTCGAGCGCCAGCCAGGTCAGCGCAGAATATTGGAGGGCCTGCGAGGTCACGATGGCCACCTGCGGCGCCTCCGCTTCCGACAATCGTCCACGCGTCACGGCGGCAAACGCGGCGAACCGTCGGAGCACTCCCGCCTCCAGCTTCTCCGTGCCGTCCACCCGCGCGGCGCCGATGGCCGCCTCGTTGTCGTTTCGCATGTAGGCGTTCGAGTGCCACAGCCATTGGATGGCGCCCGCGCCGGTGGCCCCGGCGATGGCCAGTTTGCGCTCGACGAGCGCGGCCTTTTCTGCCGGCGAGTAGCGCTCACTCGCATCGATCTGGAGGTCGCGGGCCACGCCCAGCTCCTGGACGAGCATGGGTTTCCCGGGCAGCTTCGCGACCAGGGTATCCCAGAGCAGCGCGTCGTTCTGCCACCAGGGATGCGTCGTGGTGAAATCCACGGCGGAGGCGAAAAAGGCGGGAGAAGGACGGTCGCGCCCCCCGCCCTCGTCCTGTCCCACGGTGATGAGCTGGCAGCTGCCCGTGGCGCGTATCGCGTCGCGCAGCTCCCGGGCCCAGCGCGCGAATTCTTCCTGGGCGAACAGATAATAGTCGGGGGCTTTTAGCGCGTTGCTGCCCTGCAGGGTGCGCTGCGGCGCGCGGAAGGAGAATTCGTCCTCTTCCGGCAGCGGAGGCGGCGCGCCCGCGGGAATAGGCGTGGTCTTCCAGGCGTCCTCGAGCGCCTCGCGGGATTTGTAGCGTGAGGCCAGCCAATCGCTCCAGGCCTGGCGCTCGTAGGCATCGCCGTTGGGCCGAGTGGCCCACAGCCGGTGAGGATTCGAAAAACTCGGCTCGTTGATCAGGTCCCAGATGAGGAAGGGAACATTGCGGAACCGCTCGACAATGGCGAGGACCAGTTCCCTCTGCCGCCGCAGGGCTTCCGGATCCAGATAGGGATTCGAGCCGCCCAAGACCTCCGGGGCGAAGGAGAAGAAAGTGAATTGGACGGGCAGATCGTGCGCGCGCGCGGCGAGCAAAAAGGCTTCGAGAGTGCGCAGCGCATCCTCGCGGACCACGCCGCTTTCTTTCATCACCTGGTCCCAGCCAGACCACCAGCCGGTGCGCAGCATGTTGAAGCCCGCGGCGCGCAGCTCGGCCATGTCGCGGTCCCAGACGTAAGGATTCGGATCGAGAAAGTACTCGCGCTGGACGTCGCTCGCCATGTAGGTGGTCCCAGCCACGAGCTCGGTCTTTCCATCACGGACGAAATAATCCCCCGCAACGCTCACGGCCGGCCCGGAGTGCAGGGCCACATCATCGCGCAGCCAGTAGCCGGTGCGGTAGACAGCGTGCAGTTCCTCCCGCAGGAAGAGACGCGCGGTCAGCTCGTGCAGTCCGCTATGGCCGTCCGCCGGAAACGAAATCCGAGCGCTGTAGGGAAATACCCGCGCGTCCAGGGGAATTTCCTGACGGCTCACCACGCTCCCGCCTGCCGACAACTCGAGCGAAAGCCGCACAGGCTGCGGCCCGCCGGCCAGGCGCATCCAGTGCACGCTGAATGTGGGCGGTTCACCAGGCAAAAACAGCGGCCACGACGGGCGCACGGTGAAGTCTTCGGCACCGGAGAGCGCGTCGCGCGCCAGCGTGGGAACGATTTTGCGCGCCGCGTCGCCGGAGAAAAACCCGCCGGGAAGATCGCAGGCCAGAAAGATCCAGCGGCCACCCGCAAAATGGTTTTTCAGGTGGTCAATGCGGACAACAGGCGCGCTGAGCCGGCGCCCCCCGGACGTTCCCCAGCCGAGCGCCAGGAGGCGCGCGTCGATACCCCCCGCGGAGCCTTCCCGCGGGTACAAGTCTTCGTCGGTCAAGCGAATCGTGAGACTGAAGGCGCGGTTCCAGGAAAATGGCGGCAACTCGAGGGGCGCCGCGTCGGGATTAGCCTGGAATTCGAGGCCGCGCGACCCGGGCGTTTCCTGGTAATCGTTAATGAAGAGCTTCTCCGCAAAGGCGAGGCGCGCGGGCGCCAGAGTCCACCGCCCGCCCTCCATGCGGGCGGGGCGGGTGAAGGGTTTGCCGCCAAGCACCAGAAGATTTCCGCCGCGTTCCAGGAATTTCAAGATGGCAGGCCAGGCGCTTTCCGGAAATGCGGAGCCGTAGGGCAGAACGAGCAGGTGCGTGTCCGGGGCGCCAAGTGATTCCGATAACGCGGCGCTCGAAACACTTCGAGCGCCAGGGAGCAGCGCTGCGATGTCCGCTCTTGCGGCTGTAGTCGTGTCCGCCAAGGGGAAACCATCCTCCCAAAAGAGGACGATGCCAGCGGCATCGGTAGCGCGAGCCTGCATCGCTCCGGCGAAAAGCGCCAGCGCGAGAAGCAGTGCCGCGAAAGGCAGACGACGCATGGAAGTGTCCCGCACCTCTCGGGGCCATGGTATCCGCGCCTGGTGCGCGATGGAAATTGTGCCACTCCTGGCCCGGTACGAGCCCTACCGCAGTGCGGCGGGAATCAGGGCGAAGCGCTGGCTGCTGGCGTGCGCTTCGCCGGTGCGGGGTGGGGCGCGGCGGGCGCTCGGAGGCGCAAGCGCAGCGTTTTAATCTCGTACGGACTTACAGCCACGGCTACGGTTTTTCCATCCATAGTCAGCTTTTCGCCCGAGTGCTCCATCAGGTCGGCGTCCCACACTTCCGCAACGCTCGCGGGAAGCGTGATCCGCGCGGCCGTCTTCTTCCCCGCGAATTCGTAAAAGCGCAGGATCAAATCGCCCCCGTCCTCCGCTTGCTTCATGGCCGTGAGCAACAGATTCGCGGGCTCGAGCCCCACGAACGAATGCGCGGACGGAAGCAACCCGTCGTGATTCTGCGCCGCCAGGGCGCGCAGCGGCGAGTTCAATTCGTAGCCCGCGCGCACCGTGCCCGCCTCACGCCACCCTCCCGCGTGCGGCACGAGCGAGTAGGTGAATTCACGCGTTCCCTCATCGGCGTGCGGGTCGGGCCATTCCGGCGAGCGCAGCAGGCTCAGGCGCAGCACGTTGGCCTTCCCGTCGTAGCCATATTTGCAATCGTTGAGCAAGGAGAGCCCGTGGCTCGCGTCGGATAGATCGGCCCAGCGCAGCGCCGGCACTTCGAATTGCGCGCGTTCCTCCGGCGTGCGGCGCGTGGTGGGCCTGGCGATGCTGCCGAACGGAATTTCGTACGTGGCCGTGTCTGCCTGGACGGCGACGGGAAATGCCACTTTCAGCAGGATGTGCTTTTCATGCCAGTCCGCCGTCATTCGCACGTCCACGCGGCGCACGTGGGGATACATGGTGATGTCCTGCACGAACGTGGAATTCTGGAAATGTTTCCGCACGCGAAGTATGGCGCGTAGCGGGCCGCGCTCGACCAACGTGACTTCGTCGGCCTGGTCCAGATGCCACTGGTGGTTCTCGAAGTCCGCGTCGATGTTCCAGGCGTCCCACGCTTTCGGTTTGTCCACAAAGGTCTGGAGTTCGTTGCCGCAGGCGCCGGGAGCGATGGCCTCCCATTTGCTCTCTTTGTCCCATAGGCTGGTGATGCAGCCTGTTTTGGGATCCACTTGCACGCGGAAGAATTCGTTTTCCAGGGAATCGGGTCCGGCTTTCGGGATCGCGGCGGCAACAGGAGCTTTTGGCGCCGGAACGACGCGGAAAATCTTGTAGCCGAGCGCGGGCACATCTTCGGCCAGGAAACGCAGCCGGATGCGCGCCTCGCCGCCCTTGGAAGGCCTTTCTGCCAGCACAGGGCGGCCGGTTGGTCCGACCACTCGAACATTCGCCGCCTTACCGGGCAACTGCACCTCCGCCTCGACCACATCCGTGCGCGTCCAGGAAAGTGGATTGAACACCAGGACCGCAGCACCTGCTCCTTGCGTGTTCACCTGCGAGGCGATGGTCTCGAACGCTGCCTTCAGATGCTCCTCGCCGATACGGCGCACCTCGGCGTAGTCCCGGCCGGCGTCTTTGTAGAGCACGGGAATGCCCGAACCCGCTGCGATATCGTGAAACTGGTTGAAGAGCACTTTCTTCCAGGCGACCAGCAGATCGTCAGCGGGGTACTCGCTTCCGGCGGGCGCGGCGAGGGACGAGAACTTCTCGGTGGTGGTGAGCAGCTCTTCGCTCCGTCGATTCCCCTTTTTCGTCTCCGCCTGGGTGGTGAACACGCCGCGGTGATACTGGAAATAGAGTTCGCCGTTCCACATGGGGAGATCGAGTGACGCCGCTTTCTTCGCCAGGGCGTCGAACCAAGGCTGCGCCGCGCCGAACTCGAGCCGGGGATAAACCGCGTCCTTCTGCCAGCGCCCGGCCGTTTCCAGCATCGCCCGCGTCGGCCCGCCGCCGTGATCGCCCACACCGAACAGATACAGCATCTCGGGATATTTCATCGCCGGGACGTAGGCCGCCAGGTCTTTCGCCATGGCCACCGGATTGATCGAGTTCGCATAGTCGTGCGGGAAATAGGTGAGTACGCGGCTGCCGTCCGGCGACTCCCACCAGAAGAGTTTGTACGGAAATTTTGTCGTATCGTTCCAGGCCATTTTCTGCGTCACGAAATAATCCACGCCGGATTTCTTGTAAATCTGCGGAAGCTGCCAGTTGTAGCCGAACGAATCGGGGTTCCAGCCGGTGCGCACGTCCACGCCGAATTTTTCCTGGAAGTAGCGTTTGCCCAGCAGGAGCTGCCGCACCAGCGATTCGCCGTCGGGCATGTTCAGGTCCGGCTCCACCCACATCCCGCCCACGATCTCCCAGCGGCCTTCCTTCACGCGACGGCGAATCTCCTCGAACAGCGCGGGATACTTCTCCTCCATCCATTCGTAGGCCGCGGCAGTGGAATGCGTATAGGTGAGGCCGGGAAATTCCTTCATCAATTGGAGCGCGCTCGACCAGGTGTGCTCCACGACCATGGTGGTTTCGCTCGAAGGCCACAGCCAGCCAATGTCGATATGCGAATTGCCGGCGGCGCGGATCGTGTAGCCCTGCATCCACTGGCAGAGCGGTTCGAGCGCCGTGCGCGCGGCGCCCAGCGAGCGATCGAAGCGCGCCTGGTCGCCGCTGTCCAGCGCGGGCCAGTCCACGGCGGCGATGGAGGCGTCCAATTGCCGCGCGCGATCCGCGTCGTTCGGCGCCAAGCCGTGAATCATGGCCTCGGAGACCAGAAATTCCTGGGCCAGCATTCCCGGATCGGGGCGCCCGGGCGGCAAATCCACCTGGATCTTTGCGCCGCGGAAGGTCCACGTCCATTCCAGCCACGTGGCGTGGACGGCAATCAGCATCTTCTCGCCCGGCACGGCGTGCTCGGAAAGCAGAATCGGGTCGCCTTCCTCTTCCTCGGCCAACGCCGTGCCGTCCAGGAACGTACGCACCGTGTCCGCGTTCCAGGCTGTCAGCTCGAGCTGCAGACGCGCCCCGCGAATCTCGTAACCGTGTAGCTGTGACGGAACTTCCAGTCGAATACGCAGCCACACCGACTTGCCGGGAAACGCTGTACCCGGCTTCCAGACGGGCCATGCGGAATCGTCGAAATCCGTGGAGGCGGCGCGGGAGTCATCTCCGCTGAAGTAGCGGATCTGCGGCGCATCGAAAGAGACGAGAGACTCCAGGCGCGTCGCGGCCTGCTGCGCCGCGGACGGGGGCGGCGCCGCCTCCTGCGCACGCAACGCACGCGACCCGGGCAACCCAGCAGCGACGGCCAGCACAAACGAGAATGTGATCCACGAGCTTCGACGCATCTTTCCCCCTACAAAATTTAGCTGGCCTTGGAGAGAACAAAAACGGCCAGCACGAGCACCACTACTCCGGCAATCATCACCCGCAGCGGCTGCTTCCCCATATTCTTCCATTCGCCAGTCACGACGCCCCACACGCTCGCCATAATGACGATTAGCGACATGAACAGCGGCCAGCCCAGCACCGTGCCCAGCTCGCCCAGCTTCACCGTGGCGACTCCGTACATCACGGTGCTGCCGAACCAGAAGAACGCCATCAGCGCGGCGAGGATCCAGTAGAAACCCGTACCGGAAACGCCGAGCTTCGCCCCGGTCCGGTTTTTCCGCATCAGGTAGAGGCAATAAAGGAGGTTCGGCACGCCGCCCGCGCACATCAGCGGCAGCCACACGGCGTTCGGGGCCCACAGCGGCGCGGCCCCCGCCCGCTCCGCCGCTCGGATCAGTGGTCCGCCGAATGCCAGACCGAAATTCACCAGCGCAGAACCCAGCCCGCTGAACAGGCAGAAGAGCAGTCCTTTCATCACGGACGGTTTTCCCACCGGCCCCTGGCCCAGCGCCGCCTCGCGCTTCCTGCCGGCCACGGCGCACACACCCACTCCGGCAATCACCAGCGCAACCCCCAACAGCAACACTAGCCCGCCGCTCGTGAAAGCCTTCTCCGGATGCAGGCGGATGAGCGGGATGAGGCTTCCGACGGCGGCAGAGATACCCAGGATCACGGAGAAAGCCAGCGCGATGCCCACTGCGTCCACCGCCAGCCCGAAGAAAACCTGTGAAACGCCCCAGCCCGCGCCGCACGCCGCCACAGTCAGGATTGGCCCCACACCGGCCTGCGTGTAGACCTGATCGAGCCCCGGTACCGTGGAAAACGTGAGTAGCGGAGGAAAAAGGCCCAGTGCAAACAGCGTCCACACCAGCCAGGTGTTTTCCCAGGCCCATTGCCGCGTGAACTTCATCGGCAGCGTGAAACTGCCGTTCATTGCGCCGGCCAGCACCAGAAGAAGCAACCCGAGGGGGACAGAACTCACGGCAGGCGCCTCCTGCACATCGACCGGCAGAGCGCGCGAGTATAACGCCGAATCTCGGGGATGTGGTAAGAATGAGGGCCGAACAACGCGCAGTCAGGTGTGGCGCAGCCACTTCTCTCCAACACTCTGAGGCAGGAAGGGGCTGCGCTCTCTCCGAACACCACGGCAAGGGCGAACGCCATGACGGCATCGAACGAAACCTGCACGCTCGGCGTGGACATCGGCGGCACCAAGGTTGCCGCCGGCCTGGTGAGCGAATCGGGAGAAATCCTGTACAACACCCGCGTGCCCATGGCGGCCCACGACGACGCCGCGGCGGGATTCCGTTCCGTGGAGAGCGCCATCCGCGCGGTATTTGCCGAGCGGCCGGACGAGACCGGCGCAGGACGGCTCGCCGGAATCGGCGTCTGCTCGCCCGGCCCGCTCGACCCGGCGAGCGGCGTGGTGCTGAATCCTCCGAACCTGCCCTGCTGGCGAAATTATCCGCTCGCCGCGGAGATTCACCGCGCCTTCAAACTTCCGGTGCGCGTGGACAACGACGCGAATGCCGCCGGCCTGGCGGAGGCGATCTGGGGCGAGGCCAAGGGGTTCCGCTACGTCTTTTATGCCACGCTGGGCACGGGCATCGGCACGGGAATCGTGTTCGACCGGCGCATCTATCATGGGAGGACCGGGAGCGCGGCAGAAGGCGGCCACATGACCATTGATTACCGCGGTCCGCAATGCGGCTGCGGCAAACGTGGCTGCATCGAAGCGCTCTGCTCCGGACCGGCGATTGCCGCGCGGGCGCGCGCGCGGCTCATGGAGCCACGCCCGGCAAAATCAAAAATGCTGGAGCTGGCCGGCGGCGAAGCGGCCCAAGTGACGGCGGAGATTGTGGGCGACGCCTTCCGCAAAGGCGATTCGCTCGCGTCCGAGGTGCTGCTGGAAACCGCCGGGCTGCTCGCCGTTTGGCTCGGCAACGTGATTGACCTGCTCGAACCGGAAGTCATCGTGTTCGGCGGCGGCGTGGCGGCGCTGATGAGCACTTTTCTCGGCCACATCCGCGCGCAGTTGCCGCGTTGGTCCATCAACCCGCGCTCTCAGGAAATCCCCCTGGTGCTCGGCCGCTACGGTGCGGACGCCGGCATCGCGGGAGCTGCGGCGCTGTGCCGGGCGGATCCCGTTCTTTGACAATGGCGCTCGAAGCGGCCCAAATTCATTCGGGAGGAATTGACTATGTTCAGGAGATGGACGCTCCTCGCGGTTCTCGGACTTCTGCCGGCGCTGGCAATCCCGCAGACCGCGGCGGACACCACAGCGCAAAAACTGACCAGCATGCTGCGGCAATTCCTGGTGGACGCGGCGCAGGGCAACGCCGCAGGCTTTGATTCCTTTTTCGCAGACGACGTGATCTATACGCGGTCGGCCGGGGTGGTGACGAACAAAGCCGAGATCCTGAAAAACGTCTTCAGCCTGGGCCCCGCCCCGGAAAGCAAGACCACCTATTCGGCGGAGGATATTACCGTCCACGACTACGGCGATACGGCCGTCGTCGCCTTTCAGCTCGTGGCGCGCACCGAACACGCGGACGGCAAGGTTTCCACCGGGAATTACCGCAATACCGGCACGTTTCTGCGGCGCCAAGGGCGCTGGCAGGTGGTGGCCTGGCAATCCACAAAGATCCCCGAGGCCGCGGCGGCGAAGTAAGTGGAAGGGAGCGGCAAGACCGATCCCGTCTTCTTTCCGAACACAACAATAGTTGCGTGGATTTTTTATCTAAGAAATCTTCGCCGGCATGGCGACGACCAGGGACTGTTTCTGCGCGTGACTGGGCTCGAGAACAAATGTGCCAAGGATATTCATAGCAAAAAGGGTGAGCCCCGCAAGCTCGCACAGCGCGGAAGTCGGCAGCACAGACCAAGCCCACGCGGCGTATCCCTGGTACGCAATGACCTCACAGGAAACGCGCAGCGCACAGCCCAGAGTGACCAGGGCCAGTCCCGCAAACATGAGCTTCGTACTCCACAGCAGGCGCATTCCGGCAAACGCCGGCAGTATTCGCTGTCCCACGCTCATCACCATCACAGCGATGAAGCCAACCGTCAGAGCGTGCCGCGACGCTCCCCAGATTCCCCCGGATGAATCCCACCGCACCGCAGCAACACCGAGCATTGCCGCCACCAGCAGCCAGCCGTACGCCGCGCGCACAAAGACAGGAAAACTGGAATGAACGCCCCGGATTTTCGCCTCGTTTACCGCTGGTTCAAACATCCGCAACCCTGCAATCGCCAGCGCCGCTCCAACGACAAATACCCACGACCCGAACCAGCCCATGCCCGCAAGAGTCAAACCAACGCCCCCAAGATTCACAAGCGCCGCGGCCAGAAGCAGCTTGATTCGAAGCGGCTTCAGGCCAAGAAACACCGTCATCCATTTCGCGCTGAATCCCCAGACAAATGGCACCAGGAATCCCCAAGACATCAGAGCAAGATAACGCTGGTCAAACACGTGGGAAAAGGCCGGGGTAGCACCGCGGAGCGAAACGTAGAAACAACCCACGAGATTCACAACCAGGACGAGCATGAATCCTGCGCTTGCGCTCATCACCACCCAAATCCAGGGCTCCATGCGGCTCTTGCCGGAATCAGCGGGCCGGTGTTGAGAGACGGCGCGAAGGAAAATAAGAAAGGCCGCAAGCTCAAGAAGTGCGGATACGGGCAGAAAGACCCGCCACTCCCATCCGGTCACATTGACGGCCCAACGCAGGGCCACGCCGAAAGTCCACATCGCCCAGCAGACCCAAGCCGGAGCGAAGGAGGATCTCCCCGTACCCATCATCTTGGGAATGGAATAGAAGCCGATGCCTAGGATAAAACTCCCCACCCATCCGAACACTTGCGCATGACCGTGCGCCTGCAGCCACGTCTGGGAAACGGATGCCACGCTCTCGCGCCCGCTGATCTGAAGAAGATTCCACACTCCGAGAAACGCTCCCGGAAACACCAGAAAGATGAGGCCGGAGGTGATAAAGGCCATCAGCAGACGAGACAAGGCTTCCTCGCGAGCCCTCGCCCTTTCGAACACTTCTTTGGGAGTCATCGCGGGATGCCGCGAGCTGTTCGATGAGGATTCCGCGCCTGCCGTCAAAGTTGGCATGGTTTCGATCCGGGTCAGACGGCCGCGGCCTCCATTTCCACCGCACGCGGGAAGAGGATGTTGTTCTCCAGATGAACGTGCTGGTGAAGGTCCGCTTCAAACTGGCGCAACTCCTGATACAAGGCCGTGAAACTCGTGCACGCATCCGCAGGGGGCGTGTACTCTCCAGTCGTTTTGCGAATCTGCCTGACCAGATCTCCCGCGGAGTCGTGTTCCTTCATCATCATGCGAATCGGATTCCGTACGGTCTGAAAAAAGGGAGGCTCCAGCGATCCGTTTCCATTCTTCGCGCTCTCCAGCGCATCGATATACGGAAAGAGAATCTGCTCTTCCTTTTGCATGTGCATGAGCATCTCTCCACCGACTTCCGAGAAGAGTCCCTGGATGGCGGCAATCTCCGGGTGATTTTCTCCGTGCCTGGCCTTCACCTTTTCGACCAGCGTTCGGATGCGAGGAATGGCCTCGCGAACATATCGGTGATGCTGCTCGCGGATGTGCCGAGTCAACTCGCCCACCGGTACGGCAACCCAGTTTGCATCCTCAGGACCTGTCTGCTGGCTCTTCTGACGGAGTTGCTTCAAGATCTCATCGGCCGGCTTTCCCGCGTCCAGGCATGCTTCGCGTAGGGACTTCCCTCCGCCGCAGCAGTAGTCCACTCCCGCCTTTTCGAGCACCTGCCGGGCACCGGCCTGCGATAGCACAATTTCGTTCACTCTGGTCTCGCCATTGAATTTCATGGTTGCCTCCGCTTCAGTCGCCAGTGTCGCCTGTGGGATGCCAGGAGGCAGTGACTAAAGTCACCCTCCTGGAAAAATGTGAGCCCGCCTTCCCGATTTGTTCTCCAGCAAACGAACCCTTGTCCTTCTGCCGTCACCAATGCCCATACGGGCGCAAGCACTACGAAGGAACGCAAAAGGGCAATACCCGGCAGGTGAGACGCAAGAGCGGCCGTACCGCTGGAGGAAACGGCGGCGTCCAGTGAAACTGCTGGACCGGGAATCCGCCGGCCGGTCGGAGATCGGGCCCAGCCGGCTGGGTCGTGATCCGAATTGCGGGATGCCGTGACGAATAACAATGCGCTTCATTCAAATGCGCGTTCGTTGTATAAGCCGTCCACATCGGAAGTCAAAACGGAAACCACAGAGAAGGCCTTATGGGCAAACCATCCTCAGGGTTCACAGTGCTTCTGCTGATTACAATACTGTCCGCTGGCGCATCCCGCGCCCAAGGTGTTCCTGCGGCTGTGCAGGAGATTTCCAAGCTTGCCGCCAACACTTCCAAGGAGAGCCAAGCCTGCATCACATGTCACCGCGCTGGAGCAGCCCCTTTGGTGGTGGAGCAATGGGCGGTCAGCCGTCATGCGGAAGTAGGAATCGGCTGCTACGAATGTCACCAGGCGGATAAGAGCCGTCCGGATGCATTCGACCATTTCGGCCCCAGCATTTCCGTGATGGTCACTCCAAAGTCCTGCGGCACTTGTCACGCGCAGGAAGCGACTCAGTTCGAGGGCAGTCACCACGCCCAGGCCGGGCAAATCCTTGGCTCGCTCGACAATGTGCTCGGCGAAGACGTAGAAGGGCCCGCGGCTGCGGCTATGGGCTGCGCGAAGTGCCATGGGAGCGTGGTGAAAGTGGCGGGCAAGGGGAAGCTGGACCCGGCCACCTGGCCGAACGAAGGCATCGGACGGATCAACCCCGACGGCTCGAAGGGCTCCTGCTCTGTTTGCCACAGCCGGCACACGTTCTCACTGGCCATCGCCCGCCAGCCGGAAAGTTGCGGCTACTGCCATCTGGGTCCGGATCACCCGCAGGCGGAGATTTACGACGAGAGCAAGCACGGAGTGACCTACCGCACGCTGATCGCGCAGATGAACTTGAACGCGTCCTCCTGGGTGCTGGGCAAGGACTACAGCGTGGCGCCCACTTGCGACACCTGCCACATGGGCGCGACTTCCAAACTCGCGTCAACCCATGATGTCGGCGCGCGGCTTTCCTGGAACCTGCGCCCGGAGATCGCCATCAAGCAGAAGGACTGGGAGAAGAAGCGCGACGCCATGAAATCCGTGTGCGCGAATTGCCATGCGTCAGACTGGGTGAACAATTTCTACATCCAGTTCGATAACGTAGTGGACCTTGGCAACGACAAATTCTTCAAGCCGGCCCGAGAAATCATGCAAAAGCTGGAGCAGGCGGGGAAAATCAGCAACACGCCGTTTGACGCGCCCATCAAATGGACGTATTTCGAGCTGTGGCACCACCAAGGCCGCCGGGCTCGTATGGGCGCTTCCATGAACGGTCCGGATTATGTCCAGTGGCATGGCTTTTACGAGATTGCCAAGATTTTCTACAGCGACTTCCTTCCGGAGGCGGAACACCTGCTTCCCGGCGTCACGGCGAGCGTAAAGGAGAGCAGCGCCCATCAGTGGTTGAAGGGACTTTCAGCCGAGCAGCGACAGAAAATCCGCGAATACTACCAGAAGCGCTATGAGCAGCCGCCTGAGTAAGGCGTCTAAGCACACCGGCAGATCCTCCACTTCGCTCGAACTGTCCAAGCCTTAGCCAGGAAGGGACGCCAACGCTCCTTGGTCCTGCCGACCGGTCTTCCTGAGTACGTCTATCGGTGCCTTACCAAGGGAGACCGAAGTGATCTCCTTCTCATTTTCATGGGTATAAGCTTCCGCACGCCCTGCGCGTTCTGAAAGCTACTCAGAGGGCTACCAAACTAGGGAGGTCACTCCGAGGAGGTCTGCTCGCCTTGCAGGCCTGCAAGATCCTTCACGACGATCCTGCGGCCATCCACTTCTAGAAACCCTTCGGCCTGGAGCCGGCTGAGATTTCGCGAAACAAGTTCTCGCACTGTGCCCAGCTCCGCCGCCAGGTCTTGATGGGTCTTCGTGAGTTCCACCCGCACCCCTTCTTTCGAGGGCTTTCCGCTCGCCTGCGCTAACCGCAGGATAAGGGCAATCAATCGTTGCCTCACCGTCGTGAAGGATAAGTCTTCGATGATCCCGACAAGGCGCCGCAGCCGCGAGCCCACCACCGCCAGCACTTTGAGCGCCACCTCCGGATGCTCCCGGCAGAAATTCTGAAAATCCTTGCGCGAGATGAACAGCACTTGGGCATCCTCCAATGCCGATGCCGAAGCCGGGTAATTGCCCCCGTCAAACACGGGTAGCTCGGCGAAAGAACTGCCTGGTCCTTCCACCGCCAGGACCTGTTCGCGTCCTGTCGCTGACAACTTGAAGATGCGTATTTTGCCCGAGGCTACAAGAAAGAGGCCCGTGCAAGGATCTCCCTCGCCGAACAACAGGACGCCGCGCTCAAATCGCTTGGTGCTCACCCGCACGGCCAGCGCCGTCATCTCCTTATCACTGAGACTTGCGAACAACGGTGTCTTTCGCAGTATTTTTTCTACGATCTCGTTCACCGCCTGGCCTCGCAATCCCTTGATTGTAATCGAGGAATCCCTCGAATGGGTCAGAGTTACGTGGCAGGCCTCTCGGTCATCCACATGTGACACCGTGGCGACACCAGCGGGTAGAATGCCGCATGTTTGGGGTGGATGGCTCCCCGGGCTAGATTCGAACTAGCAATTCGCCGCGGCGAATTAACAGCCGTGTAGGAAGGTGCATCGCATCCAGTCGCGCCCCTTGCCGGATTTGAGTTCTCTTTCCCGGCGCATGGCGGCCGAGCGCGAGGGATACGTCTCGGAATGCAGCAGGCGCCAGGGCCCAGGGTGACGCTTGGTGTGGAGGGTCAAGCGGCAGTCGGGGTCATTGTGCTGGGCCAAGCGCCGCTCCAGATCCACAGTTTGACCGACATAGGTTTTGCCTTCGGGGTTCAGCAGGACATACACGAAGAATGCCATGGGAGTGTGGCTCCCCGGGCTAGATTCGAACTAGCAACCCTTCGGTTAACAGCCGAATGCTCTACCGTTGAGCTACCGGGGAACTTTTCAACGTATTTGTTTTTATTCTAATACAGCGACCCAAATACTGCTACTTCAACTTGGGTCCCAGCTTGGGTCCGACGCAATGATTATTTTGAAGTCCGTAGGGGAAATGGACCAAAGCACTGAGTGAATCGCAAGGACTTAAGCTTGGAGTTCCTTACAAAACTCACGAGCATTCAGGACCGTTCCGAAGACATGCGCGACTCCCATATCAGGTGCTCCCGCGAAATCATTCGATTTCGGCGCTGCCGCTATAGCTGCCGGTATAGTTTTTGCCTCCCTTGCCGCGGGCCCCAGGGATTACGAAGCTTGGCGTGCTGGTGCCAGAAGTGCCTGCAGCCGGAGTGCCGCTCAGCGTGGAGATGCCGTTGTGATTGTTCGAAAGTAGGCCAATCCCCCTCGGTCCATGGATGGAATCTACGAAAAGCCCGGCTGTTACCGTGTCTTCGAAAACTGCACCTTCGCAAAGCCGCCCCCTGGGGAGCTGATGGGAAAGATCGTCGCTCCCATCCTGTTCAACGAGGTCAGGATGAACGGAGAAGTGCTCCAAGACGCCGACCAGCCCTCGACATTCCGGCGCGTCTACTTACATTCAACAACGATGTCGGTCACATTGTTCACGCCCGCCACCCTGCCCGTCCCGTTCACTACCGTGCAGATCTGGCGAAGGGGTTGGGTGCCCACCGTTACATCATACGTAGCTCCGCTGGCCAGAGCCGTGCTGAAGGCGAATGAGATGCTGGGCCCACCCCTGTTCACCGGGTTCGGCAGCGTCAGCGCGTCCCCCCCGTTATTGAGCAAAACCAACTTCTCGCCAACCTCCAGCTTGGACACTTTCCCTCCAATGGTAGCCGCAACTTGACAGTCCACAGCGAC
>Ga0187819_10000671_pt1 | contig 17310 bp, 17 predicted proteins | sample NC_wetland_sal_i_15_FD_132411 | JGI IMG/M metagenome (GOLD analysis project Ga0187819, IMG submission 132411) | Wetland sediment microbial communities from Neuse River Estuary, North Carolina, USA - SO4_4 | ecosystem: Environmental > Aquatic > Freshwater > Wetlands > Sediment | place: USA...
GGACGCGCCCGTCACTATTGCCACTTTGTCAGACAGTCTGCTCATGTATACCATCGTTCTTGATTCGCCTCCAGGCCCATCGCTGTGAGTCGCGCCTCGCCCCAATGGAGATTTCCACTTCCGCTACTTATGCGATGCGCGTTTTGAGACAATGCCCCGACCTTCAATTTTACATCCCGGGCGGATCGTCTGCTACTCGGAAGTTGGCCTACGCCATCGCATTTTATCCCCGGGTGGTTCGCCAGAAGCACGCTATACGGATATGACCAAGCCAATGCCGAGCGAAACGACTGCTACGGCAAGAACCACCGCTCCAACGTAGATCAGGGAGACGGCTCCGTTGGCTTGAGTGGCGGCCGGGGGGAGCACGGAAAAGAAGAAGCCCGCCGAAATGAGAATTGCAGCGAGCGGTACTCCAAATCGAACGAACCAGAGGAGGGGAACCGGGAGCGTGGCTGAGTCTGCAAGCATCTCGCAGATGAGCGAGAGAATCACGATAACGCCTGCATGAGCGTGTCCCGCGCGAAAGAAGTTCTGCCGGAATGGATTCTCCATATATCCGCTGTTCTTGCTCATCAAAGATGTCAGCAGAAAGTATCCTCCGTATTGAATTGTTGGCACGGTGATCAGGATGATTCCGGCCATCACTCTAGCTTCGCGAGTCATAGGTTCTCCTTTTATCCTTTCTGTTTCCTTGTTTCGAGCAGTTTCATACCGCCTTCCCTCAACCCAACTGTATTGCCCCGCTCGATTGGCATGTGTTGAGCAGCGAGAGATTGGTGTGCCTTGCCCATCAGATCCTTTGCCAAGTATTTATTGAAAGCACCTCTGGCGGTCAGCCGCGCCCCCTCGCGGATCATCACCAGGAGTGCTGCCTGCCCACTCGAGTCGATCGACGTCATCCCGCTCAGATCGATCACAATTCTGCCGCGCCATGCCTGTTTAGCCTGCCTCCATGCCGATTCGAGTTCTGATATACCGGCTGCGCCTAGCATACCCTCCACGACAACCCTCAATTCGCTTCGACCTTCGACGACCGTGACCCTCAGCATTCTTCACCCGCCGTTTTGCAGTCTCCTTGATTTAAGACGCCATCAGATTTCTGTCGCTGTCTCTTTGCACGATCAGAAGGTTACTTCCAGCCGCCGCCCAGCGCCTTATAGAGCTGCACCAGGCTCTGGTACTCGCTGTTGCGCGCCTGCGCCAGCGTGATTTCCGCATTGAACAATGAGCGCTGGCTGTCGAGGACATCGAGATAAGTCGCCGTGCCGCCCCGGTACCGCATGAGCGAGACACTGACGGATTCTTGCAGATCCTTTACGGTCTGCTCCTGGCGGTCACGGACTCCGTGGTATTTTTGATAGCCAATCAAGGCGTCGGAAACATCGCCGAACGCGTGCTGGATGGTTTCTCGGTAGCTGATCAGGGCCTGTCTTTCTTGGGATTTGGCGTATCGCAGATTGTTCCGCAAGTAGCCACCCTCGAAAATCGGCTGCGCCAAGTTGGCCTCGTAGCTGTATATGCCCGCATGTGCGGGCACGTCAGCCCCAAAGAATACGCTGTGCCCCCAGGCCCCGCCCCCGGAGCCCAGCAGCGAGACTTGGGGAAAGAACATCGCCTTGGCCACGCCAATGTCAGCGTTGGCCGCCATGAGGTTATGCTCGGACTCGCGGATATCCGGCCTGCGCTCAAGCAGTGCCGACGGCAGCCCCGAAGGTAATTGCGGCGGGAGAGTTTCACTCCACACCCAGCCCTCCGGGGTCTCGGTTCCCAGCGTCTTCCCCCGAGGCACGGCTTGTGGATAATTTCCCAGAAGGATGCTGATGGCATCCTCGGTTTGACCGATTTGCCGCTCCAGATCCGGGATCTGCGCATTGGCGGTATCGAGCACTTGCCGGGCCTGAAGCACGTCCAGCCTGGTCGCCACACCGTGCTGAAGGCGCATTTCGGTCAGCTTGACAGAGTCTTGCTGAGTCAGGACGGTTTGTTCCGTGATCTGGAGTTGCAGGTCGAGGTCGTGCAACAGGAAATAGTCGCTGGCGACATCGCTCACCAGAGTCAAGATCGTGGTTTGCTGCGCGTCTTCCGTAGCAAAGAGTTGGGCCCTGGCGGCCTCGGTGGCGCGTCGATAACGGCCGAAGAAATCCAACTGAAAGGTCACGTCGGCAGCGAGTGAGAAGATGTTGGATTTGATACCTTGGTCAGTTTTTGCACCACTGAAATCCGGGTTTGCCGAAACCTGCGGAAACTGGTTGGAACGGGTAATGCCGACCTGCGCCCGGGCCGCGCTAATGCGCTCCGTGGCCAGTTGCAGGTCGTAGTTCTGTTTCAGCGCGGTGCGGATCAGCTCTTGCAGTTGCGGGTCGTGGAACACTTGCCACCAGGGTAGATCGGCGAATGATGTGGTTTGCGATTCCGCCTGAGGGGATTCGGTGGACGCGCGGAACGAGTCAGGGATCTGCACGTCGGGCCGATGGTAGTTCGGCCCGACTGCGCAGGCAGACATCAGCGTCGCAGCGCTCATAACGAGGATCAAGGAGAAGTTACGCATTGGACTCCCCTTCCGCCGGCAGAGTTTGCTGGGGAGCAGCCGTCACCAGCCGTTGCCTGGCTGAGGCGGACCATTTCTCCACCAGATAAAAGATCGCCGGAACAAAGAATCTGCCGATAAACGTCTCCGCCACCATGCCTCCGATCACCGTCGTCCCCATGATCTGGCGAGCCACAGAGCCGGCGCCCGAGGCCGTCCAAAGCGGCACACAACCCAGAATAAACGCGAATGAGGTCATCAGCAGGGGTCGAAGGCGAAGCCTCGCTCCCTCCAGCGCCGCATCCACCAGCGGCTTACCCTGTTCGTATTGCTCCTTGGCAAACGCCACGATCAGAATCGAGTTCTTGGCCGCCAGGCCGATCAGCATCACCAGGCCGATCTGCGTGTAGACGTCGTACTCGATCTGAACCATGTAGGGAGGCAGGAACAAGCCGAGCACAACGCGGCGCAGCCAGAGCGCGGCCAGCGCCCCGAACACCGCCACGGGCGTGCTCAGGAGCACGCTGAAGGGCAGCGTCCAGCTCTCATACAGCGCCGCCAGAATCAGAAAAACGAAAAGCAAGGAGAAGCCGAAGATGGCCGAGGAGGGGAGCCCTTTCCTCGCCTGCTGCTCTTGATAGGACATCCCCATGTAGTCGAAGCCCATCTCGCGCGGCATGGTTTGCTTGAAAACCTGCTCCAGAGCGGCCGTTGCTTGCTCCGCGCTGTAACCCGGCGCGGCGCTGCCGAAGATCTCTGCGCACCGATACTCGTTGTAACGCATGGTGAACTCAGGGCCGGAGCGGGTCTCGAAGTTGGCGAGGGCGGAAAGAGGCACCATCTCACCTCGGTTGTTGCGCACGTAGAATTGCGCGAGGTTTCCCGTGTTCGCCCGGTAGGGCGCTTCGGCCTCCACATACACTTGCCAAGTGCGGCCGAAATTGTTGAAGTAATTAACAAACAGCCCGCCCATGTACGCCTGAATGGTCTGGTAAACGTCGTTGATTGCCACTCCCTGCTTCAGGACCTTATCCCTGTCCACGTTCACGAACTCTTGCGGCACGTTCGGCAGAAACGTGGTAGCGGCCATGCCGATTTCCGGGCGCTTGCGAACGGCGGCCAGGAATTTCGCCAGGTTACCCGCCAGAAACGGAACGTCTCTGCCGGCACGGTCCTCCAGCATAAACGTGAATCCCCCGGAGGTCCCGACACCTGGTATCGCGGGCGGCGAGAAACTGAAGACCGTCCCTTGGGGCAGCCGCGCAAGTTGCTGATTCAAACGCATCCGGATTTCCTGATATTGTTCCGCGCGGGTGTGGCGTTCCCCCCAAGGCTTTAGCGTTACAAAAAAGAAGGCGTTGTAACTGGTCTGGACGAAACTGAGCAGGCTGAAGCCAACGACGCTGGTCGTGTACTCGACGCCCGGCGTGTTCGCAAGAATCTTCTCCACGTCGCTGGCGGCCCGGTCCGTGCGCTCCAGCGATGCCGCACTGGGGAGCTGCATGTTGACAAAAACGTAGCCTTGGTCTTCGTCGGGAAGGAAGCTCGAGGGCAGCCGGCTGCCAAAGAACCATCCGGCCACGCCGCAAGCAGCGAGCAGAACAAGCACTAGGGCGCCCTTTCGAATCATGCCGCCTGAGAGGCGCACAAAACTATTCGTGGAACGCTCGAAATAGCGATTGAATCCGTCAAAGAATCTGCCGAGCAATCCACGGCGCTCGCCGGCGCCGGGCGCCTGCTTTGGCCGTAGCAACAATCCCGCCAGGGCGGGACTGAGCGTGAGCGCGTTGAAGGCGGACAGGACCACGGAGATGGCGATCGTCATCGCGAACTGCTGATAAAGTCTTCCGGTGATACCCGGGATAAAGATGGTTGGCACAAAGACCGCGGAGAGCACCAGCGCAATGCCAATCACGGGGCCGGAGAGCTCCTCCATGGCCTTTCGCGCCGCGTCCTTCGGCGACAGACCCTCCTCGATATGGTGTTGCACGCCTTCGACGACGACGATGGCGTCGTCTACTACCAGTCCGATGGCCAGCACCAGCCCGAACAGCGAAAGCGTGTTAATCGAGAATCCGAACAACGGGAAGAGCACAAAGGTGCCCACCAGCGAGACGGGTACGGCCAGCATGGGGATCAAGGTAGCGCGCCAGTCTTGCAGGAAGAGGTAGACCACCAGGATCACCAACGCGATCGCGATCAAGAGGGTCTCAAGGATTTCCTTCATGCCTTCCGTCACGGGCCGTGTCTGGTCTAGCGATGTCGCGTAGTCTATGCCTTCGGGAAAGCGCTGCTTCATCTGGGACATAAGCTTTCGGATACCCGCCGAGGTTTGCACCGCATTGGAGCCGGGCAACTGATAAATGGCGATCACGGCTGTGGGCCTGCCATTCAAGCGGCTGACCAGATTGTAATATTGCGCGCCCAAATCGACCCGCGCCACATCCCTCACTCGAACTGTCCCGCCATTCGGAGCCTCGCGCACGACGATGTTTCCAAACTGCTCAGGCGAGGTCAGACGGCCTTGAGCCTGCACGGCATAGGTGTATTGCTGGTTACCCGGAGCGGGCTCGCCTCCGACCTGGCCCGCCGGGTTCACGGTGTTCTGCGCCTGGATGGCGTTCGCGATGTCGGAGACGGTGATGCCCAGCTTCGCCAATTGATCGGGCTTTACCCAGAGCCGCATGGCATACTGTCCGGCGCCAAAGACCTGCGTCTGACCGACCCCGTATGAGCGCGCGATGGGGTCATTGAGATTGATGTAGGCATAGTTGGCCAGAAAGGTGGCATCGCGGGTGCCGTGAGGCGAATATAAAGCGATCAGCATAAGCGGAGCGGTGGTCGATTTTTTGATGAGGACCCCATAGTCGTTCACCTCGGGTGGCAGTTGAGCGGCGGCCAGTTGCTCGCGCGACTGCGTGAGGATCAGGTCCATGTTGGGGTCAGTCTTGTTATCGAAATCCGCGAACAACGTCATTTGCGAGTTGCCCGTAGAGTTTATGGAGTACATGTATTGCATGTTGTCCACGCCGTTCAGTTGTTCCTCGATGGGCGTGGCGACCGCCTGCTCCATGGTCTCCGCATCGGCCCCCACATAGTTGGCCTGCAACCTGATCTCAGGTGGGGCGATGTTAGGAAACTGCGCGATCGGCAAGTTCAGGATGGTGACGGCGCCTACAATCACCGTAAGAATCGCGATCACAATCGCCACAATGGGCCGTCTTATGAAGAAATTCGACATGCCTTTTGACTCCTCTCCGAGCGTTCAGCGTTCAGCGTTCAGCTCTCAGCAATCAGCCAAAACCAGGTGCAGTAGCTGAAAGCTGATCGCTGACGGCTGAGAGCTTTTTCGTCACTTGTCGCTGTTCTTAAACGGCTTGGGTTGAACCGTCACGCCTGGCCGGAGCATCTGCTGGCCTTCGACAACGACATGCTCACTGGGCTTCAAGCCCTCCTCGATCACCCACATCGTGCCCTCACGTTCTCCGACTTTGACAGGGCGGATGACCACGCGGTCATCCGGTCCCACCACAGCAACCTCGTAGCTGCCTTGCAGCTCGGTCACCGCGGGCTGAGGGACCAGCAGGGCGCCTTTGCGCACGCCAACCTCGGCGCGAACTTTGCCATATTGACCGGGACGAAGGACGTTCCCGGGGTTCGGAAAGAGTGCCGCCAGTTGAATCGACCCGGTGTTTTGATCGACAGAGCGATCGGCGAAGTAGAAGGTTCCCTCGTGCGGATAGGTTTTTCCGTCAGCCAGAATGAGCTGCAGCTTCCACCCGTGGCCCTCCGGACCTGAAAGGCGCTTCTGCAAATCGAGATAAGTCTGCTCGCTGACTGTGAAATAGTCCCGGATGGGATCGAGCGTTGAGACGGTCGTCAAGGCTCCGCTGCTGGTGCTGACCAGAGCACCCACCTGGGCCTGTGCGATCCCCGCGATGCCGTCGATGGGCGAACTTATTCGGGTAAAGCCGAGATTGATGGTGGCGGTTTCAACCGCCGCTTGGCTGGCTTCGATCTGAGCCTTCGCCGCCGCAATCGCCGCTTGTGCGCTCTGGACCTGCGCTTTATTCGCAAGGTTCGTCTGGACAGCGTTATCCAGGTCCTGTTGGCTGGCAGCTTGAGCCTTCGCAAGGGGCTCATATCTATTTACGTCGAGCTGGCTCTTGAGTTGATTCGCCTCGGCCGTGGCGACTTGCGCTTCACCCTGAGCAAGTTGCGCCTCGGCTTGGGCGAACTGCCCCTTGGCCTGCTCGAGGGCCGCCTGGAACGGCCGGGGATCGATCTCAAAGAGCAACTGGCCCTTGCTGACGTACGACCCTTCTTTATAGTCCTGCCTCACCAGGTAGCCCGTGACCTGCGCTTTGACGTCTGCGTTCACCTGTCCGGCCAGGGTCCCGATCCATTCCCCGTACACGGGGACATCCTTCTGCTCAACGGTCGCGACCTCCACGACGGGCAAAGGCGGCCCCTGAGGGGTCGGTTTGGCGCCCGAGTGAATGACAGCACCTACCAGGGTCGCCACGACCAGGGCGGCCACTGCCCACACCACGTGCTTCGGTTTCAGAACGGAATTGGGTTTCATTTCAGTTAGTCTCCTTATTCGCCGGGCATTGACTCATCGAACTCGACTCCTTGGTTGAATTCGAATCGCTCGTTCCCTTGTGCCTGTAGCCGCGTACGCGCCCTTTCGGCGCCTGCTTCATCAGTCGCCGAACGATGTACTCGCAATAGAGGCCCCTGGCTGTCAGCCGCGCTCCCTGACCGATCATCATTGCAAGCAAGGCTTCGCCCTCCGGGTCAATGGAGGTTACTTCACTGAGGTCAACCAGGGTTGGGCGGCTCACGCCTTCCTGTCGGACCTGATTCCAGGCCCGTTCGAGTTCTGAAACGCAAGGTTCGGCCAATTTACCCTCGACTATCAGCCGTCGCCCTGCCCCATTCTTAACAACCGTGATCTTTAGCATTGAGTCCCTGTGCCCGGCATAGCAAAGGGCACCTCGGCGGCCAAACCCGCTTGAGCCCTTGGGTCGCCGCAAGCCGTGGATCCCATTGGGCATATCGACGGGATATATACGGCAACGCTTCTGAGTGCCGAACGGAAGGCTGCCGGGATGCTGGCACCCTGCTGGAAGTTCGGCACTCGGAAGGCAACGCATCTGGATTGCCAAGCTACAGGGTGGATGCGCGGGAACGAATGCGAGCTGGTCCGGCGAAATGCGTCTAGTCTTAACAATTTTGTCAACGATGGTCCGAGGATTGTGCCAGACCTGCGGTGATGGACGGGGCTGTCCGTAATTCATTGACTACGGCGGCACGCGTGTCCCTGAGCATCGTGCCCAGTATCCTTTGGGGCAGACGTTCCGTTAGCGGTTGGGCTAGCCAGCGGAAGGCCCAAGGAATGCCGCGGCTCAGAGCGACCATTTCCATTTCCGCGTAAGTTCCGCCATCTCGCTCTTCGAGGCGTGTCACTGTGAACGTTCTCCAGATGTAACCTGGTCCGTGATCCTGCGGAAAAGCATGCGCGCTCGGTTTGCCGTAGTCGGCGATCTCCTGCACGCGGATCGAAGTGCTCAAGCTGTAGGCCCTGTTGCCATCCAGCCTAACAAAATGGACTTCGTCATCGGCCTCGGCGGCTGCGGTTACGGAATAGGCCTTCTGAATCATCAGCAGCCTGACCAGTTCCCGATTCGGTCCCTCCTCGAGCAGTCTGGAATTCACCACCATCGGTCGGTAGTAGTCTTTATAGCGCTCGTAGCTATTCAGCACGCCCACCACGTCGTCGAGCTTGGCGTTCGGAACAAACACAACGCCAACCCAGTCGTGGATCAATCCGCGCAAAACGGGGTGCGGACTCTTCCCGCCCTCCGGCTCGACTAGGATCTCGCCCGATCGTACTCGCTCGCTTAGCTCGCGAGTCTCATCCACCAGCAGGAAGGGAGCTTGTGCTCGGGAGCAGTCCTGCATGCGCACTTGCGCGTGATGGACGTAATCGTCCCATGCCTGAAGCGTTTCTGATTTGAGATCTGCCCCTCGAAGAAATGCGGGATGCAGCAAGAGAAGAAGGATACTGAGTTTCGTTTTGTGAGTCTTCAGCATTCTGCACTGCCCCCTGCCCAGACAAACGGCAACTCCGCAGCCAATCCGCCGCTGACGCAACGGTTCGACGCAACACTTTGAATGGATTAGGGATGCCGGAGGGGGAGGAAAGGGAACGATTTTGAGTGCCGGACGGGGAGGTGCCCAAGGGTTGGCGCTTGCCGGAAGGTTGGCACTTGGCGGACAGCCGTCCGGCTATCGGAGCGAGAATGAAAACGCGCAACAGCGAGTCAGCGAAGGACCGCGTAACGAGCGAAGCGCCCCAGCCGAACTTGGTGTAGAATGCGCTCGGCTGGGGAATGGAGCAGAGGGTGCTTAGAATTCCGAGCCCTAACGCCGTGGGTTACTCTTATTAATCTGTTAAGTGAGAGCCCTAGACAACACAGGTTGACGAGTCCGGGAGATCCCCAGCTTACCCATACGATATTGAAGCGTAGATCGTTTCATTCCGAGACGGGCGGCAGCACCATTGGGTCCGGCTAGTACCCAATTGGTTTCTTCCAACACGGCGAGAACGTGCTTGCGCTCGGCTTCCTCCAGTGTATCGGACCTGCTGGGGCTGGCCTTACTTTGCGCCGCACGCTGCTTAAACTCGGAGGGAGAAACCCTCAGCACCGTCCCGGGTGACAGGATCACCGCCCGCTCGATCACATTCTGAAGTTCCCGGATGTTGCCGGGCCAGTGATATCGGGTAAGCGATTGCAGGGTCTCGGAAGGAATCGTATCGATCTGTTTGTTCATACGCCGAGAAAACTCCTGCGCGAAATGCCGAACCAGCAGCGGGATATCTTCCGTCCGTTCCCTCAACGGCGGCACGTGTACCGGAAAAACATTCAGGCGATAGAAAAGGTCAGTGCGGAACTTCCCCTCCTCCACCATAGTGCCCAAGTCCCGGTTAGTGGCGGCGATCAGCCGCGCGTTGGTCCGGAAGGTGCGAGAGTTTCCCAAGCGCTCAAACTCCCGCTCTTGTAGCACTCGCAGAAGCTTGGGCTGCAACTCCAGAGGAATTTCGCCGATCTCGTCAAGGAAAATGGTTCCCCCGTTTGCTAGTTCGAAACGGCCGATGCGCTGCGCGACTGCACCTGTAAAGGCACCCTTCTCATGCCCGAAGAGTTCGCTCTCCAAGAGCCCTGTCGGAATGGCGGCGCAATTTAGTTTGACAAACGCCCCTACGCGGCGCGGGCTCCCGTCATGAATTGCGCGCGCGACCAACTCTTTGCCAGTGCCAGTCTCGCCGTATACCAGCACTGTGGACTCTGTCGGTGCGACGGTTTCCACCTGATGGAGTGTCCGACGGAGGGACGGGCTATTGCCCACGATCTGCTCAAAATTCAGTTCAGTCCGAATTTCATCTTCCAGATATAGTTTCTCTTGTGCCAGCTTGTCTCTCAGATCGGCGATCTGGCGATAGGCACATGCGTTCTCCACCGCAATAGCGATCTGGCCAGCCATCTGTGTCAAGAAGTGAACTTCTTCCTGGCTGAAAGGCATCTCCCCCCGTCGCGCGAGCGTCAAAACGCCAACCGTGCGATTGCGGCTGACCAGCGGTATAGAGCAGGAGGATCTGATGCCCTCGGCTGCGGCAACGGCTAATTTTTCGGGAGGGGCCTCGGACAAGTCAATCCGGTTCAACACCACAGGTTGACCTGTCTGGAACGCAGTACCCAGATGCGATTCACCGATTGGAATCTCGCGCTCTTCCTGGATGATACCCTTACTTTCAGGAAAGTCGAGAGCGTGGATCCGCAGGTGGCGACCATCGCAATCCGCGAGCGCCACTCCCACGCCATCGCACTGCATCATTCGTCTAACACTTGCCGACACGGCGCGCAGGAGGTCGCGGAGATCCAGATTGGAAACTGCCTGATTGGTGACCTCGAGAAGCAACTGAAGGCGGTCGCGCTCGGCCTGGAGTTCGGCGCGCTTCCGGTGCAACTCTTGTTGCGCCCGCTCCGACGCCTCGAAGCTGAGCGCGGCGTCCAGAGCCAGCCCCACTTGGTTGGCAACGAGCGAAAGAAAGCTGACTTCCTCGCTCCCGTAGGCGTCCAGGTCTTTGCTACCTATCCCCAGACTCCCGATGCGCCGGTGTAGAGTTGTCAATGGAAGTGAGCATACCGAACGAATGCCATGCGTCTTCAGCACCTCTACCGCCCGCGGAAATCGATTATCTTCATTCACGTTGGGAATAATCAAGGGCTGCTGATGCTGGTAAACCCACCAGGTCCAGGTCTCTTCGGGCGCGAGCTTGGGAACTGCCAGACGTCCCCCCGACGGGTCGAAACACTTCAGGTGCACTTCGTGGAGCTTCTCATCGTATATACCGGCACCCAAGAAATCGAAGCTCACTACCGCGCGCAATTCGCGGGTGAGCATATCAAAGAGTCCCTCAGAACAGTGGCTCGAAATCAGGGTTTGCGAAACCCGTAAGAGCGCTTCGTAGCGTTCGGCCCTAGATCCGAAAGGCGCTGTTTGGATACCGGCACTCATTCCTGCAAAAGCCCAATCCCTACATGGATAAAAGTTTAGATGCCCGAAACCTTGGGTTTGTTACGTAGCAATGAGAGGGCCAACGGCGGAGCGACAGCGATTAATGGTACTTACGGCGGGACGAGCAATAGGGGGCTGCTGCCTAAAGTACGAGATGAAAATTTAGAAACAACAACCCCGCGTAATGCCAACCTGCCAGAAGGCTGCCAAACATTCGGCACCCAGATTTTGGAACTCCAATGATTCCCGTTCCTCCCTCTGCTTGTATCTTTCAACGGATCTGTGGGTTGCATTGGTCGGAAGGACGATCGACGCCGTGGCCATCGGCTTGCCCTATGTCTTGCTGACCGATTCGGGCTAGAGACTACAACGGAGTGGTGAATTGGGCGGGGCAAAACCGCAGATGAAAAAGGCGCTCTCTCCGTATCCCGACGATCTGGCGATTGTGACCAAAATCGGCGCCCGGCGCGGTGACGATGGATCCTGGATTCCGGCCTTCTCACGTGAAGAGCTGACTCGGGCGGTTCATGGCAATCTCCGCAATCTGGGTCTGGATGTGCTCGACGTGGTCAACCTGCGCTGTATGTTTAACGTCCATGAACCTGCCGAAGGAAGGAACATTTCGTGGGGCCGACTCTAGTGAATAAGAATCACTACCAGCAAGAGGACGACGGCCACGATGAAGTGGGCGAGAGCCAGTAGTAGGGACACAGAAAACATCCGATGGCCAGAGAGGAGATTGAGACCGACGAACAGCAAAAGAACAAGCCGGATCAACCCAAGGTGATCTTGAAGCCACTTCTTAAAGGAATTCATGGGAGTTCTTCGGCACATTTCGAGGTGGTGAGATTGATAGCGGATGGAAAGTTGCCAGATCTATCGAGGAGAGCGCTTCAGCGGATACCCATCAACTGGCCCACCGGTTGGGCTAGATTCCGGCGTGGAAGGGCGTTTATCATTCCAAATCCAGCCCAGTACCCACTCAGCATAGTTTCCGAGTGCGTTAACCAGACGCAATTGGCAAGGTGTCGGGAACGGCCACATTTCCAGTTTCCAGTTTGCCGACCTCGCATTCGCTCCCGATCTATGGCCTAATGCCGTGCCATGCTTCGTCTCGCATGGCTCTCCGCTCTTCTTTTCGCCGCCTCTCATTTGTGGGCAGCTGACTCTGCCAGCCCCCAAACGCGCCGCTACACAATCCTGAGTAACGGCAAGACGGCAGGAAGTGAGGTGGACGTCTACAGTCCGGGCGGTCCATCTCCCCGCGTGCTTGAGCCTCGCAAAGAGTGACAGCTTAGTAGCGTCTTTTCGCAGCCCCGACGGCGAAGAACAGCCTACTTTCCAGCCTGTTTCGCTGCGCTACGCACCAGTTGCTCCAGCTTCTCAAAGGAAAGCGATCCTACTTGTCTCTTCCCGTTCACAAAAAGGGTGGGCGTTGCTTCGATCCGTTCCGAATTCCCCTCTGCCACCAGGGACCGGATGCGCCCTTGATTCCGGTGTGCTGACAGGCAGCTTTGAAATCTCTCCTCATTCAAGCCGACGCGGTTGGCCAAGTCGGTCAGAAACGATGCCGCCGACCCTGAATTCCGAAGGTCGCCCTGAGATTCGAACAACACGTCTGCGTATTCCCAAAATTTAGCTTGGTCGGCGGCGCACTCGGCGGCCTCCGCAGCCTCGGCGGCATGCGGGTGCATTGCCGAAAGTGGAAAGCACCTGTACACCCACCGGATGCGATTTTCCTCTGTCAACTTCTTGAGGGAAGGATGGATCTGGGCGGAAAAAGGACATTCGAAATCGGAGTACTCAATGATGGTCACCGAGGCGTCGGCTGGTCCACGCAGATGATCGTCCGAGCGCAGGACAGGAGGACGGACCGTTGCGAGTTGGAGTTCATGCCAGAGTTTGGGTTTATAGATTCTCAGCCCGAAGAAAATATTCAGCCCTACGCTAATGCCCAGCAAGCAGACAAGAAAGTAGGTTCTAAGTCCGGCTCCAACCTCACTCTCGGGTTTCAAATTAAGCATCTTTCCTCCACTTCTCGGTGATGTGAACCGCCAAGAAGCAGGCCGACAGTCTAGGACCTCGGCCACACCGCGGCCAAATCATTGCTCTATATTGAAACAGACTCGCAACGAGCGACCCGGGAGCGCGGCGAGAGGTTTGCCAAATAGCGGGCTGCCCGTTACGGAGTCAAGAGCAACGTAATTCCGGTTGCCTAACAGGTTGTCACCCTGAAGACCGGCATTTAGATAGAGGCTTCGGTTTGACTCGTCACGAAATCCCGGGAGACGCATTCTCCGGTGAGCGTACAGCAAGAGATCACGGTAGGCCGGCGCCGTGCCGCTATTCCGAGCCAATCCCCCGCGATCGTTATAAAGGCCGTCGTGGGCTGGGTCTAAGCCCGTCGTGATGTTATAGGGGGCTGGGCTTCGCCATGACCCCACGAGGTTGAAAAAGATTCCGCCGCGGAGCCGCGAGTTAGCGACTAAGGTGAAATTGTGGCGTGAAACTCCGATGGAACGAGCCCATTCAGCCCCTAAATCGTTTTGGTTGGCGGGAAAAGAGAAGGGGCCATCCGTGTTGTCGAAGGAACGTATCCATTGGTAATGAGCCGTGAGGTTTTGGCCTTTGAAGTGGTACCTGGCACGAAAGTGGACCTGGTCTTGATGCCGAGCGCGGTTTGACTCCAAAACGTCTGTCCATCCGGTTGGCGCGCTCAGGCGCTCTGAGCCTAACAGGTACCTGCCATCCGTCTCGGTGTACTCGACTCCAGGTGCAAAGTTCTTATAGGGATGTTCAACCGAAAACTTGCCCACCCAATCGCGGGCAGGAGCAAGGTTGGGCGAGATTTTGGAAATAATGTTGGATTGAAGGGTCGCCGTTCCCGCTTCGATATCGGATAAAGAAGCGTCCGTTATCAGGAACTGCTGAAGATGATGTCCGTCGTTCTCCATGACTCTCAAGAAGATGTCATTGTACCAGTCCTGCACGAACAGACCGCTTCCAGCTTTCAGGACGAAGCCCTGCAAAAGCGCCACAGCCGAGAGGCGAGGTGAAACGAGAAAGCCGCCGGCGGTTTGATAGTCCGCCCGAAGCCCTCCCCTGACAGCCGCCCGTTTCCGCCGGAGAAGCTCGCCTTGAACGAAAGGAGCGGCGGCATAGGACGCGTACCGAACCTTGCCCTGTCCCCGCATAATCAGTCCGGTTCCCGTCGCAGCTCCGGCCGTAACGCTCAAGAGGTAATCTTCCAGGCTGTCGAACTGGATATAGCCGATAGGATTGGGAGTTATGTCTCGCGAATCCGCCTTCCGCGAGACCGTAGCCCCGACGCTCCAATAATGTCCACCTTGGCTGAATTCCAGAACATCCTTGAGAGTGCATTTCGTGCTTTCAGTGCTCTGGTTACTGAGCTGCGCTCCACCGCCTACGAAGGCTCCTGATACACTGACCCCAAGCTCGCTGCTGTTCGCCCTTAAATCGCTGTCCGACCAATTGGCAACCACACCCCCCCGATCAACGTAATCTTTGCCGGTCTTTGTAAACGTTGTTCGGAACTCGCGGCCCCCTACTTCCTGGCCCAGCCCCGCCTCTGGCAAGGTTAGTCCCGAAACATTCATGTTCGAGTGTCTGGCCGTAAGGACAAAGAGCATAGTGCTTACGCGCAAGGTTTCGTTCTTCAAGTAGTCAGCCCCCAGACTGAATCGAGCATTAAGGTCGGTAGCCCGGGCAGCGTCGACTGCGGCAATCGGACTCCCTTCCAGGGGCGGGACAGCCGCTTCTATGGGTTGCTCCCTTTGCCGGTCCGAGAAAACGACGTTGCTGGTGAAGGCGAGTGGTAGGTCCGGCACGGGACCTGTCAGGCCGACGCTGGCCGTGTTGGAGTTCGAGGTAAGACGTGGATTCAAAGCGTTGCGGGCGTTTGTTCCCAAGGAGAGGCCACTGCTGTCGATGTGAAACTTCCGTTCCGCGGTTTTGGTCGCGATCTCGACATGGGTGTCGCCGCTGTCAGCGTACTCTGCGGAAAACGGATCCGCGTCGACGGTAATCGTCGCTATGGCGGCAGCGGGCGGCGGAAGATCAGTGGGCAAGCCATCCACATAGACGTGATCGGAATTGGATTGCACACCCGCCAACTGCTTCGCGTACGCGATCAGGTCGCTCGTCTGGTCCGATACCATCCTGAGATCATCCGCCGATAGCGACGCGGAAGCGAGCGGCGCCGAAGACAGCGTCTCCCTCACGGCTACGGTCTGCTTCATCTCCATCAGCCGAAGCCGCAGGGTCAATTCTCGGCGCTGGCCAAAGGCCACCTCGAGCGCCATGAAGTTGGGGTACGTTGCCCGGATCTTGCAGTCCTCGGGGAAGACGGGCCTTGTAAACGCGAAATGTCCTTGCCCATCCGTCTTGCTAGTTTCGGCCTGATTTCCACAACTGAGAGTGACTCGCGCGCCTGCGATCACCCGCTGCTGAGGATCGACAACTGTCCCGGAGAGGGTTTCTGCGTAGGCAGAAGAAACGCCGGTGAACAAAAGCGCTAAAATCACCCCTGGTTGCAGCTTCTTCTGCCCCCGCATGACAGTCCCGTCCTCTCCCGTGGCTCAATCACTGCTGCGACTAACAAAACGGAGGCGTCGAGCCTGATGTCCAGCAATCATCTCCGCCACATTGGGGTGAGGAACTACAGTTCACGTCGGGCGTACACGTACACGCCCCACAGGCGTTCGTAGGGGCCAAGCCATCACAGTGGCCGCTCACTTGCCCGCCGCCGCTGCTGCTGTTCGATCCCTGATTCTTCATGGCTACGCCCGCGGCGTAGGCTGCCGCTCCTCCGGCGCCAAGGGCGCCGCCCAGGAGCCACAGGCCGGTGTGACCGCCACCCGTGGGCTTGGAAACCGCTGAGTTGCCAGGAGCATTACCGGTGTTCGCGGTGGTTTGCTGGGGCGCGGCCTTGCATCCTGCCGCGATTTCCTGCTCGAGCTCTTTAATTCTGTCGTTGGCGACCCGGTATTGTTCTTTCATGACCGCCAGGTTATGACTTTCTTCCGCGACATCCCCGGCGCTCGATGTTGCTTGCCAACACGCTGCAGCCAGATCCATAGCCGTTGCCAATCCGTGAACGCCCGCATCTCCAATCGGACCCCACGCAACAAACGCAATTTTCGCGCTCAATTCTTCCGCCGCCTTATCCTTGATTCCACTGTCCTGGAGCAGCTTATTAGTTTCATCGATCAGAGTTGAGAGCTTAAGACCGGTATTCTGGACGAAGACCGCATTGCCGGAGGCTTTTCCTGCCGCATAAGACTTGGCCAAATCCCCCGGAGCATCCGTGGCCTCCATCAACTTGTTGCTCAGTTCGGCGATGCTCTTCACATTTTGGAAAAATTTGAAGCGCGCAGCCTCATCGGCGGAAATACCAGCGGACCTCAAAGCTCCTCCCTGCGCAATTAAGGCTTGCGCGGAATCCGAGATGTTCTTGGCTTCGTAATTCAACAGCTTGACGGCCGCGAACGCCACCGTTTGACGAGCTTCCTCGCTAGCCTGCCCCGCGTCTTCTTTGGCGATCTCGAGGGCCGCTTCGGTCCGCCTAATCGCTTCGTCTTGTACGTGCAGGCCTGATCGCAGGCGGTCAATCGCAGCTTGATCGCCGGCGCAATCGAAAATCGGTGAGCCGGGCGCCTGAAGACCAGCTACTTGGGCAAACCCTGTCTTACCTCCAGGGCTGAGCAATGTCGCTGCTGACACTGTCAATGCCACAGTGGCTATGAAGATCCAAACTGGACTTACATGTCTTGCCATAATGTTCTCCTCCCATCAGTACTGGAAATAGTTCACAAGTAAACCAAGTGTTTCACAATACTAATGAACTTGCTCAGCTCGAAGTGCAATGGTACAAGAGTACCGACCTGGCTAACTTGACCCTTGGCTTGGGTGTCCCCAGAAAGTTGAGATGGCGCGCAACGACCGCTGTCCGGGTGGGACCCCCGCCCTCCAACTTGATTTGTTCAAATCCCCTTCGCACCAACCACTCCTAACCGAAAGGCAGCGCTCAAAACACATTGGGAATGATAAGTCGGCTTCCCATCGACTGGCTCACCGTTTGGGCTGGATGAAAGCGTGGAACAGCGTTTTTCATTCCAAATGCGGCTTAAGGTGTAGGATAAGCCGCTTTGGGGAACTAACCCCAAGAACGACGA
>Ga0187819_10000672_pt1 | contig 17299 bp, 18 predicted proteins | sample NC_wetland_sal_i_15_FD_132411 | JGI IMG/M metagenome (GOLD analysis project Ga0187819, IMG submission 132411) | Wetland sediment microbial communities from Neuse River Estuary, North Carolina, USA - SO4_4 | ecosystem: Environmental > Aquatic > Freshwater > Wetlands > Sediment | place: USA...
CGGCGGAATGGGTGTGGTCTTCCGCGCCCACGACGAGCACCTCGACCGCGAAGTCGCTATCAAGGTGCTGCATCCGGGGACCATCACCGATGAAGGGGCTCGCAAGCATCTCCACAAAGAGGCCCTGGCGCTCTCCAAACTGAATCACCCCAACATTGCCACGATTCACGATTTCGATACGCAGCGGGGTATGGACTTCCTGGTGATGGAATACATCCCTGGGGTCACGCTCAACGACAAGTTGGCTGCCGGTCCGTTGCCGAGAACGAAGTCCTGCGCCTGGGAATGCAGCTCAGCGATGGTCTAGCCGCAGCGCATGAACACGGGGTAGTTCATCGTGACCTCAAGCCCGGCAACCTCCGGCTGGCGAGCGACGGGCGGTTGAAGATTCTGGATTTTGGTTTGGCGAAGTTGCGGCAGCCGCTGGCAGAGAGTACCGCAGCGGAAACCACCCTGCAGACGCAAGCCATCTCAGGAACCTTTGCCTACATGGCTCCGGAGCAGTTGATGGGGGAAGAGCTTGACGCTCGCACGGACATTCATGGGGCCGGGCTTGTGTTGTATGAGATGGCTACGGGGCAGCGGCCCTTTGCGGAGGTGCAAAGCGGTCAATTGATCGGCGCCATCCTGCGGCGTCCTCCTGTCGAGCCCAGAACGCTGAATCCCAAAATATCTTCGGAGCTGGAACGAATCATCGGGAAGTGCCTGGAGAAGGATCCCGACAACCGCTACCAGACGGCGCACGAGCTAGCCATCCACCTGAAGCGCGTGGCAAGAGGGGACGCGCCGCTCCCTGCCCCTGTTCCCAGCCTCCGCTTCGTGAGCGATTTCGTTTTTCGCGGCGCTTCTCGCCGTCATCGTGGTCTTGCTGGTTGTGCCCGCGACCCGGCACCGCATCGCGGGCCAGGCGGTCGCGGCCTGGCAGCGGATCACTGGCCAGCCGGGCCTCGCCGTGCCTCCCATAACCGAGAAAGACTACGTCGTAGTCACCGATTTCAGTAACCGAACTGGGGACCCGGTCTTCGACGGCACGCTGCGCAAGGCCGTAGCGCTGGACCTGGATCAGTCCCCTTATCTGAATGTGGTCTCCGATCGGAAGGTGGCGGAGGCCTTGAAGCGCATGGGCCGCGATCTGGAGGAGAAGCTCACGCCCGAAGTGGGCGCTGATTTGTGTCAGCGCAACGGCATCAAGGCGCTGCTGGTGGGCAGCATCGACAACATCGGCAACGATTACCTGCTCAGCATGCAGGTGATTGACGCAGCCAGCGGAGATGTGCTGGCGGAGGATCACAGGCAGGCCAGTCGGAAAGAAGAGGTCTTGAGCCTGGTGGATCAGGCTGGGTCCGAGTTGCGGAAACGGTTGGGTGAATCTCTGGCCTCGATCCACAGGTTCGAGAAGCCGCTGCCCGAAGCCACCACCCGGTCCCTGGAAGCGCTGCGCGTGTTTGCGCTAGGCGATGCCACGCACTTCAGCGCCTACGAAATCGAGGCCATCGGCTTGTACAAACGTGCGCTCGAGCTGGATCCAAACTTTGCGCTGGCTTGGGCCAGGCTGGCGATGGTTTACAACAACTTGGGCGACGAGGCGGATGCGGACGACGCTTCTCGACATGCGTACGCGTTGAAGGACCGTGTCAGCGAGCGGGAACGCCTGTACATCCTTTCAACCAGTTCTGATCTGACGGAACGACGGACTACTCTGGAGCTCTACCGCAGCACCTATCCCCGCGACTCCGTTCCCTACGTGAATCTGTCAGGGCTTGATACCGATCAACAGGCTGAGAAAGACCTTTTGCAGGCCCTTCGCCTCGATCCCGGCTCACCCTTTGCGTATGCCGATCTGGCCGAGATTTATGTTGCCCGCGGCAGCATGGCCAGGGCCATGGCAACCTGCCGCGACGGGCTGGGCCGGGTTAGTGGGTCCCCAGAACTGGCGGCGCAGTGCTACGAAGTTGCTCTGGCGGCGCAGGACCAGGCTAGCTTGCAGGAAATAACCGCTACCCTGAATGCCAGCGTGGGAGGACGAGCGCTCCTCGCCGAGATGGATCGTGACCGGGCGTTCGCGCAGGGCCAGGTGCAGCGGTCCCGCGAGAAGAACGAGCGCTTGCTCGAGGCCCTCCGGGATTACCATCTCCCCAGTCTTGTCCTCTCCAAAGTGCTTCCTTATACCCGTGTGCAGTTGGCGGCCGGATACAAGATCCCCGTCTCGGAGCAACTGCGGGCCTATCCGGGATTGGCCGCGCACTTCCTTCCTGCGCTGTTGGCTTCCGCCGAGGCCGGGGAACCCCAGGCGGGCGGGCGCATTAAGTCCGAGGCCCTCAAGGACAGCAACGATCCCTTCGGCCGGTACGTGGACGCACTGTTAGCCTTCCAGCGCGGCCAGTTGCCGCGGGCGCTGGCGCTGTTCCGCAGCACGAGAGAGCTGCGCGATCCCTTCGTTTTCTGGTACAGAGGCTCGATCTACCTGCGCGCCAGCCAATCCGCACAGGCGACCGCCGATTTCAACAAGCTGCTGGACGGGGCCAAGCCGACTGCTCCTTTGTATCCCTGGGCGGCCTTCGCCCACATCGGCTTGGCGCGCTGCTTGGCGCAGGCAGGGAGAAGGCCGGAGACGCGCGCCGAGTACGAGAAGGCGTTCGCCCTGTGGAAGGATGCCGACTCCGACATTCCGCTCTTGCAGCAAGCCAGAGCCGAGTATGCAAAGGTGCATTAGGGCCCGCAGTGTGCGTTTCGTTGTTAGGAGTCGTTTCACGTGAAAAACGCTTTGGAATGAAACACAGACCAGCAACAGACCTACTGCTCCACCGCTCATCAGAACGATACTGAATTCGAGTCTCGGGGTTGGTAAAGTTCAACGCTGTCAAAGATAGGAGGAACAATGAAGAAATACGAATACGTAAGAGCAACCCTGACCCTGAAGCCAACGAGGGTGGCAGGAGCAAAAATGAGGAAGGCAAAAGAAAGCATTCGGGGCCCATGGACTGGAACCCTCGTGGTTACGAATTGGATCCAAAGTCCTTCAACCCAACTGCAGGTCGCGGGGTCGCTCGAACCAAAAACAACTCTAACTAAACCCAAAAAAACGAAGGCCCGGCGCGCTCGGAAACAAAAGGAGCGGTAGCGCACGATGCTGACTCACTTAGGTGCCCCCATTGAGGTAGATTTTGAACTCCTGCCGTACTGTAACCTGAGGTGTGTTCACTGTTATTCCAACGCAGGTCCTGACCAACCGCGCATCGGGCTCTCCCTGAGAAAGATCGAGGCCCTGTGCGACGAACTGGTCGACCTGCAAGTGTTCAAGATCTACCTCGGGGGCGGCGAGCCCTTTGCTCATCGAGATATCCTCGACATCATCCAGCTTGCGGCCCAGCGCTCCCTGGCGGTCACCATCAGCACCAATGGCGCGCTCCTCACCGAAAGGCGACTCGACGCTCTTCGCCGGGTTCCCCCGGCGCTGATCCAGGTCAGCGTCGACGGTGCCTGTGCCCGCACGCACGATGGAATCCGGGGAATCGGATCTTTCGACAAGGCCGTCCGCGCCTTGCAACTCCTGGTGCGGGCAGGCCTGTGCACCGCCATTGGGACGGTGGCGTGTCAAAGCAACTACCGGGAAATCCCGGACATGCTACGACTCACCTTGGACCTGGGGGTGAGGAGCTTTCACCTGATGGGGCTGCAGCCCGCGGGACGGGCGCTCTCCCACTTCGAAGACCAACAGCTGACGGAGGAGCAATGGCTCGTTCTGCACAAGTTTTTCAGCCACCGGGCCGCCGCGCTGTCCAATCGCATCGAGTTTCACATTGAGATCGACAAGTTTGTGCTCTTCAAGAACAGGCTTTTCACTCCCCAGAACCACCTGGATAAATTTGCGAAGATGTGGTGCACGTGCCCTTGCAGCAGAAGCCTGTGCACGATCACTGCCAATGGAGATGTGCTGCCGTGTGCGCTGATGCGCGATGTGGTCGCCGGAAACGTCCACCGGCAGTCTCTACGCGAGATCTGGAAGCGCTCGGCCGGGTTTGCAGCAATACGGCGGCGCTCTTTGGGGATCGCCGCCTGTAGCGATTGCCATTTTGGGGATTGCTGCCAGGGAGGCTGTGCCGCCGTAACTCATAATCTGACCGGGAAATTCACGGGAGCTGATCCGCGATGCGAACTCGCCAAATGAAAACTTTCTCTAGTCTGAAGCCGGCGCTGCGGCCCGCAGTCCGGTACCGCCGAGAGCTGGAAGGGGTGATCATCTTCGATCCGGCGAGCATGGGCATTTACGCCACCAACCCGACTGGGTTCCTGATCCTGAAGAAGATCAACGGCAGGACATCCTGCGCGGAGATCGTGGAGCGACTGCAACGCCGCTTCGTCTCGACTTCCAGGCGCACTCTGCGGAGGGACCTGCGCCGGTTCCTGGAAGATCTCGCGAGCGTCGGCCTCGTCGACTTCGAAGCGTGACCGCCGCTAGCCTCGCGGCGAACTGTCGCTCCATGAAATGCGACAGCGTTTCGTGTTTCTCCTTCTCTCAGAGGCTGGCGTCAGCTCAGACCTGTCGCTCATATGCACGGCCCCCGCTCCATAGTTCCTGTGAGCTGGGTGCCGGGGATCTCTATCCCGCCTATATGCGCGGCGAAGCCCATCTAGCTGTGCATCAGGGCAACGAAGCGGCGGCTGAGTTCCAGAAAATCCTCGACCATCGGGGAATTGTGCTCAACGAACCCATCGGAGCACTCGCGCATCTCCAAATCGGCAGGGCCTATGGCATGCAGGGCAACACCATCAAAGCCAAGGCCGCCTATCAAGATTTCCTGACGCTCTGGAAAGACGCCGACCCCGACATTCCCATCCTAAAGCAAGCCAAGGCAGAGTATGCGAAGCTGCAGTAGGTTCTGGGTTACAAAAGTGACTTAGCAGGAGGGCACCATGTGGCGAGAGCGGACACTGAAGGTTGTGTTGGTGTTGGTGGGATTGCTTTTTTTGGCTTTAGTTTATCCCTTGATGATGTTTGTGCGGCAAGCGCCTACGTTGGCGATGATGCTTAGCCTTTATGTCACACTCGGCATTTTCTTGCTGCTGGCAGCCCGTGACCCGTCGGCAAATCGCAGCCTGATCGCCTTCACGGCATGGTCGAGCTTTGCCCATGCCGGACTTATGGCGGTGCAGGCATTCCGTAATCTCATCCCACGCGGAGAACTGGTGGGCGTGGCTGCGCTTACCATCATCGGCGTAGCCCTGATTGTGCTGGCTCCGGGGAAGCAATCAGTCGAGCGAGAATCAGCAGCGCCGGTCCTGACATCCTGATCCTGAAACACGCCAAACCGGAGTACGCGAAATGGCAGTAGCTCGTTTGGGCTTTCTACCGAGCCCTGCGTGTCACTTGTCGCCGTGGATGCGCTCGGCGGGCACCCGAACAGATTGAGCGCAACCCGGGCGAGTAAATTCGACGTTCACGCTTGAGTGACCTCGATTATCTGTGCCGGGTTGACGATGGCGGTCACACTTCCGTAGACGATGTGAATCTTGCGACCGGCGGAATGCGCCTTGATGGCTGTGATGTTCGCCGTGACGACCTGCCCGGAGTAGAGACGGACTCGCACGGTCGAGCCGACCTCATATTTCACTGCCCCTGTTTTACTCATTCAGACTCAGCCTGAGATGATTTCGTTTTCTTGGGAAACAGCTTCCTGACGCCTTTCTTGATTTCTTAAGCCACGTACAAAATCACCGAAGCGATTGTAAACGCGGGGCTAGTCCCCTCGACAAGGAATGAAAGTGTAACGCCTGCAGACCTTGGGAAGAAGCAAAGCAACACGACTCCAAACAGGCAGCGTTCCCGTGCACGAGTCCGGTTACCGAAACGGATGCAGGGTGTGCTGAAGAAACTCTTTCGGAAGCGGAAGTAGCTCACCGGCGTCTCTTGAGCGGCTGGCCCAATCGACGATGGTCTGGTAGTGCGCGAACTCGGTAATTTCCCCGAGCCACTGCGTTCCACTCGCGTCCGAAATGGTGACAATATTCGGGATGTCGCACGGTCCCAAACAGCCGCTGATGGTGAGTTGCACTCGTTTCAGCAAGCCTCTGGCGCGCCACTCTTTCTTGAGCCAGTCCACGGGAACAGGCGGTCTGCCGTTGGCGGTGTTTCCGCAGCAGCATCCTTGGCAAACCGTCACGTGCCCGATGACGAGACGGTTGGTGGTCAGGGCAAAGGTATCGCTGTGATTCATGATTCTTGGCCGAAGGGAAGCAACAATGGAGTTGCAGGTCCCCTACCGTCTGCTATTCCTGTGCCACCGCGGGCGACCGCGAAAACAGGCCGCTCACAAGTTTGTTCGCAGAAGAAACAGGCGGAAGCAGCCGCGCGGAATTCAAGATAAACGTCATTTCGGACGACACGTGAATAAAAGCGGCGAGAAGCGGATTGAGAAATCCAAACGCGGCCAGCCCGACACCGATACTATCTACCACGAGCGTTCCCACAAAGTTTTGCATGATGGTACGGTGACAGCGCCGCGCGATGCGAACGGTTTCCACAAACTTGGTGAGATCGGAACCGATCAGCACGATATCGGAGCTTTCGCGGGCGACATCGGTGCCCGACCCCATGGCCACGCCGATCGTGGCTTGGGCCAGGGCGGGCGCATCGTTCACTCCATCTCCTACCATCACGACCTTCTTGCCCTGGGCCAGCAGTTCCTCGACGCGATGAAGCTTTTGCTCGGGTAGCAATTCGGCAGCGATTTCGTCTACTCCTAAGCCCTCTCCGACAGCTTTGGCAACGCTTGTGGAATCACCGGTGAGGAGAATGGTCCTCAAACCCATCGACTTGAGATCCTTGATCGCGTTCCTTGCTTCTGGGCGCAACAAGTCCGCCACATGGATCGAGCCGAGCAGGCGTCCATCCAGTGCAACAAGCACCGCTCCGTCTGAGTCGCTCTTTTGTGCCTCTGTGCCGACGCCCCCCTCTTGCTCTAGGTGCATCCAGTTGCCCACCACAATGCGTTGACCGCCGCTCATGGCAACGACGCCTCTCCCTGGCGTGTAGGCAAAGTGATCGGGCTGGCGCACGTGCACGCCGAGTTGCGACGCTTTGTTCAAGATGGCTTTTGCCATGGGATGTTCGGATTGCGATTCCGCGATCGCCGCCGCTTCGAGCAGGACTGTGCCGCTCACGTCGCCCGAGGGACGAATCTCGGTCACGGCGGGAGTGCCGAACGTGAGAGTTCCCGTCTTGTCCAGCAGAATGGTGTCTACGTCCGCGAGCTTTTCGAGATACAACCCGCCTTTGACAATCGCGCCGTCTTGCGCCGCTCGTCCAATGGAGCCGAGGATAGCGAGGGGTGTTCCTGCGGCGATGCCGCATGCGCCGGCGACGATCACCACGGAGATGGTGGACCGTGTGTTGTGGGTGATGAAAAAGGTTATCGCCGCCGCGGCCAGGGCGAAATAGACGAGGTAGCCCGCCAGCCGGTCTGCGATTCCCTGAATGGGGGCTCGGGACTTTTCGGCTCGTTCGACGGCCTCAATGATCTTGCCAAAGGTCGTATCCCGGCCCAAGCGCTCGACGCGAACTTCGAGCGCCCCCGACTGGTTGATCGTGCCAGCATATACCACAGCCCCAGCGGCTTTTTCGACGGGCATCGATTCGCCCGTGATGGGTGCCTGGTCAACGAACGAATGACCTCCGACAACCGTGCCGTCCACAGGAATGCGGCCTCCCGGCCGAACCAGAACTTCCTCGCCAACAGAGACCTGTTCAACATCTGCGTCCTTCCAGTCTCCCTCCCGGCGAACGGTTGCGGTGCTTGGAAGAAGGTCAATCAAGCGTTGGATGGCTCGGCGGCCTCGGCCGACGGTGAGGCCCTCGAGAATCTCGGCAACGAGGACGAACAGGGTTACGACGAGCGCGGTAAACAGTTCGCGGATTGCCAGTGCTGCTACGATGGCAATGGTCATGGAAAGTTCCATCGTCATGCGGCGTTGCACGATGTTCTCCCAAGCTTCGTGAAAGATGGGAAACCCGCCGACGAAAGTGCAAATCACGCCAATAGCCGTGATGTATGGATTCCTGGCGCCTCCGAGAAACCAGATCGCCCCTGCCGCTGCAGCCACAAACAGGACGCGGTTGACTTCGCGCCAGCTCAGTGCGTGTCCGTGATCTTCTTCGTGGTCGGCGTGGCCGGAGGACACATGCTCTTCGATGTCGCGGGCATGTTTGTGAGTGTCAACCTGTTTTATTTTTGCTTGGGTCATGAGCGCATCTCCGCTTCGCACTACTTCTGAAAGTTTGAGGGCTACTTTAGATAGGCATGCACCACGTCGATGAGTTCTTCCGCCGCTTCTGCCTGCGGAGACTTCTTGCCCTTGCGTGGAATGAGCACGTGGAATCGGATATGCCCTTCCATCACTTCCGCCATGAGTCCGTTCAACGCGCCGCGGCAAGCCGCCATGAGCTGCAACACGCTGGAACACTCATGCTCTTTGTCGAGGGCTCGCTCGATGGCTTCTACCTGTCCTCGAATCCTGCGAACCCGACTCAAGAGTTTTGTTTTGTCCTTTGCCGTGTGGGCCATTTGATCCGTCCTTAAAAACATACCCTAGTACAGTATAGCGGCCATTGGCAAGCACGTAGTCGCATACCGATCCAGTGAGGCCGCGAGACTAAACAGCACTGATTCCCAGTAAACTTCAAAGGGGCGACGGACGAGAGGCGAGACGTGCCTGGTAAAAAAACTAGTCTTTGCCCTAAACTTCTCAATGCGTGTGAACTAGCGGCCTCTTTTTATCGTGAGACCGGCATGCCTAAAATCGACCGAATCCGGTGACAGTCACTCACCTCGCGTGGCGATCCGCCCGTCCCGTCCAGCCACTTCGTGAAATCCATCAGCTTGACCTCGTGCTCGACGCGAACGTCCGCAACCGACACCTTGACGACATTGAGGGCGCAGTTCATGGATTTCCGATGGCTATTTACTTAATGGATCGGCGTTAAAGATTTAAGCGCTTTGGGCAACCGACTTGCGTTTTCATCCGTCTAAGCTGGTACACTGAAACTATAAGTCTATGCACTCGACCGGGGCTATTTTCGGGCATAAACGCAAGCGGCGCGCGCTGGCGATATTGGGTTGCCTGGCGCTGCTGTACTTCGTCGCGGGTGCGACGCTCCACCATCACACCGGCGACTCCGATACCGCTTGCCACATTTGCCAGGCGCTGCATATGCCTGCACTGGCGGTCGCGCCACTCGACCTGATTCCTGGCGCGCAGCACGTGACCTGGCACGCCTCGGCTCCGGAGCACGCCGCTCCATCGGATTCCTTTTCCCTCCACCGCGCTTCTCGGGCTCCGCCTACCGCGTAATCACATCGTCGTAATCCTTCGCTGAAGTTCCGTGCGCTGAACCCCTCACCCGGGCGGCGTCAACCACCATTCGTTTTGGGGTTCCTATCCACCATTTACGAGAGCGGCCCTTATCGGGGCGGAGGAAAAATGTTTAAGAATTTGCGCAGGAGCTACGCGCTCTTGGCTTTGGGGTTGAGTTTCCTGTTCCTTGCGACGCCGGTCCGCGCGCAATTGGGGAATTCCGGCTCGATCGAAGGCGTGGTCAAAGATCCATCGGGCGGAGCAGTAGCAAACGCCACTGTCGAAGCCTCGAACCCAGTCAGCAGCTTCCGCCGCGAGACGACCACGAGCAGCGATGGTAGCTTCCGTATCACCAACGTGCCGTTCAATCCCTACCACATGGTCATCACGGCAACCGGATTTGCAACATACACGCAGGATGTTGACGTACGCTCGACGGTTCCGACCACGGTGCAAATCGGCCTGAAAATCGGCACGGCGGAGACCAGCGTAACCGTCACCGAGAAAGGCTCCGATCTGATCGAGACCGAATCGACCTTCCACACCGACGTGGACCAGGGGCTGATCGACAGGCTGCCTCTGGAAAGCGCCTCGTCGTCCGTGAGCTCGCTGGTTACGCTGGTGACTCCCGGTGTCGCCGCAGACTCGAACGGGCTCTTCCATGGGCTTGGCGACCATGCGGAAAATTCTTTTTCCGTGGACGGCCAGCCGATCACAGACCAGCAGAGCAAGGTTTTTTCCAACCAGATTCCATCGGATTCCATTCAATCACTGGAGGTCATCTCTGGCGCGCCGCCCGCTGAATTTGGCGGCAAAACGAGCCTGGTGATCAAAGTTACAACGAAATCAGGTCTCGGAGTTACCACGCCGACCGGCAGCGTGACGGCTTCTTACGGTAGTTTTGGAACCAGCAACGTTGGATTCAATCTCGCTTATGGAAACCAGAAGTGGGGAAACTTTGTCTCTCTGAACGGCTTGAACACCGGCCGATTCCTCGATCCGCCAGAGTTCACGGTGATGCACGCCAAAGGCAACGAAGAGAACGTGTTCGACCGCGTGGACTATCAGCTTACCAGCAAGGATTCAGTCCACCTGAACGTCGGCTACTCGCGTTCTTGGTTTCAAACTCCCAATTCATTCGACCAGCAATTTCATTCGTGCCTCGGAGTCACGGGATACACTTGCGCCGCGGGCACAAATATTATTGCCAACAACGTGACCGGCGCTCCTCTGGGGCCGGCGGATCAGCGCTCGAAGATTGGAACCTTCAACATCGCACCAACCTGGACGCGCCTGATCAACTCGAACACGGTGTTTACGTTCGGCGGCTTTGTACGGAAAGATCAGTATAACTACTACCCCAGCAGCGACCCTTTGAACGATCTGGCGCCCGACCTCCAGGCCGAGACGGCCATTCAGAATCGGAAGCTCACTAACGTCGGGGCGCGCGCCGATGTTTCCTACGTGAAAGGGGTCCACAACGTAAAGGCTGGTATCACGTTTGAGCACACATTCCTCACGGAGGATGACGGCTTCGGCATCGTCGATCCGACGTTCAACGATCCCGCGAGCCCTACATTTAATCCGATCCTCGCGCCGTACGACTTGACGCGCGGAGGGACTCTATTCCTCTTTCACGGCCACACGGATGTGAAGGAAGTCGCGATGTATCTCCAGGACACGATTACCAAGGGGAGTTGGTCCTTCAACCTGGGTATCCGGGGAGACCTTTACCGAGGTATCAGTCATGCGACTCAGGCGGAGCCGCGGCTTGGTATTGCCTACAACATTAAGCCGACCAACACGGTGCTCCGCGTTTCTTACGCGCGAACCCTCGAGTCCCCATTCAATGAGAATCTGGTGATTGCCAGCACGGGATGCAGCATCCCTGTCCTCGCCGCTATTGTGCCGCCGCCCGGAGTCCCTTGCACAGCGGGGCCGATTACTCCGGCCTTTCGCAACGAGTTCCACGCGGGCTTTCAACAAGCGTTTGGGAAGTACCTGGTCGTCGACGCCGAATACCTTTGGAAGTACACGCACAACGGCTACGACTTCGGTGTTGTGGGCGCCACGCCCATCACCTTCCCGATCGAGTGGCAGCGCAACAAGATCCCCGGTTATGCGATCCGCGTGAGTGTGCCCGACTTCCATGGCTTCACGGCACTCGTGTCCATGTCCGGCGTGGCGGCGCGCTTCTTCCTGCCGCAAGTTGCCGGGTTGCCGATCATCGGTCCGGGCACCAGCGTCTTCCGCATTGACCATGACGAATTCTTTAACCAGACGACGCACCTGCAATACCAGCCGTGGAAGCGCGGGCCATGGGTCGGCTTCAACTGGCGGTACGACAGCGGACTCGTCGCGGGAGCTGTGCCGTGTTTGGCCGCCACGGCAACTTGCTCGGCGGCGACATCGATCGCAGACGGGGGAACAAACCCCAATATCGGGACTGGCCAAGTGGCCCTTGTGAACGCCATCCTCGGACTGCCTCTGACTGCCGATCAGGAGTTTCAGGCCGGTCTTACCTGCGATGGCAAACCCGCTGCTCCCAACCCGCTCGGACCTGCGCTTGCGACGTGCGACGCAGCTGGGCTGGGATCTATTTACGTCAAGGTACCGGGCCCCAATAAAGAAAATGACGACCACACTCCGCAGCGCATCCAGCCACGCAGCTTGTTTGACGCCAGCGTGGGACATGACAATCTCTTCCGCGGCGACCGTTACAAGTGGAGCCTGCGCTTCACGGTCATCAACGTGGCCAACAAAGTCGCCCTTTACAACTTCCTGTCAACGTTCAGCGGTACGCACTACGTGACGCCGCGCGCCGAAACCGTGGAGCTCGGCTTCCACTTCTAGACCTCTGCACCATAGAAAACTGCCTCGCGCACAATTACGTCTGTGCGCGAGGCTTTTCATTCATCCGATCGCGGCAGAAATTCGCGCCGCCCGTAGCAGCTATTTCCTTCTCGGCGCCCCACGAGGATATGCAAAGGCGGAATTTCGCTGTCCACAGCCAGGATGCAAGTAGACGGATATGGTCGGTTCAGTTGACATTGGGAGATCCGACATTTTCCTGCCATGAGAAAGTCTACCCTTTCAGAGATGCGTCACCTCGCCAAGCAAAGAGGCGGGAAATGCATTTCGAGGCGATATATCAGCTCGAGAATCCCATTGCGTTGGAGGTGCAGGCGCGGCCATCAGTGGAAAGCAATGCCCACGAATGTGAGTAGAGGCAGTTGGTGTCCGATTTGTGCGCACAGAAAGCGGCTAACGCTCGGAGAAATGCGAGCGTTGGCTGCCCGTCGTGGAGGTGAATGCATCTCTGACCAGTATATGAACAACGAGACGAAACTGCGGTGGAGATGCGCGGCCGGACACGAGTGGGAAGCAGCCCCAGCGTTGGTACAGAGAGGACGGTGGTGCCCACATTGTGCGCATGTGGCGCGCCTTTCTTTGCACGCAATGGCAGCGATCGCCACGTCGCGAGGGGGTCGTTGCTTGTCGAGCGAATACATCAATGTAGAGACGCCTCTGTCGTGGAAGTGTAAAGCGGGCCATCAATGGACAGCGACACCTGCTTCTATTAGGAGCGGGAGGTGGTGTCCTTTCTGTGTACACAATCGGCGACTCGAACTAGAAGCGATGCAGCGCCTCGCACGGGAGCGCGGAGGGAAATGTCTCTCAACTAGGTACGTCAACAACCATCATCCACTCTTATGGGAATGTAAGCGGCGACACAGGTGGAAAGCGACGCCAGGCAATGTGAAAGGAGGCAAAAGGAAACGCGGGACTTGGTGTCTCGAATGCTACAACTTGCGACGCAGGTTCCACGCAAAACATTCGATCGAAAGAATGAAGAAGCTCGCTCGGAGACGGGGCGGCCTTTGCCTCTCAGAGGAATACATAAACTCCAAGAGCAGGCTGCGGTGGCAATGTGACAAAGGACATTGCTGGCTCGCCGTGCCGGTGGCCATTCGAAGGGGGTCTTGGTGTCCGGTTTGTGCGCGAAATCAGAAACTGACGCTGGAGGAATTTCATTCGTTGGCGGCTCGCAGGGGCGGAAGATGTCTATCTACGCGTTACAAGAACAAATCGACCCTGCTCCGATGGCAGTGCGCGCTCGGACATCGGTGGCATGCGCAACCCGGAACGATTAAGCGGGGCACTTGGTGTCCTAAATGCGCAAACATACGGAGAAGGAGCCCCTGGAGACCAGCCGTCCCAAAGGGGCGCCCTTTATAATGCGTTTATCAGTAGATGACTTGCTGAGGACAAAGCGATTCCGCCCTGTCGTTGTTGAGACAATTTGCCAGTGCAGAATAAATAGGTAATTGGGGCACCTAACCCGCAGTCCGTCTTGCTTTCATGCCCTGTTGCTTCCCACACGGGGGGAATCATTGAGGTTCATTTTAGCTGCTTCGCTCCTCTACCTGATCCTCACGCTTCAGTCCACGGCAGCACAGTCAGCAGTTGACGAAGAACCCGAAACAAATCCCGGGCGTCCCACCGTTTCGACTCCTGCAACAATCACGCCTGTGGGATATCTGCAATTTGAAACGGGTTTTGTACCTGCGTATGAGTCGCCCGAGTTTTCCTCGCGGTACAGCCTAAGTGAAGCCATAAAGATCTCCGTCGCACTGCGCTTGGAGTTCTTGGCTGTCGGTGAACCTATAGCCCATTCCACGACCGAAGGAGCGAGCGCGAACCGCGCGGCTGATATTTTCGTGGGTGCGCAAGGCGTGCTTTACCACGGGGAGGGCGCGAAGCCGACGCTGGCGGTGGGCTATTTCCATCGTGCGTATGATGGCGGGGCTCCGGAGTTTGATTACGGAAGTCCGACCAACTCTTTTCTGGTTCTGGCAAGCGCGGATGTGAAGGGATTTCACTATGATGCGAACGCTTTTTTCACGGAATTGGAGCAAGGGCCGGTGCGTCGCGGACAGTTTGGCCAGTCACTGACGATTTCGCATCAGTTCCTGCGCCGCTTCACGCTGGCTGGAGAGATATGGCACTTCACGCAGCCGTTCCTGAGGAGCAATGCTGTCGGAAATCTTTGGGCCGTCAGCTATTCGGCGCGGAAAACGCTGGTTTTTGATGCGGGATTCAATCACGGACTAACGGGGACATCCACAAGTTGGGAGGCGTTCGTGGGGTTCACATATTTGTTGCCGCATCGTCTTTGGAAGGCTCAATACAAATTTTAGTGGAAGGCCGATGCCGCATTATCCTAGATCGCGCTCCGGCTGCCTTGTCCAATGTGCCGCGGTCGGTCCGACGTCACACGTTCCTCGAAACCTCCGCGATTTGGCGCACCCGTGGATGATGTGGGCGTGGGGGGGGGGGGGGCTGCATTTGGCTCCAATTGACTTGGCAGATAAAACGCGCCCTGGGAATTAAAGGTTCCGTCTCGGCTCGACGACGCTTCGTAACCAACCCTTTAGCTCTGGGCAGGTTTGTGAAATTTAAAGTTCTTCGCCAACCCCTGCATCTGCAGTCATCCTAGCCGAGCTGTCGATAACCGGAGTTCACGGGATGGGTCCAGGGCGAGAAAGCGGATGATCTTGAAAAAAAGCGTAAAGGAAAAAGTGGAGGAAAAGTCAAAAAAGTCCCACACTTCGAACGCGCGTATGGGCACCCTGATCTTGTCGAGCCTCGGCGTACGGTCACCCGCCATGGATTGGTCGGTGCCTTCAGGCGGATGGCGGCTAATCTGCAATCCTTACAAACGTGCGCTTCGGCAAAGGAAAATCGGCCCGCTCTCCAAGCCAAGAAAAGAGAGCTGACGCGGTTTCTAGGGCCGCCAAGGAACCATCTGCATCGAGCGGATAGGCTTTTGATTCGATCTCATTGACTACCCCGGTGTGAGCTAGTTTGTTCCGGGTCGTACATAGACATTTCGCTTTCTGGTACAGGGTTTCGTTTTCAACGAGCAGCGATCTCCGAAGCACGTATAACGCGAGCTCGTTTATTAGCACGTCAAAATCAGAACGGCGACGCAGCCGTTCGTAAATCGGATCTTTCAACACCAATGTCCCTTCAGCCGGAGCACGCTCAATGACCCGGAACCGTTCATCATGGGGGGCGGCAATGACGCGCTCATACGCCTTGTCGATGACGGATCCGAACACAACCTCCGCTGACATCGCGGCATACAAGATGGCCCTACGGAAGTCTGCTTCTCGGTGAGCAGCAACCGCGTCGAGAAAGAGCACTTCGTGAGTTGGCGGAATGAAATTGGCACCGGGTGGTGCTGTCGCACGAACATGCTCAGCGGTGATCGCAGTTCTCCACCAGTAGTCCTGAACCATGGTGTTCTGGCTCTTAGGGAGAGCCATGGAAGCAATGATCGGAGGGCTGCTCAGCTCGATGAACGTACAAAAGAGCAAGGACTGATAGTTTGGAATTGTCGCTTGCCCTCCCGCATGACGTAACCTCAAGAGCAATTTCCCAGCTATTTGCGCCAAGTTCAAGGGTAAGTCTCCGGACTTGACGGGTCCGGACTGCTTATACGCTTCAATGACCTGATCGTCCTTGGTGGCAAGCACGATTTCAGGGGTCATGATGAAGTACTTTCCTGGCGCGATTGAATCACAATGCGTCACTGCCCTAGGTAACGGCAGTTGGGGGTAAAGGAGGGGACTCAGCAAAGCCCACTCGTCCGCTTCGGACAGCGCGAAAAGCGTGGGATCGCCGGCATTAAGTTTCCAAGAGATGAGACCGCGGAATTGAAAGCAGGCTAGGAGCATTTGGTACCCCATCAAACACTACGCGAATTGGGCGAATCGCAACCGGGATGGACTGAACCAGCCAACCGAACAACCGCTAGCCTGCTACTCGTTGCAGTTTCGTACTAGCCTACGACATGTGCTGGCGTCATGGGCGGGTGGTCCAGATGCCCGCGCCCGTGGCAACGCTTCAGACCATTGGGCATCGAACAACACCACACTCCCACGCGTAAAGCCGACACGTGGGGCACTCACGGCATCATAACGCTCCGTTCATCTATAAAGATAAATATACCCAGTCGATGCGGCCACCCGCCTAATCTCGAATACAAAGACCTCGCCGCTAGGATTCAAGACGCTGCCTAGATCGGTGGCGCAGTTTGGCGACGGAAATAATCGCAGTAGTCCACATCCGAGCTTGCAGGTTCTGGATACCAATTGAATGATCCGCCGCGAGACTGGTATCCAACTAACCGAAACCTCTTCCGTTGTGTTGACCGAGGCTGAGGCTCTATTGCGTACTCCATCCACAAATCCATATCGGCACATTGCACCTTCTGAACTAGAGTACTCCATAGCATCAAGCACGGCTCTGATCGCGAGTCTCCAGGTAGTAGCTGATACGCGTTCGGCACTGCCGCACTGCTTAGTCTTCCAATTCTCACAGGTCTTCCTTGATTCTCCCCTAGTATTTGGTTGATGCCACAGAAGAGCTGCCCTGAACTAATCGTGGTTCTACTGCTTTTGTTTGTAACCGAGAATACGGATTCCATGATGTTCTCTGTGAGTGGTGGCAAAACACTGGGAACAATATTTCGTTTTACTTCCTCTTGTTCCGCTTGACGTTGTCGAGTGATGGAAGCATGAACCGATGCACTCGCAGCAGTCAGGAAAAGCAAGCCAATTAACACGAGCGCTCCGATTTTGAACACTAGCGATTTTTCCTTGGAAGCTAGGTAAATCCAGAGCATGTTACTAAGAAAAGCCAGCGGAATTGCCCAGCAGAGCCACCCAAAAACAACATGCCACACACTCTCGCGGGGGACTAGGTCCATCTCGCCATACCCCCATGGAAGAAGCATTGAAACGACGAAATAGATGAAATTCCCGCGCCCTAGGATTTTCTTGGACACCGAATTGTGATGAAGATGAATCAGAGATCACGAGGAGGTGTGTATGAGCAAGGAGAGAGAACCAGCTTCGGGAGCCGCGGAAGGAGCCCGGAG
>Ga0187819_10000673_pt1 | contig 17294 bp, 15 predicted proteins | sample NC_wetland_sal_i_15_FD_132411 | JGI IMG/M metagenome (GOLD analysis project Ga0187819, IMG submission 132411) | Wetland sediment microbial communities from Neuse River Estuary, North Carolina, USA - SO4_4 | ecosystem: Environmental > Aquatic > Freshwater > Wetlands > Sediment | place: USA...
GCCGCACCTGGATCAGTAATGCCTGCAGCGCCCGGGCATCGTATTTTTGCGGTGTGAGGCGGATTAACTCCTGCAACGTGGCTCCGAGCGTCAAGCGTTCGCGGTAGGGACGCTCGCTGGTCATGGCGTCAAAGGTCTCGGCCAGGGCCACGATGCGCACGGGTTGCGGAATCTCGTCCCCATGCAAGCCGTCGGGGTATCCCGAGCCGTCGGCGCGCTCATGGTGCCAGCGCACGATTTCTGGAATCTGTGGCCAGGGAAATTGCACCTGGCTGACGATCTGATGTCCGACGACCGTGTGGTCTCGCATCTCGCGGGATTCTTCCGCGTCGAGCTGCGCAGGTTTTCCCAACAGCCGCTTATCGACGGCAACCATGCCGATGTCGTGCAGATACGCCGCCGAGCGCAACGACGCAACCTCGTTGGGACCCATCCCCAGTGCCTCGCCGATCGCCTGGGAGTAGCGGCCTACCCGCAGCGAGTGGCCGTGAATGTTGACGTGTTTGACGTCGATGGCGGTGGCGAAAGCTTCGAGCGCGTTGTCGTAGAACCCGTGCAGCGAAGCCAGCAGCCGCAAGTTCTCGGAGACCCGTTGCGCCAGCGTCTGGCCGAGAGTGTGGTTCTGAATGGCCAGCGCCACGTAGTGACTCAGCATTTCAAACGCGTCGAGGGCGTCTTCTTCATACACCGCTTCGCCGGGACGGCGTCCCAGGGCGATCAGGCCGGCGAGCTTTCCCCGGACTTTCAATGGGCAAATGCACTTAAACAGTTCGGGCGCGACATTGCCGTTCGAACTCAGAAAGACGTCGTATGTGGAACTGTTGAGCAGCACCGGGCCGGCGGCCGCGGTCAGGGTGTGCACATGGCGGGGAAGCAGGGGAATCAGCGAAGGTTCGGGCAGCAGCGCGAATCCTTGCGCATCGACCGAAGTCAGCAGGGAAGGCCGTTCGCCGAACGAAAACAGCACGGCCTCATGCGCGCCGGCCGCTTCCATTACCGCGCTCAGCATGGCGTGAGCGGTTTGGCGGAAGTCGCGGTCCGCTGTTAGTTCGGGCCCCAAATCCGCCAGCGCTTCGACTGTTCGTAACAGCTTCTTGAGATTGGTTCCCTGCAATCCTCTTGCGGAGGCGCCTGCGAGAAACCAGAGCGGTACCAGCGTAGCATCGCTCCGCAGCCCGATTGTTAGTTAGTTTGGTGCAGACCACCGGGTGATATTGACTTCGCGGCGACTGCCGAGCTGCGCTCGGCTTGGACCCTTCGACTTCGCTCAGGGCAGGCTCGCGAGGGCGCCCGTCCCCACACAATCACACAATCACACGATCTAGACCCCGACTGGGAAGGGCTTGGTGTGGGTTTCCTGGCCCACTGACAGTCCGGCGAAACGGCCTTGCAGCAGCGACATCGTCCCCGTGACCCAGTAGCCGATCACGAACAACACCAGGAAGGGAACGGTAAAGTAATTTTCGTTGTCGATGGCGTAGAAGATCGCCAGCGCGAAATAAGTTCCGATCGCCAGTTCAATCCACGGAACCCATCCCAGGCGCTTGCGGTACTTTTTCGCGCCGACCTTGTCTTTTTTCGATTCGACGCGGTACTTGGGAGTGCGCGCGAAGGCGGTCTGCTTGCCCACCAGCGCCTCCAGGACGGCAATCGTATTGGTGACCGTCAACCCGATCCCCAGAGCCATCAGCAGCGGCAGGTAGAGCAGAGAGCGCAGCCAGCTTTTCGGAAACAGTTCTTTCTGCGAAACCAGATAGAAGCTGGAAATGGAAAACGTCGAAGCCATGAACAAGGGCAGGTCGATATAGAGCATCTGGAACCATCCCTGGTAGAAGCGAATAATCATGGCGGGCATCAGCAGCACCGAAAGCACAATCATCAGCGGATAGCTCAGATTGGCGGTCAGGTGATACCAGGCTTCGATTTTCTGGTGCCGCGAGGCGTCGCTCGCGAAAACCTTGGGCAGTATTTTCTTGGAGACCTGGATCAATCCCTTGGCCCAGCGCGCCTGCTGCGTCTTGAACGCCGTCATTTCCACCGGCAACTCGGCCGGACATTCGACGTCCTGCAGATAAAGAAACTTCCATCCCTTGAGCTGGGCGCGATAGGAGAGATCGGTATCTTCGGTGAGCGTGTCGTGCTCCCACCCGCCCGCCGCGTCAATGGCCGAGCGCCGCCACATTCCCGCGGTGCCGTTGAAATTGAAGAAAACGCCGCTGCGCGACCTTCCCGAGTGTTCCAGCACGAAATGGCCGTCGAGCAGAATCGCTTCCACCTCGGTCAGCACCGAGTAGTTGCGGTTGATGTGCGTCCAGCGTGTCTGCACCATGCCTACCTTGGAATCGGTGAAGTGGTGGATGCACTTCAACAGAAAATCGGAGGGCGGAACAAAATCCGCGTCAAAGATGGCGACGAATTCTCCCGCCGCCGTTTTCAATCCTTCCGCCAACGCGCCAGCCTTGTAGCCCTCACGATTGTCGCGGTGCAGGTACCTGACCGGATGTCCGAGGGCGGCGTAGCGCTCCACCAGAAGGCGGGCGACTTCTACCGTTTCGTCGGTCGAGTCGTCGAGCAGTTGGATGTCGAGTTTTTCGCGCGGATAGTCGAGCCGGCAGACGGCGTCGAGCAGCCGGTCTACCACGTATTGCTCGTTAAAGATCGGCAACTGCACGGTGACCCGTGGCAGGTCATTGAAATTGAAATGAGACGCGGGTTCGGTCGTCTTGTTCTTTTTGTGCTTGTAATAAAGATAGACCAGCCAGTAGCGGTGCCCGCCGTAGGCCGCCAGGATGATGAGGACGATGAAATAAGGAATCAGCAGCGCCAGATCGAATGCGTTGACCTGGTAGAGGCCCTGGAAAGTCTTGTCCAGAAAATGATGGCGAAGGTACGGCATCAGGCCCTTGGAAGCAAAAATAACGACCAAGGCCGACTGAGCCAGCGGGGACGAAGTGAGGGTCAAAGACATGCATTCAAACGAAAGATTGCGGAACAAGCATTGTAACTGATCGGGCAAAGCTGATTGAGGCATTGAATCATTGAGTCATTGGGCCATAGGAAAAAGAGAAATGATTCAATGCCTCAATGATTCAATGGGATCACCGCCACTCCTCGGCCACCTGGCTAAGCTTCAGCTCAAGTTGCTGACGGGAACCTTCCTCCACTTTCAACGCCGTGCCATTGGCTTCCTGGGATTTCAGGAAGTCGGGGTCGCGCCAGACGCCTTCTTCCACGTCCTGCCAGGCATAGAGCCTGTAGCTGCCCCGAGCCAGGCCGCGAATCGTGAAGCGTCCATGCTGGTCGGTCGCGCCGGTCACGAAGCGATCGGGAAGCTTGCGGTATTTTTCCTCGGGCACGGCGACCACGGTGGCGTTGGCGACCGGATGATCAGTATCGACATCCTTTTCCTTTTCAACGACCGTTCCTTCGACCGTGCCTCCCTTGTAGCTCACCAGCAGATCGAGCGTCGCGGGCCCGCTGGCCGTGAATCCGGTTGCGATATCCTGTCCGCCGCGCGTTGCCGATTTCAGGTAGAAACCCTGCCCTTCGCCCCCGTACACTTGCACGATGTAATTGCCGGGGTTCACGTTTTTCCACTCAAAATTGCCCAAGCGGTCCACAAGCGCGTTCTCGCCAAAGAAATCCTGCGACATGAAGAAGGCCGGATCTTCCGGCAACTCGGCTGGGCGCAGGTTTACGGAATATTGAGTGAGTGTCCCTGGCCCCCTGCCTTCGACTTGCAAGCGACCGGAAAGCTTGAAGGAGGGTAACGGAGCCAGCTTCACGCCTTCCACGTCGGCGGCCACGACGTTGATATCCTGGCGTGCAGTCAGCGTTTGCGATTCTGTGCCGGCCGATGCCCTCAGCACATACGATCCCGGAGCGACCCCACGCAACTCGAACTGGCCGTCCGGCCCGACTTCAATGGAGTGGTCAGAATCTCCTGCTTTGGAGACGAGGTCCACGGTGGGCTTCTGGCCGGCCGTAACGCCGGTCACGATGCCGCGAACCCGATACGTTCTCGCCGGCGTCAACGAGAGGTTCACCGGCATCTCGTCACCCGCCTTCAGCGTCACCGTCGAGGCCTGCATGGCATCGTAGGTGCCCGGATAATAGGTGGTGACGTAACGGGTGTCCGGCTGGAGGTCGCTCTGGTTATCGCCTTGCGGCGATTTCTCCTGCTGCTTTTCGTAATCGCGCATGTCCGGCGGCGGCATGGCCACAACCCAATACTGGCCGGGAAACAAACCAGCCAGACGGTATTCGCCAAGATCATTCGTCGCTTCGCTCCCGGCGGTTTCCCGCGTTGCCTTTCCTGGTTTCTTCTTTTGCGCGACGATTCTGACCCCGGACATCGGGTCGCCATCTTCGTCGGTGACGCGGCCGCTGATGATGGCGGTGGGTAACATCCGAAACAGAAGATCTTCCACGGCATGCCCGGCCTGAACTGTGAAAACGTTGACGTCAGCTTTGAGCCCGCGCCCATTCACCTCGACCAAACCGGTTTTCTCCAGGAAGAGCCGGTACCGCCCGGGCGCGACGTTTTCAATGCGGAAATGGCCGTCGGGGTCGGTCGTGGCGCTGTAGTTTCCGCCCTGCTTCTGGTCTTCCGCGACGACCTGCACCAGCACTTTCTTGAGCGGCTGGCTGCCCGGTTCCTTCACCACGGTACCAGCGATGAAGGATGCGTTTGCCGCGGGCGCGGGGGCCTGCGCGTTCACCAGCATGACGCTGAGAAGGAAGACGGCGATGGCGAGTGAGCGCGTCATGAACACAGAGAGATATAAACCCAGATTGTCATCCTGAGCGAAGCGAAGGATGACAACTCAAATTTAGATTGCGAGTTAACGGGAAGCGACTCCCGCGATTCAGTTCAGGAAACATTGCCGGTAGAGCGTATCGCGCTGCGCCGGACGGAAGCCGGCATCGCGTATGATGCGCCGCAATTCTTCTTCGGTGGTGCAGTTCGTGACGCCCGCGGCGCGGACTACGTTTTCCTCCAGCATCACCGAGCCTACGTCGTTGCCGCCGAAGCGCAAGCCCATTTGGCAGACTTTCAAACCCTGCGTCACCCAACTGGACTGCACGTTCACGAAATTCGAAAGATAGAGCCGCGAAATCGCCAGTAGCTTCAAATACTCGACCGCCGTAGCTTCATCCCAGTGGCGTCCACCGAGGGCGGTGTTGGCGGGCTGGAAACTCCACGGGATGAACGCCGTGAAGCCGCCCGTCTCCTGCTGCAAATCGTAAAGAACCTGCAAGTGATTGATGCGGTGTTCGATGGATTCGCCGACGCCAAACATCATGGTCGCCGTGGTTCTCATGCCGAGCTGGTGCGCGGTGCGATGCACCTCCAGCCAATCGGCGGTCAGGCATTTCAGGCGCGCAATTTTGTAGCGGACTTCATCGTCGAGAATCTCAGCACCGCCGCCCGGAATCGAATCGAGCCCGGCATCGCGCAGACGCGCAATCGTGTCACGCACGCTGAGATTGCTGTATTCGGCGATCGCCAGAATTTCCGAAGCGGAGTAGCAGTGCAGATGAATTTTCGGGAAGCGCTGCTTGATGCCGCTTAACATGCGCTCGTGCCAGTCGATCTTCAGATCGGGATGCAGGCCTCCCTGCATCAGCACGCCCGTGCCGCCGAGTTCCACGGTCTCGCGGATCTTTTCGTAGATGGTGTCGAGGTCGAGGATATAACCTTCTTGGGCCGCCGGGCCCTTCAGCGGACGATAAAATGCGCAGAAGGTGCAATATTCCGTGCAGAAGTTGGTGTAATTGATGTTGCGGTCGATGATGTAGGTGACCGTGCCTTCAGGATGCAGCTTGCGGCGAAGCGCGTCCGCCTCCATGCCAATCCCGATCAGATCGTCGGACCGAAACATCTCCAAAGCTTGCTGCTTGGTCAGGGACATCCTCTTTACCCCACGGTAATGGCTATTTTATCTGGTGAGAGGGGGTGGAGGCGAATTTTGGGGAGAGGGACGAGCTAACCCAGGGGCTTGATGTGCTGACGGATCCAGTCGAGGATTAATGCAAAACGAAATTCGTGCCGCTCCATCGAGCCAACGATGAAGGCGTGTCCATCCAGGCCTTCGACCTCGATGTAAAAACCGTTCCGCCGCAGGAAGACATCAGCGGCGGTGAAAGCGATGCGCTTATTGCCATCCAAGAAGCCGTGGTTGTTGGCGAGCGACTCCATCAGCGCGGCCGCTTCTTCCTCAATGGAGTTGTAACAGCCGGTCTGCGGACGAAAAACGGCGGCCTCAACGGCGCCCTTGTCGCGGACACCCTGAATACCGCCGAACAGCTCGATCAATCCGTGTTGCATGCGGTAGACTTCCGCGACGGTGAGGTACTCCGCCATTTGGCTTTTACTTTGCGAGACGCTGCAGCAGGTCACGGTTCCGAGCCACCGACCGCTCGAACGCATCCATCACTTCGGGACGAACCAGGTGCTGGGATGGAACCACGTTGCGTAGGTAGAACTTGAGTGCCTGCTCTAGGACATGTCGCTTGGTTTGCCCATTCCGCTCGGCAACCGCAACGAACTCATCGTAGAGTTGGGCGTCGATCTCCGGCGTGAATTTTTTGGTCGTAGTGGCGGGCATGGATCTACCTCCCCGTTTGATCTATCTTATTTCTTTACCATGATAAATCAATATAAATATTGTTCTTACTATCGTATTGTAAATACAACTACTTAAATGAAATAGCTATTTTAGCTGGTGAGAGGGGTGGAGGCGAGTTTCGGGTAGCGGGCTACTCGGCGATGACAGGGATGTGGATCATACGCTTTTCCCCGGGGAACGCCAGTGCTGCTCTTCCGCGAAAACCTCCACAATAAATTCCTCCACTCCCGTCCCGCTCTGAGCGACGCCAGGCGCCATCCAACGCAAATCCATCTTGGCCGCAACCTTGAAGGCAGTCTCGCTGAGGTCCCCGCCAGTCCAGGCGGGTCGCAGCAGCCATTCCCACATGCCCAACCTTTGGCAACGGTATGAGACGGCGCGAACATCCGCGCCGGGGCCGCAAACGTGCTCCCAGACGCCGAGCTCGACGGCCACCCCTTCCGGGTGCCGCGTTTTCAACTCCCGGCCGTGCGCCCACACCGCCTTTATGTCGGCCACATCCACAACCGGAACCGGTTCGCCGGCCTTGCCGAACAAATCATCGATTTCGCTCATTTTTCTAACCCCCGTGCTTTTCCGCGTCGCTAGAATGCATTCTTCTTCTTTTGCAGGAAGAGCGCAAGAAGCTAAACTCGGGCGCGGAAGAGCGGACACATCTCCATCCCGCACCCCTCGCAGCCAACTTCGCGCTCTCCACCGTGACGACCACTAAGGTATTTATTTCTCAAAGACCTGGCGGGAAACGGCCGTAAGAAACGACCGGAAATCGGAGCTAACTTATTGATTTATAAATACTTTACTAATAAGTCCTTATTCCTCAAAGACATAGCCGAACACAAACGCTAAGTCTTTGATTCCCAAAGACCGCACCAGGGGGGCAACTCCAGGCTCTGCGTCGAAGGCCTTAACGGCACTAGTAAACTTCTTGCCATTCCCAAAACCTGCTTGGAACTTGGAGTTCTCCGCAGCCTGCTAGGGTGCTTCAGAGGAGTGAGTTGCCTCGGGATTCCATTTCGCCGCGGTAAAAAATCTAAATTTGAGACTTCGTTCGCGGCGGCTCTCTTCTTCCAGGTGCCGTGAACGCGCTTTCAGCAAATCATTGAGCGAGACCAGACCTAGAAACTTTCTTGTGGTGCGCTCCAGAACCGGCATTCGCGTGCAACCCTTTTCAACCATGCGATAGACGACCAGACGCAACGGTTCGTCGGGATAGGCTTCAGCCGGGCTGGTTCGCACCAGGTCACCAATCGGCCATCCGAGGGCTGCATCTCCATTTTGCTCTATCCGATGGGTGATATCCCCGCGCGTCACAACACCGGCAAGTTGTCCTTCCGCGTTCACTACCGGGAGCAAGCGCTGCTCCTGCCGGTGATCCGCCCGCAACGAGTGCCAGATATCGCCGAGCGTACTCGCGGCTGGCAACACCACAACCTTGGTTCGCATGACTTCACGTACGAAGAGAACTTCCAGGGGATCGACGGCATACTCGCGGCTGAGATGGAAACCGCGCCGGGCAACTTTTTCGGTCAAGATAGACCGCCGAAGAGTCATGACCGTGAACCCGTGAGCGATGACGCTACCCACCAGCAGGGGCAAAAACACATTAGCGTCGTGCGTCAGCTCAAAGGCAAAAACAATGCTCGTAAACGGAGCCCGCATGGTCCCGCCAAGAATCGCGCCCATACTGATCAGCGGCCAGAAACCAGCGCCTTCATTGGGAAGAAACATGGCTCCGAGGCCGCCGAGCGCGCCGCCCATCATCAGCAGCGGCGCCAGAACGCCGCCCGACGTGCCGGAGCCAAGCGATACCGCCCAGATGAACCACTTGACGAGCAGGACTCCGAGAATCACTTTCGCGGTGACGTTTCCCTGAAGCAATGCGCCAATCGTGTCGTAGCCAACGCCCAATGCTTGCGGGAAAACCAGCCCTCCCAACCCTATGGCCAGTCCGCCGATCGCGGGCCACCACATCCAGTGGAGCTTCAGCCGCTGGAAAGCATCCTCCGCCGCGTACACCGATAGGGTCAGCAGGGCCGACAGGACTCCGGCGAGCAGACCGACCAGGGCGCATCCGAGTAATCCCTTTGGTCCAATGAATAATGGGTGAACCGGCACCGGAAACAACGGCCCGAACCCCAAGATATACCTGCGCACCACCGCCGCCATCGCGCTGGCTAAGGCCACCGGGATCAGGCTTCGCGGTTTCCATTCGAAAAGCAGCAACTCGACGGCCAAGAGCACCGCAGCCACCGGCGCCGCAAAGGTTGCGGACATTCCTCCAGCAGCGCCGGCCACGAGCAACGTCTTGCGCTCGGCGCTGGTCAGGTGAAACAGTTGGGCGATCAGCGAACCCACGGCGCCCCCCGTCATGATAATCGGGCCTTCCGCACCGAACGGGCCGCCGGAGCCGATCGAGATGGCAGAAGAGATTGGCTTGAGAATGGCGACTTTCGGTTCGATCCGGCTGCCGTTGAGCAGAATGGACTCGATCGCCTCGGGTATGCCATGACCTCGGATGCGTTCGGAACCATACCTCGCCATAACACCGATCATGAGTGCGCCAAGGATGGGAACGAAAACGCTGTAGATACCGAGATGGTTGCCCACCGGCGAGACCATCGCGGTGCTCCACCGGCCAAAATAGAAGAGATTGGTGAATAGCCCAATTAAACGGAGCAAGGCCAGTGCGACAAACGCGCAGACCACGCCAATGGCAACGGCCAGTAAGGAGATTGGAACCAGCCGCCACGTGGTCGTGAAGTCTCCCAACTCCTCATTTCGATTGCGGTTCTTTTGGTGGATAACCGTCGCGTTGTCCAGCAATTCTGTCCACACCTCTTGGCGCGGTCATACCGCGTCGTCCTGTGATAAGTATATCGTAATACGATATAGTAGGAGCGATTGCTCCGTTAGTCTCTTACAGGCTGCGGAAAGAGTCGCGTCCCATGCGGCAGCGCCTTTCCGGCTAAAGCCGGGCTGAAACGCCGCCAGTTATTGCAGGGCTGAAGGGTGTGGGTGAGAACTCGGTCGTCCCTCCGGGACTTGAGTCAATTCTTCCACTTTACCCAGCGCTGAAGCGCTGGGCTAAGCTCGGCCGCCCCTCTGGGGCTGCATTCTCCTATGCTTGGTTCCCCCAGACTGTCGGAAAACGAGTTCTCACGCACGCGCTGAGGCGCTGCTCACCCAAGATCAATTTATGCAGCGCTGAGGCGAGGCTCCCCCCAAGGTCAATTGCAACGTCGAGTCTTTCCGCAGCCTGCTAGACAAAGCGAAGGCCGAGCGTCGGCGGCAGCGCTCCTATTTCCGCGCCCAGGCGGTAGTAGAGCTCCAGCCCCTCCAGGCAGGGAGGGTCAAGATAGTAATGGATGTTATGCGTCAGATAGACGCGGACAGCCTCGACGGTAAGGCCGAGACGCGGGGCCCACTGCTGGGCGATGGCTTCCAGATTTTTCGGCGAGAGGCCATGGTCGCGCGACTTTTTAAAGGCCTCCGCGATTTTTGCTCCATTTCGTCCGGCTAGCGCCTGCCTGCGAATGGCCCAGAAGGCGAAGACGAATGACTTTCCCGTGCGCGCCACCCACTCTTCTGCGAGGTCGAGCGTGAAGTAGCGCTTGCGGTCGACTTGCAGCGCGGGGTCTCCGATGAGCAACGCCGCATTGCATGTGCTGAGCATGGCGTCGAGATCGGGAGCCATCGGCTGATAGTTGCGCGGTCCGCCCAGCCATTTGGCGAACAGAATTTTGGCCAGCGCGACTGACGTCATTGAAGAAGTGTCGAGCGCCACGGTGCGCACCTGTTCGCTCCACTTATTCAAGGGGACTTTACTCACTAACAGGATCGACCGCACCGCACACCGGGCCGCAATCGCCACGTCAGGAATGACGACTAGATCCGGAACCGTAGCATAAGCCGCCGCCGGAATGATGCCAATATCGGCCGTTCCCGCACGCAAGGCCTCGGCGCAGGCCGACGGGATGGTGTAGGAAATATCGAAATCACTGTCCGTAACCCGGCCCACGCCTGCCTGAGCGTGCTCAAAATCCCACAGGAGAGGGGCCGTGTTCAGGTAGGAAATAGCCGAAATCTTTAACCGGCTCATCAAGTTACGAATATACCAAAAACGATGTGCGCGCCATCCTTGACAACGTTTTCTGCCGCGGCTAGGTTCACGCGATATGTCGAATCTTGCCGTTATCGCCCCTACTCCCGCGTCTCGTGAGGGGACCTACTGGCTGGCGCTGGCCCTGACCCAGGGACTGGGGCCTACGCGCATCAAGAAACTGATCGAGCACTTTGGTACGGCCGAGCGCGTCTTCCAGGCCAGCCTGACGGAACTCGAAGCCATGGGGATGCGGGCGGTTTCCGCGCAGTCGATCGCGACGGGAAAGTCGCTCGAACTGGCACAGGAGGAATGCGGGAAGGCGGTCGAGGCGCGGGCCAGAATTATTTCGCTGAGCGACCCCGAGTACCCGGCGCGGCTGAAAGAGATTTACGACCCGCCGGTAGTGTTATTTGTGAAAGGAAGCGTCGAGGTGCTGGCGCAACCCGGTATCGCGATGGTGGGGACGCGCCATCCCACGCCCTACGGCAGCGGCATGGCCGAACGCCTCTCGACCGACCTCGCCTCGCGGGGTCTGGCGATCATCAGTGGACTGGCGCGGGGTGTCGACACCTCGTCGCATCGCGGCGCTGTCGCGGCCAAGGGAAAGACCGTCGCCGTCCTTGGCACTGGAATCGACGTGATGTATCCCAAGGAAAACTCGCGGCTCGCCGAACAGATCGTGGCTCTCGGTGGTGCGCTGATCACGGAGTTCCCGGTCGGAACTTCTCCCACCCCGCAAAACTTTCCCATTCGGAACCGGATTATCAGCGGCATGTCTGCGGGCGTGCTGGTGGTTGAAGCCGCGTAATACAGCGGCACCCGCATCACCTCGCGCTGCGCTCTCGAGCAAAACCGCGACGTTTACGCCGTCCCGGGCAACGTGACCAATAAGAACTCCTGGGGACCGAACACGCTGATCAAGCAGGGAGCGAAGCTTGTCGCCACCTGGGAAGACGTATGGGAAGAGCTGCCGGCGGACGTGCAGGCGGCGCTCAGCGCCATGCAGAATGAATCTCCCGCGCCAGAAACCGCATCTCTATTCCCGGATGAGGTGGCCTCGCCCCACGAAAAGAAGATCCTTCGTTTGCTCAAGGCCGATGAATCCACCCATATAGATCAACTAGTCGAATTGCTGGAGAACGAAATATCCCCGTCAGAGATCTTCTCTGTGCTGTTCGAACTTGAACTGAGCGGCAAGATTCGGCAGTTACCAGGAAAGAATTTCGTGAAAACCTTTTAGCTGTCAGCTCTCAGCTATCAGCTTTCAGTAAAGCCGGAGGCGTATGCAGAGTTTTCGTAATCTTCGGGTCTGGGAGAAGTCACACCGGCTGACTCTGGATGTTTATGCATCGAGCAAGGCTTTCCCTCGGGATGAGATGTTCGGGCTGACAAGTCAGATGAGTCGATCTTCGGCATCGATAGGAATGAATATCGCCGAGGGATACTGTCGAAAGGGCGACGCGGAAATGGTCCGGTTTTTGCGGATTGCCATGGGGTCAGCCAGCGAACTTGAGTACCAATTTCTGCTCGTTCATGATCTGGAATATTTGCACAATCCAGAGTACGAGCGCCTTGTAGCGCAGGTGGTTGAGGTGAAGAAGATGCTGTCGTCTCTGATGCAAAAGGTGAAGGTCCCTAACTGAGCGCTGAGAGCTGATAGCTGACAGCTGACCGCTATTCGTGCTAGTTTCAATTCCAATACCGCCATACTGAGGGAAAATTGTCCAAAGGTCTAGTCATTGTCGAATCGCCGGCTAAGGCGAAAACGATCCAGAAATATCTGGGCAAGGGATTCACGGTCGATGCCTCTTTCGGCCACGTGAAAGACCTGCCCAAAAGCAGCCTCGGGGTCGATGTCGAAAGCGATTTCGAAACCGAATACGTCGTCATTCCCGGGAAAGAGAAGGTCCTCGCCAAGCTGAAAAAGCTGGCGCTCTCAGCCGACCACATCTACCTTGCGCCTGATCCGGATCGCGAGGGCGAAGCCATCGCCGCCCATCTCGCCGACGAACTCAGCGAGGATTCGGGCAAGAAGAAGAAGGGAAAGAAGGCCGCCAAGAAGAAGACGGACGACGGCGGCGACGGCGCCCGCATTCACCGCGTGACCTTCAATGAAATCACGCAGCGCGCGGTCAAGGCTGCCTTCGAGCATCCCCGCGATATCGACAAGAATCTGGTCGATGCGCAGCAGACTCGCCGCGTGCTCGATCGTCTGGTGGGATATCAGGTCTCTCCTCTTTTATGGGACAAAGTCCGCCGCGGGCTTTCCGCCGGACGGGTGCAGACGGTCGCGCTGCGCTTGATCGTCGATCGCGAACGCGAGATCAAAGCCTTCGATAAGAAGGAGTATTGGACCATCGACGCCCACCTCGCCGCCAACAAACCTCCGGCATTCGACGCCCGCTTCCTGGGCAAGGGCGAAGAGAAAGTCGAAATCCCGAACGGCGAGGAAGCGGAAAAGATCCGCCTGGCGCTCGAAAAGGCCGATTGGGTGGTGCGCTCCGCGGAGAAGAAAGAGCGCCGGCGCAATGCCACTCCGCCGTTTACGACCAGCAAGCTGCAACAGGATTCCTCGCGCAAGCTGCGTTTCAGCGTGAAGCGCACCATGATGATCGCGCAGCGCCTTTATGAGGGTGTCGAACTCGGTGACGAAGGGCTGGTCGGCCTGATCACCTACATGCGAACCGATTCTGTCCGCGTTTCGGCCGACGCGGTCGCCGAGGTGCGCGAGTACATCGGTAGTGAATACGGCGCCCAGTATTTGCCTGAGTCTCCCAATACCTATAAGGAGAAGAAAGAAGCGCAAGCGGCGCACGAGGCGATTCGCCCGACATCGGCAGTGCGCCATCCCGATCAGGTCAAACAATATTTGCAGGAAGACGAATTCAAAGTCTACAAATTGATTTGGCAGCGCTTCGTGGCTTCGCAGATGAATCCTGCAGTGTTCGACCAGACATCGGTCGATATCGATGCGAAACCACCCCAGCAAGCCAAAACCGGGCTTGCCGGGGACCCCGGCCAATCAGGCAGCGACATTTTCTGGTTCCGCGTGACCGGGTCAGTGATGAAGTTCGACGGCTTTCTCAAGGTTTATGAAGAGTCGAAAGACAGCAAGGACGAAGAGGACGAGGAATTGAAGCACAAGCTCCCGCCGCTCGAAGCCGGTCAGAAGCTGACGCTGAAGTCGCTTCTCCCGGAGCAGCATTTCACCGAGCCGCCTCCGCGCTTCAACGAAGCCTCCCTGGTTAAGGAGCTCGAAGAGCGCGGCATCGGCCGGCCTTCCACCTACGCGACCATTCTCAGCACCATCCAGGAACGGCAGTACGCGCAGAAAGTCGGCGGCAAGTTCGTGCCCACCGAAATTGGCCTGGTTGTCACCGATCTGCTGGTCGAGAACTTCAAGGATATTTTCGACTTCCAATACACCGCGCGCCTGGAAGAAGAGCTGGACGAAATCGAAGAAGGCAAGCAGACCGGGAACGACGCGCTTACCGAGTTTTATCAGAAGTTCTCCAAGGATCTCCGATACGCCGAGAAGCACATGGAAAACATCAAGCGTATGAAGAAGCCGACCGACGAAAAGTGTGAACTTTGCGGCGCGCCGCTGGTGATCAAGTGGGGCAAGCACGGCTCGTTCTACGCTTGCAGCACCTACGACAAGGAGAACCCCGACACCTGCAAGTTCACCAAAGAGAATCCCATCAACTTGCCCGACCTCGACTCGGCCGACCTGCAGGAGACGGCGCAGGAGGAATACTGCGAAAATTGCGGGCGCGTCATGGTTCTCAAGCGCGGACGCTTCGGCCAGTTCATGGCCTGCACCGGCTATCCCGATTGCAAGACGACGCGGCGGCTCGATCAGGGCAAGAAAGTGCCCGACATTCCGCTGGATGAGACCTGCCCGCTGTGCAAGCGCAACCTGATCCTGCGCCATGGACGTTATGGCGAGTTCACCTCGTGCAGCGGATATCCCGAGTGCAAATATGTGAAGCAGAACTTCATCGGCGTGAAGTGCCCGGAATGCAAAGAAGGCGAACTCGTCGAAAAGCGCGCGCGCAAGGGCAACACTTTTTACGGATGCGGGAATTACCCGAAGTGCAAGTTCACATCCGCGGCCAAGCCCATCGCCGAGAAATGTCCGAAATGCGGACATGAGTATCTGGTGGAACGAATCCGAAAAGACGGGCCGGTGATCGCGTGCCCGAATAAAGAATGCGATTACGAACGCGCCGTGGAAGGTGGAGCCGCTGGCGCCGCGAAAGCCTGATTTCACCTTTCACCCTGAGCGAGGCGAAGGATCTGCTCTTTTCCCCGGAGCGCGAGGCAGCAGGTCCTTCCCCTTCGGCTGCGCTCAGGGTCAGGATGACAGCTTGGCCTATATCAGAAATTTGTGGGACACGGCGCTTAAATCCCACCCTTGCGCACAGAACGCGCAAGGGTGGGGCAGCCGGCAATTTTCAAAAAGGTCACAAACTCTCAGGATGACAAGGTGTAAGAAAACATCATAAGTGAGGCGAAAAACATGGCAAAGAAAGCGACCGCGCACGATGCACAGGTAGTCATGCAACTCTACGACCTCCGCCGCGAAGCGGAGATGCGCAAGGCAAGAAACTGGTTTACGGTGGAATTCTGGCCACAGAGCGCCGACGACGTGGTGAAAGTCGCCAACGCGTTTCCGAGTCAGGAGAATGCCTGGATGCGCCAGGTCGGCGGCTACTGGGACATGGCCGCATCGCTGGTGTTGCAAGGCGCCGTCCACGAGGAGCTTTTCCTGCAGCCCGGTATCAGTGGCGAAATGTTTTTCCTTTTCGCGAAGATTCATCCCTTCCTGAAGGAAATCCGGGAAAAGATGAACAATCCCGACGTTTTTGCCAACATCGAGAAAGTCGCCACGGGGTCGAAGCTGGCGCGCAAGCGACTGGAGCGCGTTTCGAGGAATGTTGCGAATCGCCGCAAGGCGCTGGCCAAGGCCGGGAAGAAGGGCTGAATCTGCGTGGGCGGGCGCGCGCTCCTAAACGTCGGGACATCCGCGACGACGGCGTCCAGTAGAGGGCACGCGGGCGGGGGCGCCCGCGCCACACGACCTGCAGATTTTCGTAGCCGCCCATCTGCTATCCTAAGTGTGCTGTGCGGATGCTCTGGTGGTTTTTCGTCCTGGGAATCAGTGTTGCGGTGGTGGTGTCGGTCGCGCTTACCCTCTATATGCGGGTGCGGCGGCAAATGAAGCGCTCGGCGGCCCATCCAGCGGAACTCGATGGCCTCGACCACTCGCGACCGGAGGATTGATCTCCCGCCACATCCGCCACAAGGGAAGGGAACGCCATGTCTAGAGTAGCTTCGCAGGTTCTTGGCCAACCGGCGCGATCGATGGAATACGCGAAGCAGGCGGCCATCGTGATCGCGGCCAGCCTCTTCGTCGCCTTGTGCGCGCGGGTGACCGTGCCGCTGCCGTTCACGCCCGTCCCGTTGACACTGCAGAACTTCGGAGTGCTCACCGTGGGCTTGCTCCTCGGTTCGCGTCGCGGCTTTGCGGCCCTCTCGCTCTACCTCGTCGAAGGCGCTTTTGGACTGCCTGTGTTCAGCCCGTCAATCCTGGGCGGCGGAATTGCCCAGATCCTCGGGCCGACCGGCGGATTCCTCATGGCTTATCCGCTCGTCGCCTTTGTAGCGGGATGGATCTACGAGCGGACATCGGGACAAGGCTCGCGCCGTTTCGGCTGGGCCGCCCTGTCATCCGTGGCGGCGGAGGGGGTCCTTTTTGCCGGCGGACTTAGCTGGCTCGCCGTGCTTACGCACTCTGTTTCGCTGGCGCTCCGGTTCGGCCTCTACTGGTTTGTTTTCGCGGAAGTCATCAAGGTGCTGATGGCCTCCGCTGTCGCTACCCGCTGGCACCAACAGCGTTCTGTGCAACCCTGAACGGCACGAGACGTTCTTGGTGGAGCATTTGAAGACGTGTGTTGTCATCCTGAGCGAAGCGAAGGACCTGCTGTCTCGTGCACAGACAGGAAAGCAGGTCCTTCGCTTCGCTTAGGATGACAAAGTTGGGATTTTTTGCTTGCAGGCACCTTACTGGCGCCTCTCTTTATAGAACAGGATTACGGAATCTTATGAGTACAGTATCTTCACCCGTTCGCGAGATCACCGTGGCGCACAGCCCGGACTCGGACGACGCCTTCATGTTTTACGGCCTGGCCACGAATAAAGTTCGCGTGCCCGGACTGAAGTTCACCCACACCCTTTGCGACATCGAGACGCTGAACCGCCAGGCACAGGAAGGCGTCTACGACGTAACCGCAATTTCATTTCACGCCTTTCCCTACATTCAGGAAAAATACACTTTGATGTCGTGCGGCGGCAGCGTGGGCGACGGTTACGGGCCCATGCTGGTTTCCACACGGCCGTTCACACCGGACGAGATCAAGGAGAAGAAGATCGCGGTGCCCGGCAAACTCACGACCGCTTACCTGGCGCTTGAATTGTTCGCGCCCGGCATTGAAGTGGAAGTCGTCCCGTTCGATCAAATCATCCCGCAGATTCTTGAAGGGAAACACGAAGCCGGC
>Ga0187819_10000674_pt1 | contig 17278 bp, 10 predicted proteins | sample NC_wetland_sal_i_15_FD_132411 | JGI IMG/M metagenome (GOLD analysis project Ga0187819, IMG submission 132411) | Wetland sediment microbial communities from Neuse River Estuary, North Carolina, USA - SO4_4 | ecosystem: Environmental > Aquatic > Freshwater > Wetlands > Sediment | place: USA...
GCAAGCGAATTTTGCATTTTCAAAGGCCTATGTCGCAGAATCTAGCGGCACAAAAGGCGGCTTGGCCGGAGCTAATTTCTTCGTTGATCTCACACTTTTCGATACACCGCCCCCCCCGTGGGTCGTAACAGGAAAGACCGTGAAATGGTCGAATGAGAGATTGCGCATGCAGGCCTCTTTCGCGCCCATACTTTCTTTCCCTCCACATAAACACGTCGGTGGCGGTCCGATCGGGATTCGAGACGGTCTGGAGATCGCCCAACAACTGACCAAAGACCCCGACGTTCTGACAGCATTGCGGCGGGCACGAAAACTAGCCTAGCACCGAAGTCGTAGCCGGAACCCTTCAATCCTGTGCGCGATAAAACTACTTACGAAAACTCCGCCGTGCCTTGGGGGGCTGTTCAAACATCCGCTCAATCACTAAACTCACCCGTGGGAGCCGAAAGGTCAAAATACACATACATACCGCGACGAAGCGTAAGTCAGGGCTCGGCTTCCACCAGACCAGGGGGACCGCCTCAGGATAGCTCCTGCGGGCCATTGGCAGGCCCGCTGACATGAACTAGAAACAAGACCGATGATAATGCCAGCACTGCGAACGCCTGAACCGGAAGCGCCGGAACAGGCATTGAGCCGCCGGCTCCGCGACCTGCGTGAGATTGCAGGCGCGTTTCGCGCTTCGAAGATGATGCCGTTGCAGGCTTGCCTCGCAATCATCAACAATCGCGTTCTAGATTTGCGAACCCGCTCGTTCTTCTCCGGCCTGCCTGAGGGCGAGAAACACTACTGGATAGCAAGTCTCTACGCGCTCCTTATGCCAAGAGCACGGCGGCGCAAGCTTGCGGCTTACTTCACCCCGCCTCACCTTGCTCATTACGCCATAGAATCGCTCATTGACGCCGGTGTTCAGCCAGGACGGCATCGCATTCTCGATCCGGCGTCCGGCGGTGCAGCCTTCCTCGTGCCTCTTGCCGCGCGTATCTCTGACAATGCCAGGCGTCGCGGCGCACATGGTGAAACCATCCTGCAAACGATTGAGTCGAGCCTTGCGGGAGTCGAAATTGAGCCCGATCTCGCCAAGCTTTCAAAAGCCCTGCTCTCTGACTTGCTTTGCATCGAGATCGCCGCAGCTGGCAGAAAGCCGAACATCGACATTCAACGCGCAGATACCCTGAAGCTGTCGCCGCCGGAGACTCTCTATGACGCGGCAATCGGTAACCCGCCCTACGGCCGTATCTTCCGCCCGTCGAAGAGTACACTCGAAAACTTTTCCAGCGTCATCAGCGACGGGCATGCGAATCTCTATGCGCTCTTTCTTGAGCAAACGATCCGTTGGGTAAAACCTGGCGGCGTAATCTGTCTTATAGTGCCCTTGTCATCGCGGGCAATTGCCTTTTGCCGTCGATTGCCGTCCTCGCCGGTGGAAAGATGCTTGAGACTGTGAAGTGCCATCAGGTAACCGGATGCGGGGTGGAGATAATCTTGCTCGTGAACACGATTAAGCGGATTGAGGGCAGCTCGGACGATCTTCAGGACTGATGCACCCTACCCTCTTCGAGATAGTTCCGCAGGCCGGAATTCACTCATCAGATATTCCCGTTCACCAATACGAATTCTTGCGACGCCTTCGCCGTTACACATGGATCAAAGAACGCGATGAATACACTAACGCGGCAAGCGATGCTTCAAAGACCCCTTTCTTCCTTTTCGGTGTGCATCCGGATGCAATCTCAGTCGAGCAACTCCGCAATGCCGGCCTCAGTCCCGAACGCGGCGGTCGTCGTCCTGACATTGTTCTTCTTGACCTCACCCGCCGGGCACGCAATGCCTTCGGCGGGATACTGGCGGGACCCAGTTGCGCGCCTCTGCGGCGCAGTGGAAAAGCTCTATGGGCAGGCCTCTCCGCCGGTTCTCGCGGTCACTGACGACATATTTGCCATGCAAACGCTGCGATGGAAGGTCCTCAGCGAATACGATGTGCGTCGGGGTGTGGCCAAAGACCGGCGTCCCGTTCAATCGCGGCTAGTTCTGAATTCAAGCTCCGACGTTGTAGATTCGGACACTCCTGCACCCGGCTCTCTGGACGACCTCTCTGTTGAAGTATTCGGCGCAGACCTTCTCAACTTCGTCGACCAAGGACTGAAACTCAGGCGATCCCTCCTCGATGCAGGTGATCAGGAGGTTGCGTCGTCCGTGGCTGGCGCCCTTGCCGCTCTGCAGAACTTGATGGCATTGCCCGGCCCGCCCCGTGAGTTCATGACCTTCCTCGCCGAAAATCACCACGGGTACGAACTCCAAAATGTCGGGTCACGCTTTGATCATCTAACCCCGCGCGGGAAGATCAGTTCTGTACTGAAGCTCGGATCGGCAGGCGCAAATCACGCGGCGTTGGAAATTTTCCTGCAGACATTCGATAAGCTCTGCTCCGAAGCCGATGCACACAATCCAGGGGCGCGCATATTCGACGACTGCCTGGCCCGCTTTGCAAAACGCTCGACACGGTCAGTCATTGCCTTTCCCAGTGACCTTATCCGTGCTTTTGCGGAGTGGCGCGTTGAAAAAGAAGTATCCCTGGCGGCAATAAAAGAAAGACTCGGCCAAGACATCATCTTCGCGGACAACAAGGAGGCCAGGGAAGAACTTGCCGGCGCCACCGACGCCCAGACCCGCTGCGAGCAAATTCTTTTCGTCGAGCCTTTCCCGGATCAATTCCTCGCGCTTATTGCCAGCCCCCACTTTCCAAAAACATTCACGGTGCTCTGCCACCTCGCGCGGGCAAAACAAATTCTTGAACGCACTGAAGTCTTGCTTCAACTTGATGGCATCGCTCCAGTCGAGTGGAATCTGCTTCTCGTTCAGGAACAGTTTCAGAAGGCCATCACAGGGCACGGCGCGGAGATTCCCGACCTTGACAGCATCATGCTGCCGCCTCACATCGGCACAATCGACCTGACAGGCCCGCATAGCCAAGGTTCGGGGCCAACACGCATAGTTCGCACATCCGGCGACGTGCAGGTCAGGGCCTTCGACGGAACAGAGCTGGCTGCATACGACCCTGACGCGTTGCAGCCGTTTTCGCGTTGTCTCGCAAAGGACCTCCAGCCTGGGGATCAGATTTGTGTCTTCAGTCCGGATTTTGTCGAGGCTGCGCGGGAAAAGCTTCACATCAGCGCAACCGCGCCTGATGTGCTGACCTTGTACCATAAGACCGTCGCGGAGGCGGCTCTTAAACTGCCTGGGTACGACCTCACCGCGAAGGCGGACGAACTTCGCAAGCGGATGCTGAAGATTGATCCGAACTTATCGCTGCCGGGACCGCAGTCGCTTCGGCAGTGGATCTCCGTCGGCAATCTCGTCGATACACCGAGAGACGAAGTCAGGCCGCAAGCTCCTCGTGATCGCCGTCACTATCTATGCTTCATGAAGGCGCTCGGAATCGCTGAGGACGTTGCGCGATCATATTGGGACTTCGGGGTTTTCTGGACACGTTCAATGCGAATAAAGAGCGGCTCCGCATTTCATCAGGTGTTTATGTCTGTGCTGGTCGATCCCTATGGAGCCGCTGCCCGTTTTTCCGAGGCGCAACGGCAGGAGGTATGGAGGATATATGAGACCGCCGAGCAGCACGTCGTTACCGTAACCTCAAATGATCCGGAAGGACATGTCCGATGAAAGTTGCTGACCTGCGGTCCTTGCCGCCGGCCATTGCCACTGGTCTCGACGACGCAAAGGAGGCTATTGTTGACGCCCTGCTGAATCTCACCTGGCAGCGCGCAAGCGGCGACGGGGCAGAGGGCAATCTTGTTTTTGGAACCAAGCCTTCGCTTAGATTCGTTTCCGGCTTCCTCCTCCCGCGCTTTGAGGAGACCGGCGAACAAGACGAAACATCGGACATTCATCTCTCCACTCACGGCCTCGATTGCCAAATTTCAGCGTCTGCGAAAGGAAAGCTCGTCGTAACGGCGGGTTTTTCCATTTATGTCCGTGCATTGCCCAAGCTGGGAGGAATTGACAAAACCGGAACTTGAATTGTTTCCGAGTCCACCGCTGCGTAAGGACTTGGAGACGGCAATTCGGGATGCGATGAAGACGCTGATGAAGGCCGCCCTCGCAGAGGAAGAAGCCAAACCTGCAGACCAGAGGCAACAGCGGCGCAATATCCAGCAAAAAATCTACCGCGACTTGCTCGGCCAGCACGGCGTCGAAGTATCCCAGGATGAGTGGATCGCCGACGCCGGCGCCACGCCCGATTCGGCTGAAGGAAAGGCTGAAATACCCTCCCCCGCGCAGAACGATTCGGGTGCGGAAGAGCCCCGTCTGGCAGCCCAAAGAGGACGCTACATCTTCCACAACGATGACGCGGCTCAACCAATCGATGTCCCGCAAAAGTGGAAGCGACTCACAGTAGACCTAGCCCCCTTGACAGTCGAAATATCCGACAAAGCGACCATTCAGAACGCAGTCGACTCCTGGACGAAAGCCATGAGAGAGGCTGTGATCAAAGCCATCGCCGCATGGATTGAAACGGATGAAGGGCGGGACTGGGCCTACAGACCTGCCAACGTCAGACCCAGCAACATACACTCCGAGCAAAGCTGGAACGAGTTTCTATCGGCCCTAAGAAAAGGGGCGCCCTCAATCAAGGACATTGCGCCCGATCTCAGCGGCCTCGTGCTGACAGTCGACATTGAGCCCGATTTGCGCGATCAAAAGCTGCTCAACTTGCGCGTAATGCTAGAAAACAACAGCAACGACGTGCGCAAACGCATGCGGCACCGTTTTGACCACGCCATCCACCAGGTGAAGCTTGCTATCGATCTACCCGCAAACGCTCACCGCTCATTGAAACTGGACCGGGTCGAGCCCTCCTACAGATTTCGCGATTTTCTCTCTTATCCCGCTATCGGAATAAACTGCGGCGTCACCGAAGCGCGCGTGGGCGACAGATTGAGCCTTGCGACGACATGGATGCCGCGTTATCAGCAGCCGCGGATCGTGCCAACCGAGATCGAGAGTCTTCCCACCGATTTTGCGACTCTCGGGGCGGCTCAATTCGATCCTGCGTCTCTAAGGCCGCTCCTCAAAGCGTATCGAGACTGGATAACCGAAGAAGAGCGAACTCTCGATCCCGCCGCCGGTGTCGAAGACTCGGACCAGGCCGACCGCGAGCGGGAGAAATTCCGGCAGGACATTGAAAATTACTCCCGCGAGGTGGGGCGGATCGAATTAGGAATTGACCTTCTCGAACAGTCGTTCAATAAGTTTCGAGCGGCCTCGGGTTGCCGCGAGGCTTTGCCTTATCGCGCATGGCTTCTCTTGAACCAAACCTTTGGCGAAGCCGGCCAGGCGCGCGGGATAAGCAGATGGCGATTGTTCCAACTGACCTTTATTCTCGCCCACATTCCCACTCTGGCCTCGCGCATGGCCGAATACGCGAAATCACCGTGGTTCGACCCTGCATTCGACGAAGAGACGGCCACGTTGCTTTACTTTCCGACCGGCGGCGGAAAATCGGAGGCATTTTTCGGACTACTCATCTTCAATCTTTTTCTCGACCGCTTACGCGGCAAGAACATGGGCGTCACGGCACTCATCCGTTACCCGCTCAGATTGCTGACGCTGCAACAAGCCCAACGCCTTCTTTCCATTCTGATGCGTGCCGAATTGCTCCGTCGAAGCGTGCCGGTTGACGGGGAACCTTTCGAGATCGGTTTTTGGGTGGGAAGCGGCAATACCCCAAACAAGTCCGACGACCCACGCTTGGCTCCCGTTCCTCGCCTGGATGACGAGAAACACCCGAATGACGATAATCTTGGCGCCGACTACAGCGAGGTCAACGACAGCTTCAACAAGATCCCGAAGTGCCCACTCTGTTCGCAGAGTACCGGCCTGAGACGCATTTCCGACGAAACGGACGATGAGATCGGAATTGTCTGCTTCAACCGCGAGTGCCAGTGGAACGTAAAAACAAACCGGTCCGCCCTGCCCTTCCTGATCATCGACCGCGACATTTACCGCCATGCCCCGGCGGTGCTCCTCGGCGTCATCGACAAGTTGGCGCTCATCGGACAACACCCGGCCACGATCAATCGAGTCATGGGAATGTTTGGCTTCGCCCGGTGGCGAGAGTCCGCCGCTTGCCGGCTTGTTCTGCCCTCGTGGCCGAAATTGAAAGAAGGCCCGACCGTGAACAACTGCGAAGCAATATCCCCAGCATACAAGAGCGGCCGCGAGATTTTCTGCGATCCGTTTCCATCGCTCGTCATCCAAGACGAAGCGCACCTGCTGGACGAAAGTCTTGGTACTTTCGCTGGCTTGTTCGAGACAATGCCGGGAGCAGTTGTTCATCCGGGCCGCCGACTTGCTGGGTGACCGCGTCGCGCGCAGCCCGTTTGGAAGCAAGCCCGTTCGCCTTCCCAAGGTGATCGCTGCCACTGCCACCGTCAGCGTACCCCAGCAACAATTCGGGTCGCTGTACCAGCGCCGGCATATGCATTTCCCTTATCCCGGCACTTCAATTTACCGATCCTTCTACGCTATCCCCGCCACTCCTTCCAACCCAGGTCGTCGCGGCATCGCGGGGAACAACCCGCGCGCCCCTGAGATAGAAGCCCCGTGGATGCGCGTCTACACGTCAATTATGACGAACGGCCGCAACCACACCGTCACCACCGTCGGTGTCCTTGCCGCATATCACCTCGCGATCACCGAACTATGGCAGGACCTCCTGACGGGGACACAGACGGAGCGGGTCGCGCGGCGCCTCCAGGATGCCCTGACGCCAGGAACCCCACTGACCGCTTTTCATGCCAATGCCATCGCCGAACGCGCAAAGGGAGATCCCGGAATTCTGTTAACCCTTCTCGACTTGATGCGTATCTCGCTGACTTACGTCACCAACAAGAAGGGCGGCGACCAGGTCATTGACGCGTTCAGGGAGGAAGTGGCCAAGGTACACAAGCGCCGCGGTCGAGCCATGAGCCAGTTTCACACCCGCCTTATATCGGGCGGCATCGATGTGGCCGAAATCCAGGAGATCATGCGCCAGGCCGACGGAGGAACCAAGAGCGGCGACGAATTTCCGGACCTCGATCAGTCGCTGCGCAATATCGTCGCAACATCCGCCATCTCTCACGGCGTCGATGTTGACAAATTCAACGCCATGTTCTTCGCCGGCATGCCGAACGACATAGCAGAATTCATCCAGGCGTCTTCTCGCATAGGGCGCACCCACGTCGGCTTCAGTCTCCTTGTGCCCACGCCGCAGGCGCGCAGGGACCGCTACATCGTCGAAACCCATGACGTTTTTCACCGCTTTCTGGAGCGAATGATCGCCCCGCCCGCAATCACAAGATGGGCGGCAACGGCGCATGACCGGGTCCTCACGAGTCTGTTTCAAGCGTGGCTCGCCGGATGGGCCGAGCAGAAGCTCTTCATCGAACGCGACGACGACGATAAAGAGCGCGCGCTCAAATTCGACACCGTCAATGATGTAAACAGGCTCTTCACCGGGAATGACCTCCCAGGGGCGGCCAAGGATTTCATGGAATTCTGTGTTCTTGCTCTTGGCGTTCCGGGACGCGGCGTGAACCGGATAGGTGCGGCGCCACACCCGGACTACTATGACGGTCGTATCCGCAACCTCGCAAAGCAGCTCACCGATGAATTCCGCACGGAAAACGCAACCACCAGACTCGGCGACTACTGGGACAACTCGCTCGTCGGCCAGAAGCCCATGATGTCTCTGCGCGACATCGACGAAGCCGGCCGGTTCGTCCCGGCGAGGCCATTCGGCAGGAAGAGAATCAAAGGCGACGATGAAAAGGCCATGATTGCCGAGGCTCTTCGCATCGTGCGCAGGCAGCGCAGCCGGGTGGGCGAACTCGACAGCGAAGACGGGGAAGGATAGAGAATGCAGAGGTCAAGAACGCAAATCGCGACATCATACGCTCCCGGCGCCCTGTTCACCTACGAGGGCGGCCTCGGATGCTGCCTCGCCGTCGCGGTGTCAACTCCGGTAACCCCCTCTTCCCCGGCCGTTCAGAAGCAATTGTTCGAGCATCTGGGCGAATTCGTCGAGAGCTGGTTCCACCGGGCCGCAAATTGCCGCCCTAAAGTCCCGATCCTCCCGGAGCAATGTGTAGACAATGCATTTCTGAACCACAAGAACGAGCCCTTCGTCGATCCCGGACAGTTTGTACTCAACCAACCGAGCCGAATCGGCTTCCTGCCCGATCCGCTCGTATTCGTCTGCTCCGATTGTGGGCGTCTTGTGGAGTTCGAGGACATAGAGGATCTTCATCATCGCTGGCAACAACAGAAGAACAGAAAGGATTGTCCCCGCTCGGATTCAAAACGTCACAGCTGGAGGCAGGTGGATGTCGTCTACGCTCACTGGGCAGGGAATTATTGCGGGCTGAGCCCCTACCGTTGGGTGATGGCCCCCGACGGCAGGGTCAATCAGATCAAGAAATGCCAGAACTGCGGCAACGAGGAATATCAGCTCGTCACTAACGCATCTCCTTTTTTCAGTGACTGGCGATTCCAATGCGTGCAGTGCCTCGCCACGAAAGAAGTTGTCCAAGCCGATCGCGAAACGCTCGAACTCCTCAAGCCCCGGATGGACGGCGGGTACGGCAACCTCCCGAAGGAGTGGAACATGCTCCCCGTCTCGTACCGGGCCTCCTCCGTCTTCTATGCCCAAACTGACAGCTTCATCCTCTTTCGCGACGCGGAGCTAACAGGATTGCTCACCGCAGCGCGGCGTTCTGATCTGATTTCACGCCTCATGAAGCTGTGCAACTTCCCCGGAACGCCGCTCACTCACGAGGAAATCATGAGGAAGTTGACAGAAAACGGGCGGCACGACGAAGCGAAGATCTACAAAGAGCTGCTTGATATTCTGAAGGTTGTCCCCGCCGCCCTGAGGGAAACAATGGAGAAGCAGCTAAGCGAAAAAAGGGCGGCTTTCGAGGAAAACGGCTTCATCGCAAAACAGCACCGGCAGTCGCCCACTCTTTCCGCCCAGGTCGAATCAAACCAGGCATGGGCAAGGCGCTACAACCCAATCCGGCTGGCGGTAGAGCATGCCTCGCTCAGGTCCGAGGTCGTTGACCGGCAAGGAACCGATCCGAGTTTGCCGGCCATATCGGTCCTAAATCCCAAAGTGTGCGACATTGATCCCACCGACATGAAGCGGCGGCAATCTTACACAAACGTAGTCACCCGTCACCTCCGGCACCTTGGAATCGATGAACTGATCCTTCTGCGCGCCCTCGACATTTGCGAATTTACGTTCGGCTATACGCGCGTCAGCTCCACGCCGTCGACCACCATCAAGGATCTCGAAATGCCGGTGCGGCTCTGCGCCTTCGAGTACGTGGAGAGAAAGAAAAGGCCGATTTATCTTCTGGAACAGAAAAACGAGGGTTTTTACATCAGGCTCAGCGAACGGCGGGTCACGGAATGGCTCAGCCGGAATGCACTTGGCGAGCACCTGCCGCCCCGCGACGGAATGCGGCTCGGCGGACTCTTGATTGAAGAATACGCCGATTTCGGCCGCTTCCTGGAAGGCTACCGCGAACGCGCTACACCTCCTACGCCACGCTCCTTGCCCAACTATATCTACCTCCTCCTTCATACGATGGCTCACCATTTCGCGCATGCCGTCGTTGAACATTCCGGCCTGGAGCACGGGTCCATCGGAGAATATGTGTTTCCGGCAGACCTGGCCTTTCTTGTTTACCGCAGGGGCATGACCCCTGATCTGGGAAATCTATCAGCGATGTGGCGCAATCACGGCCTCACGGTCCTCGAACAGCTCCTCTCCGAACGCGCTCTCAAATGTGACGGCGGAAGTCTTTGCGACCACCGCGGCGGCGCCTGCCCCGCCTGCATTATGGCTCCCGAGGTCGCGTGCCTCGCCGGAAATAACCTCCTGAGTCGTGCCGCCTTGACTGGAGGTGTTCCGCCAGGTTGGGACGCGGACAGGACGGCTCTCACCGGTTATTTTCGGCTCGGTGCCGATCAGGTGAAGGTGTCATGACAATGTCGATACCAGAAGAAGCGGTTGTGAGTCTTTATCAAGTTCTCGGCGTCGAGTTTCCTGAGGAATATCAATTCGAGCTTCCGCCGTTCACCATAGGGCCGCTGCGCACTCAAAAGCTTGCATACAACTGTGAGAAGGCCAAGTCAGACTTCTATGACCGATACCGCGACGGCTTGAGGGATGCATGGACTATCGAGCGCAAGCCCCTCAAGGTAACTGTCTTCGATATCCCGAGGATTCGGGAAGCAAATTTTGGCACGCCGGTTGATCGTATTGTCAGATCCGACGGGGATCTGCAGGCTTGGCCATCAGCTGTCGATGGCTATTTTTCTCTTCTGAATACCGTGTTGTTCGAACAGTTTCAGGACGAAATCGTATCGGTGCAGTCCGCCCTTCTTGCTTTGGGGGCGCCCTTTTTTGATCCCAGGCCCCTTCAGATGCTGTCCGGAGTAATGAAGACGCACCGTGTCGCCGTATTCCTGAATCTAGGTGCGGACAAAGGGGGCTTTGTCGCACCTGGAGGCACAGGGCCCCTGCTCATCAACCTCGGGGGCATGAACAACCGCGTCCCTGGGTTGCTAAACGAGTTGAAAGACTCCTATGGCTTTGAGCACTTTGATGATTCGCCGATGCATCAGAGTATCAAGGTATTTGCAGACTTCGTGGCTCGTGCGCGTCGGCACCAGATTGACGGTCGCCTCAGCGAGGCTTTGCTCCATTACGTCATCGCACTTGAACTGATTTTCGGCGAGAGGCAGGCCACTTACAGGCAGCCCACCCTGTGCGCTCTTCGAGAGGAAAGGAAGCAATGATCAAGTGGTTGCACGAAATCGATTACCTCGCGAAGGGCATGATTGCAGGCAAGGAGCCCACCGAGACTCAGCTCACCCAAGCATTCATAGCATAGAACGTCGCCGAGTCCACACAGTTTGGCTTGCACCCGCCCGTCAAGACGAATCAAGCCGCCAGGATCTCCGCCACCTTCTCCTTGATCGACTTCATCTCCTCCACGCATTCACGGACGATTTCCGCTGCCGACTCGTGCTTCTTTTCGGTCCGAACCCGCAAACTGACCGTCAGACCGTTCGCATCAACACCAATGTCCAGCATGTGATTCCCACGCAATGTGAGCGGATCCCACAGAATCCTCCGCAGCTCCTCGCCCGCGACTCGCGGCGATTCGTCTCCCCGAAGAAAATCGAAACCGTGCCTGCCCTCATAAGACATTTTCATCGTCGCGAGGTTTATCAGCCTTTGTGGTTCGAGAGGTTGCGACACCGGCAGTGTGTCAGTCAGCCAAAAAATGCGGCGCCCTAATTGCATTGGTGTCAGCAAGTCTCTTTGTGAGCTTGTAATCAGGTCTGCGCTCTCGCTTGGCGCCGCCTCCACCCGCGCGATGATGCTGCTCCTGTCCTCATCACCGGCTGACAGCACCCGCAGGCCCTGCCGGACCAGCACGTCCGCCATTTTCTCGGCGTCACTTTCTTCCCCCTCAGGGTATGCCCAGAAGAGATCGCCATTCGAGGACTGAAGAACAAACCAATCCGGCCGGCAGAGGTTTCTGACTATTGCGACAGTCGGAGCGCTCGCAGCTTCAATGACCCTGAATGCAAGGTTTTCCAGACGGGTTCGGATTTGGCGCTGCCGCAGGTAAACATCTGCAACATACCAGATAGGAAGACCCTGTTCGACCAGGACACGCAGCATCGCACCGGTTTTCTGATGCTGCCAAGCAAGTTCGTCTTCATCCCCCTCAGCGGCGCTCGCCACGAAATCACCCCCCGGCATGAACGCCCACTCTTTCTCCTGCACCGTCGCCCCTTTGCCGACGCGGATGAAAGTATCGGCACTGCCAATCGGCACCAGAACGGGCCGAGCCACATCCTGTAGGAAGATGAATGCTTGCGGAGGTCCTGCGGCAACGTACCACCACCTCCCGTCGGCAAGCTCCGGTAGCGCATTGCCGACCATTTGTGCGATCTTGTTCCGCTGCTGCTCCGGGTCATAGACTCCATCGCCGCCCACCGCCGCGTGCACGCGCAGCGCCCTGAACGGCACATCGAGCGGAAGGGTACCTGATCTTGGATCTGAGAACGGAATTCTTAAATCGGCGGGGGTCGCGAACGAATCGCCAATGCGGAGTTTCAACGCATCGCCGATGGCAACCGCGATCTCTTCGTCTTCGCTCAACTCGACAGCTGCTGCTCTCTTCATGCCAGCAGCTATCTCGGGAATTGTTGTTTCGCAATTCTCGCCACCAGGCATCTGCAAGATCACAACATCAGCGAAGAACGATCTCAACCCGTGGCTTTGCGCCATGCCGCCAAACCATTTATTGAGAATCGTGCCATTGCCGGCGATCCGCTTCCAAATCCGCTCGCCATTCCAGTAGTCCACCTGTGGCTTGAATTCAGCCTCCTCCGGCCACCCGCGAAGATACTCTCCGTCGTTTACATACCGCTTCGCCTGAACCGTTAAATCGGCGTTCGTAACGTAAAGCGCGGAACGGCAGTTCTTTCTCAGACATGCCGCTACAAGAAGGTCAAGTTCATCTCCACTGCTGTTGTCGCCGTAATGCATCGTGTGCTTGCATTGCGTGAGATGGCGATGACCAGCGGGGTCGAGGGTCAGGATGTCCTGCTTTTCATCACCCGGACCGTCCGTCTTATCCAGGAGCTTGTGTCCCTCAACGTGAACCAGCACATCTGTCACGAACTCGACAAAGCGGTCGCTGCCAATCCGCGAGAGATATTCAAAAATCGCGCTCTGCTCGGGCGACAACGTCATTTGTTGCAGCTCGCTCGGGACCACATGGTAGTAGTGAGAGCTGGTTGCTTGAACCACTTCGACTTTCATACACACACCTCTTTTATCCCGCCTACGCCCCGTCACCGCCTCGCGGGCTCCCTCGCCAGATCCATCGTGCGGATGAGAACGGCCCCGTCTGGTTCCGTGCGGCCGGCAAGATATTTCTTGCGCGCTTCCTCCTCGATGGCGGCCCGGTTGGTCCTGAAGACTTCCAGCTTGTCCTTGCCGTCCCCGTGGAAGTGGTCGTCGAGCGCCCCCCGGCTGATCTCGCACCGGACGCGCTTGTCCCCGTCCCGTCCCCAGAACACCACCACATCGCGATCAAAAACATATCCCTCGTGCGGCGCCGGAAACGTCAGGCCGCGCCGTTCAAGCGACCACTTCACGCGCTGTGCCACGAAAGCCGAGAAGGGCTTTATGTCCATCTCGATGCTGGCGCGGTCGAGCGCAGCTAAGTAGGCGTCGCGATCCTCGACGCGGATAACCGTCCAGGGATAGCCGCCCGAGGCCAGCATCACGTTCATCACGAACCGCGCCATGCGGCCGTTGCCGTCCGGGTAGGGATGGATGTAACCGAACAGCCAGTGGCCGAGCGCCGCCCGCACGCCGGCGTCCTTTTCTTTTTCGAGCAGGTCGAAATACACCGGCATGGCGTCGCGCACCGCTTCCCACCGCGGCGGCACGTAGCGCGAGGTGCGCAGGTACACCGGGATGCTCCGGTATCCGGCGAGCGCCCCCGCTTCGATCAGGCCCGCCGCGACGCAAGGCTGGAACAGTTCGCGGTACCACTCCTTGTGGGCCGCGCGCGCGAGCGTGCCCGGATTCTCTCCTGCGATCACTTTTTCGACGGCTGCTTTCACCAGCTGGAAGGCCTGCCAGTAGCCGCGCGCCGCCAGCGCGTCGCGGTTCTTGCGGTCCGCTTCGTCATGATCCGGGTCCCAGTTTCCCTGGCGCACCCTGTCGATCAGAGCGGGCGTGACGGAGTAGCCTTCGATGGACAAGGAGTGGTAGGCGTCGCTTTGATAGATTTCGTCGATGGCGCGCAGATAACCCGCCTTGTCTTGCGGCAATCCCGGCGCTTTGGGGAATGTTTCAATGACCGCGCCGCGCAGCGACTCCCACAGCATCTCGATGCGGCCCACGATCGGCGCCGCGGCCGGGCGCGGCGGGCCGACGACCTGCCCGGCCTCGTAAGGATTGCTCTCCCGCACGTCGTAACCGGCGCTCTTCATCGCGGCGAGGATCTCGTCGGCGAGCGCGGGGCGTCCGGTCTGCCGGAACGCTCCGGCGAGATAACCCGCTTTCGCGGAATGGCCGCCGTTGAGCAGCAGGCGCAGAACGTCCGCCGCGTCGGCGAGGCTGGCCAGCACCACTTGCGTCTCGACCGGGTTGCGCGGGAAAAAGGATTCCGCCACTCTCACCAGCGCTGCTGCCGGCGAGAAAAGCCGCAGGCCCTCGCGCGTCACGAGATCGGCAGCCGCCGGCATCTCCGGCACCTTCAGGTCATACAGTGATGTGCCGAACAGAAGGTTGAACGTGTTGTTAGAGCCCTTCGGGCTGTTCACCACCACCTGCTGCGGGATGACGGTTTTCTCGCCGTGCAGGGAAAGCGACTGCTCCGGCGACAAGTGCCACTCCTGCCCGAAACGATCCCCGCAATAGCGCGCGCAGAATTCCCAAAACGACGCATACCACGGAGTCGTGTCGCCCGCGCGGACGCTCGGGCTGGAGGAGATCAGCCACCCCTTCATGACCTCCTGAAGAAAGCCGTTGGCGACCAGCCGCTCCCGGTGAACGCGGCTGAAGTCGTCGGACTTGAATACACGCCTCCCGCCCTCCTGAAGCGCTTTGAGCACATCCAGGGATTCAGCCAGTTTTTCGTTCGGCGTCGCCATCGGGAGCCTCTCCCTCTTCGGGTCATTGCAAGTTTATCGTGCTGTGCGAATACAAGTATATTATGCTGTGCAATCGCAAGTCAATCATGCTGTGCCATGACAAGTATATTATGCAAGTCGTTAATTAAACAACAATAATACAATAGCTTGCAAGCAATCGTTAATCACTAAATATGGCTGAAAAACAGAGCTTTTAAGACCCAATTTACGGTTCTGTCCTGACCAGCGCCCTACGCCTCCACCCACCCTCACCCCCCTACCCGGCGACAAAGCCATGCTTTTCAAGGGCCTTCTATCCGGGCGTGTCCGGCTGCCGCCGGCCGGGCTCTATGCCGCCCGCGGCGCGGGCGTCACCGGGCCTGTAGTCCCGGCCATGCGGTAACGATCCCTCACGCAAGAATTTTCAACGACAGATCAAGAGGGGGACGGCGTCCCTGGGCGTCAAGGCGCAACGCGCCGACAGACGGTTTTGGTTCCCCCGCCGTCTTGTGCCGGCGGTCCCCCCAAAAAACCTGCAAGCAGGTTCGCGTTCTTGACCCCCTCCCCCGCTCATTGGCGCGGGCCTAGCAGGGTTGCATGCGCAACCCTCAAGAGAAAAAGGAAAAGACCAATGGATGAGCAACAAGCAAAACGCATCGCGGAACTGAAATTGTGTTCCAGAAACAGATGTCTATGGAACGCCAGGAACCCTGATTCCCTGCTCTTTAAAAAGAACGACTTGCGCAGGTAGCTTTCAGGGGGATTCTGGAACGAGCCAACCCGACTCCGAACGGAGATCGCCATCTTCGCCATGTTCATCTGCTTTCCCGATGCGTCGGGTGGAAGCTCATCGTTCTGCTCGAAGTATTGAAGTTGCGCGTCCGTCGCGCACAACTGGAACCACATCCCACGGAACATGCTCTCGAAGATGCTGCGGGCGAGCGCGAACGCCGATCCGTTCTTACCGTTACGAATCAGCAGTAGCATCGCTTCGTGGTGCTCGATCACCTGAATGACGAGACCACCGACCGGGATGGTGCGCAGATCGGCAGGATGAGAACCGCTGAGCAACGGGTTTCGTTTGCTGGATCGCTGCCTCGACCTTGTTGAGGTGTTCTGTCGTTCCTTGTGTCATAGCGGCGCGTACATTATCACACCGAGATGCTCCGAAGTTTTCACCTGTGTGGCTCCGGAAGCTCGCGAGAAAGGCGGAATTGCACCGGATTGCCGGCCATGGCGTCTAACCTCAAACCAATCGCTAACCAAGGTGCGCGTCGCGGGCGCCGGCAGGGTTTTTTGAGTTTGATCTCGAATCCCGCCTCGGTCTCATGCTACGCTGGTCCCAATGTAGTCGAGCGGTTCGGAGCAAGGCGCACGTCCACAGCTCGGCCGAGCTTGGAGAACCGAACGGGCGCCCTTCCCCGGCAAAGCCGCTCTTCCCCATCCGAACCCAGCCAAATCGCGCACGGAAACTTTTACAGGTTGGGGTGCCTGTCCACCAGATGTCGTCGGCCGAGGAGCCGTCGGCGCTCACCCGGAGGGTGCAGTGAGAAAACTGCCCCTCCCCGTCCGTGAACCCCGCGTCCAGCGCGGAGACTCTCACTTGGAAGTTTCGCTGGTCACAATTGATCACGATTCCGGTCACAGATTCCGCGCCGGTTTTCCTAAGTGATTGGAAAGATGGAGCGGGAGACCGGGATCGAACCGGCGACATCCAGCTTGGGAAGCTGGCGTTCTACCGCTGAACTACTCCCGCCCAAGCAGAGCTTATCACTCGGAAAAGCGGCTGGCAACGTCGCCATCCGCATCTCTGTACGCGGAAAGTGCTCACAGCCGTTTCAAAACATACAGATTACGTCCAGCGGAACCACTTCAGCGCCAGCGCGAACGAAATCCCTCCCCACAGCACGAGGATCAGCATTCGCTCGGGCTGTGCCGTGAGCGGCGTCCCTTCCAAAATGGTCGCCCGCAGCGCATCATTCAGCGCGGTCAGGGGAAGCACTTTGATCAGCGGATGAATCACCGCCGGGAAGCGTTCGTAGGAGAAGAACACTCCCGAGAAAACCCACATTGGCATCATCACCAGGTTGATCAACCCGCTGACGCTTTCAATCTTCTGAGCGCGGCAGGCGGTCAGCAAACCGACTCCGGCAAATGACAGGGCTCCCAATGCGCCGAGCATGAGAATGGTCAAGACCGGCCCCAGCACGCGCATGTGGAACACCAGCGTACCGAAACCAAGCAGAAGGCCAACTTCCAAGATCATGAGCACCAGGCGGCTGCAGGCGATGGCCAGCAGAAAGTCGCTTCTCCGCATGGGCGTCGCGACGAACCGCTTCAGCAGCTTGCGCTGGCGCATGTCCACGATGGCAAACCCAATGCCCCACATGGCCGCGTTCATCACGTTCATGCCGATCAAACCAGGAATGAGGAAGTCGATGTAGCGGGATCCGGGCTCACTGGAAACCACGACGGCAGTGGCCAGCGGATTCTGCCGGCCCGCCGCGGATTGCAAGGCGCTATCCACCTCAGCGTGCGAAAGTAC
>Ga0187819_10000675_pt1 | contig 17273 bp, 19 predicted proteins | sample NC_wetland_sal_i_15_FD_132411 | JGI IMG/M metagenome (GOLD analysis project Ga0187819, IMG submission 132411) | Wetland sediment microbial communities from Neuse River Estuary, North Carolina, USA - SO4_4 | ecosystem: Environmental > Aquatic > Freshwater > Wetlands > Sediment | place: USA...
TATGAGTTCACGCCCTAGATCAGCTCCACCACCTTTCTCTGCGCCCCTACGTCGGCCTCAATGTAGCGCTGGGTGGTGCTGAGGGCCGCATGTCCCGCCAGCATCTGCACGTCTCTGAGCGAGCCGCCTACCGTTGATATTTTTCTGGCAGCGCCGGTGATGAAAGTCCGCCGGCCTGAGTGACTGGAGCAGCCCCGAAATCCCAGTGTTCGATACCAGCCCGCGAACAGGTTCACGATCACGGCGGCAGACGTTCTCTGTGACCGCTCTGAGTTGACGACGAAGGTACTAGTGCCGCGCGCATGGAAGAGCTCCTGCAGCGCCTGCCTGGACGGCTATGTCCGCGCTAGAACGTCGTCGACGTTGTACAAATCGTTTGGCTCCGGTGAGTTTCCGGGGGCATCCATAAGGCTCCCATTTAGAGCGCATTGTCTTGCGCCGCAAAGACTTAGATTACAATCCAGAAATCTCCAAGGTTCGAGTCCTTGTACACCCAGCATCTCAAGCGCGAGACTCTCACAATGACGTCGTTGTTGGCGGTGCTAGAACAAGGGCCAGCTTGGATCGGGCGGAGTCACACAGCCTTAGGGGGGAATGATGCGCGGGTGGCTGGATTCGCTGACGCTCTTGCGGGCTCCATTGTTCGTCGCTGGCGCAGTATTTCTTTTGTTGGCCGAGCCCGGCCAGATGCTCGAACTCTACGCCATAGATACGGAAAACGTCGCAACGGCGGTGCGCGGCGCTGGAGCGACCACCTCGCTGTTCGACGTCGGGTTCTTGCCTTCAGTGGCTTCGATCTTTGTCTTTCCATTCCTGACCGGCGTCGTTCTCATCGCGATGCTGTGGCTGTGTAGCATCCATCTTTTGGGATCGCGACGCGCGGGTGGCACGCGCACAGCTGCCGAACTCGTCCTTCCGGTTGTGATCGCTCTTGCCCCAGCTTTGGGAATGATCACCGGCCTCTACCGGGCCATTGCGCATGCGCGCCTGCTCGGTCAATCCCAAGATGAACCGGCACTAGAGGCGTACATTGCCGTGATGTGGGGAATTCTTTTCCTGCTCGCCGTCGCCCTCGGCTGGTTGACCTATTTGCACTTCGACAGACTTTCGGCATTCACGGCGGGAAAGTTCAAGCTGAGGTACACGAGCCTGGCGCTACTCGTGCTCGTGGCCATGTCTCTCGCTGCCATGTATGGCGACAGCATGAGCCCCGCACACATGGGGGTCGTCGGCCTAATCTTCACTTGCGCGATCCTGCTGGTCTACATTTTGAGCGCGTTTGCCAGCCATTACCGCGCACGGGGCGTCCCCATCACGCTCATCGTGTTGGCCTTCGCCGTCACGATTGCCTATTTCGGCCTCAACGATAATCATCAGGTATCGGCAAAGATACTTACGTCGCCAGCTCCCATTCTGGAGCCGAGCTTTCTGGAATGGGCGCAACACCGCGGCGATCGTGAGCAGTTTGCAAGCGAACGCAAACCCTATCCGATCTATATCGTCGCCGCGGAGGGTGGGGGATTGTACGCGGCCTATCATGTGGCGACCGCTCTGTCGCGTTTGCAGGACGCCTGCCCGAATTTCGCGCAGCACGTTTTCGGCATCAGCTCCGTTTCCGGTGGCTCGCTGGGCGCGGCGGTGTTCGCGGCGGCGGCAAAGGACATGACGGCGAACGGTCCCTGGCAAGCTTGTGCCGCGATCAAGCACGACGGAGCTATGCAACGGAGGGTCAGACGCTACTTCGCGTGGGACTTCTTGTCTCCCGTGGTAGCGGGTTTGTTGTTTCCCGACCTGCTGCAGCGGTTTGTGCCCTATCCGATCCAAGCCACCGACCGATCGCGCGCTCTCGAGCGGTCGTTCGCCACGGCCTGGCGCTCGGCTTCCGGGAATGAGCCCGACGCACCCAATCCCTTCGATCTGCCGCTCGATCAACTGTGGGACACGGCCGGCTCGGTGCCAGCGCTGTTTCTCAACACGACGAGTGTCGCCACGGGAGCGCGCGTCACCCTCAGCGCGTTGGGATTCGATGCCACGCCGACGGCGCTCCACATATCCCAGGCTTTCTGCATCGGATACCCGCCGCAGGTGGCGATTGCCCTCAGTTCGGCGGTCTCCTTGAGCGCGCGCGCGCCCTGGCTAACACCAGCGGGTTGGATCAAACGCGAGGCGGATTGGAACAAGGGAACCAACATTCGATGCCTGGCGCCCGAGCAGACGAGGGGAGATCGCCTCTATCTTGCCGACGGGGGCTATTTTGAAAACAGCGGGTTGGAAACGGCGCTGGACTTGGCCGCGCGCCTGCGAAAGGTGGCCAGTACGGATCAGAAGCTGTTTCCCTTTGGCGCAGAGATCCGCATCATCATGGTATTTGCCAACGACGAGTTTCTGATGCGTTGGAGCGGGGCCGACAGTGACCTTTTGGTGCGCGGCGCGGGCGAGCTGCTAGAGCCGGTAGAGACGCTGCTGATGACCAGAATTGCGCGCACGCGCGCCGTCCACAGCCGCGCCATCGCGTTCGATGACGCCAATTTCCAAAGTGGCCGCTATTTTGATCGCACACACAAGTATGTCTTGCCCTGCTCTCGCCTGCGCGGGGGCGATGATAGCGTGCATCAGGTGGTGCTCGAGGCGAGCCGCTTTGGCCTGCCGCTGGGCTGGCGTTTGTCGCAGCGTGCGCTCGACCACATCGCCCTGGAAAGCAACCCCGAAACCGACTTGGCATTCGCGATCATCAGCGCGGAGCTGCGGGGCGCAGACACGCTCGCCCTAAAGCAGCAATTCAGCACGTGCATCTCGAACAATCCGCGCTAATTGCGTGCGTGCAGAGCCGGGTGAGCTCGCGCTGGGCGCGCAAAAGGTTGCCGCAGTTCAAGGCCGACGCGGCGGCGGTGGCCCCATCATCGACTGCTGGGTTGCCCGCTGCCGCCCCGCAATAGCCGTTCAAGTTCGAGCGCTGCGTTGAAGGCCATTGCAGCGCGGAAGCTGCCCGAAACGGGCTTCATGCGCTTTCAGCAGTTCCTCTTCCGTCGTGGCGGGGCAGGCGGTGACCTTCCATGTGAAATGCGTGGCCTTTTGCGTGCAGGGCCCCTCATGCCCCATGAGGTGACTGCGCAGGCAACTTCTTATGGAGACGCCAGCGCCAGCCGCGTGACCGATGTTGATGAGCACCCCGTTGTCAAAGAGACAGTAGACGCCGCGGGCCTCGGGAGCTTGATCGACGTAGTATTCCACAAAGGGCAGAGTAGGCATTTTGCCCGTCCGCGGTTCAATGATTGACGTGCCGAGTAACTCGCCATGCCGAAGGCCCGGACGACGAGAGTGGTGACGTCGCCCGAGCCCCCATGCGGGGCCGCCCTCCTCGTGGCGGACGTGCACCCCATCAGAGGGTTTGATGATTCGGCGTCTGATTTGAGTCAACGGCGCGGCCAAAGTGAGTCCGCTCGACCTGCGCGGTATGACCAACACGAGAGCCGGGATCGAGAGGTCGCCCGGCCTTCAATCAATAGTTGCCGTGATCCTCGCGTGTCCCGAGATCACCGGGGCCGCGGATGTGGTCGCTCTGATCGCTGCGGCGCGGATGGGCATCCGGCGCGCTGTACTCCGAGCGTCTATAGCGCACGTGACGGTAACAGCGCTTAACGCCCAGATCACAAGCGATTTGCGGGCCGGCGGCATAGCCGATAATGCCACCGCCGAGCAGACCGACCGGACCAGCAGCGATGGCACCCGCGACCGCCCCTATAGCCGCGTCCGTGACCCGTTCTCCCGCACTGGCGGCAACAGGCGAGAGGACGACGCCAATAGCAACGATGGCGGGGACACCAAGCGCCTTCATGAGCCGCATCCTCATATGGTTTGGCGTCCGGTCTGCGAAACTCGGGCACGTGATGACTACCGGGAGGGCACTCAATAAGAAGGCCGACCCCCGTACTGCATTGGGGGGCTAATAAGGGGGTCGGCCCCTTGACCGGAGATCAGCTTCCCTCGAAACAACCCCGCGGCCCGCCTACCCCGGATCAAGGTCAGCGGAGACTTTGGCGATCAAAAGGCGCGAGGGCTCAACTGCGGACTAATGCGCGGAGCCGACCGATCTGCAGCAATCCTCGCCCCGGCCACACTTTCGGTCTCTCGACATCGCTAGGCTTGAGCCAAACAGTCATGGAGAGTAGGTCATGCCCGCCCCCTATAAAGAGACCCTCATTCTGTTCGAAGAGACCTGCCGGCACATCGCGCACGGCGTGCTCGCCATTGAGGAACTCGGAAAGCGCTACGACCGCACGCGCGCAGCTCTGGACCGGGCTCAGCAGATCATGTCGGCCTCGAGGGAGCTGAGGACGCCACCGCCGGTCCCGGCGCCAATAGATCAGTGTGACGCCCCTCAGCCGCGATCCTGAGCCTCGCTCCCCGCAGCTTAATCGGCCGGCTGGGTCAGCTGCGGCGCCGTTTCACACGCGCCTGCATGGAGGGCGGCTCCGCATGGGGGCTCGGGCGACGTCACCACTCTCGTCGTCCGGGCCTTCGGCATGGAACGTTGTCCGCCCTGGAGCCGTGCCTTCACGGTCTTTTCGTCGATTCTCCGCCTCCCGCTGACGCCCGTTCAAGTCGCAAGGGTCCACAGTTCATCTCTGGTCGGTCGGGGCGAATCACGTCTAGCTGGGCCGGATCCTCACCCGAACGGCCTGACAAGACGCATGAGACACCGTTCGCGCAGTTCCTGGGTGTTTGTGCTTCTGGCCGCCGCCGGAATGTTCGCGGTTGCGGCTTTGGACATCCCGCAAAGCTTTGCCGAAGAGCCGCAGGACGATCCGGCAGCCCAGAACGCGCTCGAAACTGGCATTAGTGCCTACCAAGATGGCGCGCTCGAAGTCTCCATCGAAACGCTCAGCAACGCGCTCGAAGGAAGCCTCTCCCGTCAGCAGACTGCTGAAGCGCATTACTACCGCGGGCTTGCGTATCGTGAACTAGGCAAGCCGGGACAGGCGATCTCAGATTTGACTGCTGCCATCTCCTCGAAGAGCGGGCTGTCAAAGGCGCATTTGAAGGACGCCATGAAGAACCGCTCCGGCGCCTACCGTGAAGCTGGCATCACGCCCACAGAGGCGGTGGTCGTTACCGAGTCTTCTCGGATTCCGGTCTCCATTCCTGCCGGTCGGCTCCCCGTTCCTATCGCGGTCGAACAAAATCAGCCACGCCAGCCGGACCCCCCAGCAACAAGTTCGATCGGCCCAGACTCAGGCTCTGCCCCGGCCGCGAACAAGGGAGACTTCGTGTCAGCTATAGAGAAGCTGATTCCAGACTGGCCGTAGCCCCTCTGCCCGCGCACGAAACAGCCCCGTGTTCCGATTTGGACTAACAGACGGGCGAGAAGCCCAATTCGGCGCAGGCAAATAGCCCGATCGGCCCCCGTCGGCCTGGCGCAGCGCCCCCCTTTGGCAGGAGAGTTGCAAGAAAGGCCAGCATCGGGCGCCGCCCCTACGGGGGCGATCGGCCCGCAGTCCGCAGCGGAAGTGGCGCTTCGTAAGGTGGCCTCGATGAATACTCTTGCATCCCCCGAGACCTGGAGACGCGTCGAACCGCAAGCGAAAGCGGCGGCTGGGCGCCGCTTCCGCATCGACATTCTGACCTCGATGGCGGAGGCCGCTCCGATCTGGCTCGGGCTCGAGCGCAACGCAGCGCTGGCGAGCCCCTATCAGCGCTACACCTGGGCTTCGAGCTGGCAGGAGACCGTCGCCCGGGCGGAAGGCGCCACGCCCTTTATTGTCGTTGGCCGCGATCACGCTGGGAGCGCGGCCTTCCTGTGGCCGCTCTGCCGCACGCGCCTCGGGCCGCTGTCGATCGCGCGCTTTTGCGGCGGCAAGCATTCGAACGCGAACTTTCCCCTCTGGCGCCCGGAAGTCGCAAGCAGCGTTACGGCGGCCGACATCCGCGCCGTCCTCGATGATGTGGCCCGCCGTGAGCGGAGCGTCGACATGCTGGTCCTGCTCAACCAACCCAGGAGCTGGAGCTTCGTGACAAACCCGCTGGCCCTCCTGCCGCACGATGAGTCGACCAGCAAAATGTGCCACTGCGCGCTGTCCTCGGACTTCGAAGCCTTCTACCGCGACCGCGTCGGCCCGAGCACGCGAAAGAAAATGCGCCAGAAGGAGCGTGCGCTAGCGAGGCATGGGGCCATTCGCTATTGGCGGGCGCGTTCGAAAGAGGACGCGCACCGCGTGCTCGATGCCTTCTTTGCGCAAAAGGCGGAGCGCATGCGCCAGCTCGGCCTTGCCAACGTTTTCGCCGAGCCGGGGGTACGCGAGTTCATCGAGACGGCAGCGACGCGCCCGGACCCCAACACGGGCGAGCCGCCGATTGAGCTCTACGCGGCGTCCGTCGGCGATTGCATCGCCGCGACGTTCGCCGGCGTCGTCTCCGACCGCAGGTTCTGCGGGATGTTCAATTCCATGATCATGAACGAGCTTTCCAACGAGAGCCCGGGCGAGCTGCTGCTCGCCAACGTCGTGCGCATGGCTTGCGAGCGCGGCCTTACCGCCTTCGACCTCGGCATCGGCGAGGCGGGCTACAAGCGCGCCTTCTGCAACGAGACCGATACGCTGTTCGACACGGTGGTGCCGCTCACCGTGCGCGGCAAGCTTGCCACGCCGCTCTTGCGTGGGCAGCTCAACGTCAAGCGCCGCATCAAGAACTCGCTATATGCCCGCCAAACGGTGGAGACCCTCAGGCGGCACCTTTTGGGTCAGGGCCGCGCCGGGCTCAGCACCGCGGAAGCGGTCAAGCTTCAGAGTGTTGCCTAGTCGCGCCGACCGGAGAGGGCCATGAAGAATTGCGATATCGCCATCGCCGGCGCCGGCCTCGCGAAGTCAACCGCGGCAGCCATGCTGGGCAAGGCCGGCTACGACGTCGCTCTGATCGATCCGCACGATACCTATCCAGCGGAATTCCGCTGCGAGAAGCTTGATGCTTCGCAGGTGGAGCTCTTGCGCAAGACGGGTCTCGCCGAGCCGGTGCTGCGCCATGCCACGCTCGATGGCGCCGTGACGATCGCTCGCAACGGGCGTTACCTGGACACCAAGAAGAGCGCCCGCTACGGCATCATCTACGACACGCTGGTCAACACCATCCGCGAACAAGTCCCCGCGAGCGTGCGCCAGGTGCGCGCCAAGGTCACCGGCATCGCCAACGGCGCGGATCGGCAAATCCTCGTGCTGAGCGGCGGCGAGGAGCTTTCGGCGCGCCTCGTCGTCATGGCCAACGGCCTGCATCCGGGGCTGGCGCAATCGCTCGGCATCGAGCGCCGCGTCGTCAGCCGCTGCCACACCATGGCGATCGGCTTCGACCTGCGCCCCATCCATCGCTCGAGCTTCGGCTTCAAGGCGCTCACCTACTACCCGGAGAGGGCTTCCGACGGCGTCGCCTATATGGCGATCTTTCCGGTTGGCGAAACCCTGCGGGTCAATCTCTTCACCTACTGGCAAGCGCGCGATGAGCGCCTCAATAGCCTGCGCGAGGAGCCGGAGAGGACGCTCACCAGACTGTGGCCGGAGCTCGAGAGCGTAACCGGCGCCTTCGTCGCCGAGAACGTGCGCATCCGGCCCATCGATCTCTACGTCACCGAGGGTTATCGGCAGCCGGGGATCGTGCTCGTCGGCGATGCCTTCGCCACGGCGTGCCCCGCGGTTGGGGTCGGCGCCAATAAGGTCCTTACCGACGTCGAGCGCCTGTGCAACGTCTACATTCCCCGCTGGCTCGCATCACCGGGCATGGGCGCGGAGAAGGTCGCGAGCTTTTACGCCGATCCGATCAAACGGGCGTGCGATGAGAGCTCGGCAGCCCGAGCGTTCTACCTTCGCTCGCTTTCCACCGATGAGGGGCTGGCATGGCGCACGCGGCGCTGGACGCGGTTTGGCGTCCAGATGGGGGTGTTCGCGTTGCGCCGCGCCAAGGAGTCGTGCACCGCATTCCTGTGGGATTATAGGTTGCGCAGAAATGCGGCCACCGGCCAGGTGAGCGAGAGCTCGCCGATGCCGAGATAGATCCAGTTGCGCCAATAGCGGGCGCTGTTCTGCAGGCCCGCATAGCCTGGGATCGCCGGGCTACGTCCCAGCTCGGGCGTGACTGCAAATGCCGCAACGTTGGCCATCCCTGCCTCGCGCAACTTGATCGATGCGCGCAGCCTACGCTGAGTTCGCTCGAGGGGCGGTTCCGGACGGAACAGCTAGCCGAGCGGCAGACTGACGAATTGAAGCTTGCCGTCGATGTGGCGCAAGAGCAGGAGAATGCTCTTCTTTCCGCTGTTTCGCGCGCTCTCGATGCTGCGCGACAGATCATCGGGTGTCTTCACGACATCCTGGTTCGTCTGCATGATGACGTCGCCGCGCTTAACCCCGCGTCCCGCAGCCTCGCTGCGCTCGTCGACTTGGGTCACGAAGACGCCGCCGATGGTGTCCCCGATATTGAACTTGTCCTTGAGGCCCGCCGTGAGCGGGGTGAGCGAGAGCCCGAGCAGCGTGTTCGCGGCCGGTGGGACCGCCTCGGTCACAGCCGGGGTCGGGGCGGCCATCGGCGCCGCATCGGAGCAGCGGACGCGCACGGTCTTGCCAATCTCGGGCACATAGCGCGTGCACTCGAGGTCCTCGGCGCGCGCCTGCGCTGTCGCAAAGAGAACCGCGGCGGGGAGGATCGCAACTGGCCAAGGACGCCGTTTCAAGTCACTTTTCCAGCACAAAGGGCGATGCTCCATTCTGGCGGAAGAACGGGGCGCCGGAAAGGTTGCTTGCGAACCCGTCTTAACCGCGACGCCCGGTCGCGCAAACGGCTCGACGGATCTTGCGCGCCCCCATGCGTTAGGTTTGCGGCCGCCGATGACCCCCCGTCCCCTCGGCGGCCAGGGAGCGCCTGATGCAGGGCTTGGGGGCGCTCCCGCTTTTGCGTCTCACTATCGTCGCTGAAATGTGCATAAAGCCGTTGCGATTTACTCTGGGGAAGGAGAACTGGAGAATGCAACGGATCGTGCGGATCGTGCCTCTGGGGGTGGCGTTTCTGTGTGCTCCGGCGTTGGCCGAAAAGGCCTTCAGCCCCGAAGATGCCGCCTACATCGACTGGAGCTGGAAGAACTGCGAGACCACCAGCACGGACAAGGAGCACCAGCTTGCCGATGCCGCAACCGCGAGCGGCGGCGACAAATTCCACGAAGAGTACCAGAAGTCGTTTCACAAGCTCGCCGACGCAACGCGGCCGGCCTCGGAGACGGAGCGGCTTTGCGCGACGATCCTCGGCATGTACGGTCCGGGGGCATCGATCATCCCCGATCTCATTGTCGCGAAGGGGGAAAAGCCGCCCCCGCCATCGGCCGCCGCGGCGACCCCCGCTCCGGCCGCCGCGCCAGCGCCGCACGGCCGCAAACGCCACTAAGGTCTCTTCCCGGCAACAGCCCACTCCCACCCGCGGCCGCTGCGCTGGCCCTTTCCGGTGTGGAATCGCACTACTATAACGAACCCGCCATGGGACATGGCGCGGGCGCAACGGCGGCCGCAAACAAAAACGGAAAGGGGAGACTCATGCCGGAAGGAGTAACATCCGCAAGTCTGATCATCATCATTCTCGTGGCTGCCGCAGTGGGCGCTGCCGTTGGCGGCATGCTGGGGCCGAACTTTGATCCGCCGGTGCTGGCCGTCATCTCTGGGTTTATCGCGACGGTCGTCGCCGTGCTCGTACGCAACGAGCTGATCAACCGCCTGTCGGGAGCTGGGCCCAACGACTTCAAGATTCCGCTGGTGGTTGCCGTGTTCGCCGTCGTCGCTTCGCTGGCGGGCAGCCTCGGCGGCAAGGAGATCCTCGACGATGTGGGGGGCACCTATTCACCGGTCTGGGTCGGAACGGTTGCCGGCCTCGCGTCGGCGATCCTCATGTCCATGTTGATGATCACCTACTACATGGAGGTGCGGCAGGCCTGATTGCGGCCCGCGCCAGCACCGGCGAAATCCGCGGCGTCGGCGCCCCGCGCCGGCGCCGTTCTCATTTTCGCCGATCGAGATGTGCTCGCCCGCAGCATCTCGCGTTCGACCCGCAACTGTGGAAAAGGCACTGAAACAACAGTGCCCTACCGCACCTGCGGTGTACGAATGTGACGGGTAGCTGACATGTTGAGTTGAGAGGGTCTCAATATGCGTGACAGGCAAGCAATTCTTGGTGACATGCGTGACAGTCGAGCAATTCTTAGTGCGCTCTATACGGTGCTCACCGAGGCGCACGCGATGCGGCGGGATGCGGAAGCCCGGGAGATCATGCAGGGGTATCCGGCGCGCGATTTGGGTGCCTTCACGCTGCTGCCGACGATGGAGCGCGATCTCGACTGGGAGCTCTCCGTGGAGCGGGCTGAGCGCGCCAGCGCGGAGCTGGAGGCAGCCGGATTTCGCACTCGCATCCGTACGATAGAGCCCGTCGGCTTCTTCGACTGAAGCGATCTTGAGGTTAGCCGGTTCGGCCGGCCTTTGCTCGCAGCGGCGCCACGTTGCTCGCGGCCGGCGAGCTGACACGGCTGTGGCGCATGCCGTAGAAGGCGTAGATTGCAAGCCCGACGATCAGCCAGACGCCGAGGCGCACCCAGGTGTCGGTCGGCAAACCGAGCATGAGGAAAGCGGCGGAGGCTGCCCCCGCAGGGGCAACGAAGTAGATCGCCGGCGCCCGGAAGGGGCGCTCGAGCCCAGGCTGCGTGATGCGCAGGGTGAGGACGCCGAGACACACGATCGCGAAGGCAAACAGCGTACCGATGCTGACGAGCTCGCCCACAAGCCCGATCGGCAGCAAACCCGCGAGGATCGCCACCACCACCCCGGTGACGCTCGTCGTGATGTAGGGCGTGCGGAAGCGCTTGTGGATGACGGCGGCCCAGGAGGGAAGGAGCCCGTCACGCGCCATCGCATAGAAGATGCGCGGCTGGCCGAGCAGCAAAACCAGCACCACCGAGGTGAGCCCTAGGATGGCGCCGAGCTTGATGATGGGCGAAAGCCAGGTGAGGCCAATGGCGTCGACGCCCACCGCGATCGGGTCGGGAACGTTCAGCTTGTCGTAGGGCATGATGCCGGTGATGACGAAGCTGACGAGCACGTAGAGCAGCGTGCAGATCGCGAGCGAGCCGAGGATGCCGATCGGCATGTCGCGCTGCGGGTTGATGGCCTCCTGCGACGCTGTCGAGACGGCATCGAACCCGATATAGGCAAAGAAGACGACGGCGGCGCCGCGGATGACGCCGCTCCAGCCGTATTCGCCCGGCCCGGCGTTGGGCGGGATCAGGTTGCCCTGCGGATTGCTTGCGGTCACCCAGTTCGCTGTCGAAATGTAACTCAGCCCCGCCAGGATGAACGCAATGACGATCGCGACCTTGATGATCACGATGACGTTGTTGACCTTCGCCGATTCATGCACGCCGATGATGAGCAGCGCCGAAATGGCGGCGACCACCGCCACGGCCGGCAGGTTTATGAGCGCGCCCGTCGTCGTCCAGGCGCCGCTTGCCGGATCGTAGGCGAGCGGCGAGTTGACGAGGCGGGCGGGCAGATGGATGCCGATGTCGTTCAAGAAGCTCGCCACGTATCCCGACCAGCCGATCGCGACCGTGGCGGCGCCAAGTGCGTACTCGAGGATCAGGTCCCAGCCGATGATCCAGGCGATCAGCTCGCCCATGGTCGCGTAAGCATAGGTGTAGGCGCTGCCCGAGATCGGCACGGTGGAGGCCATCTCCGCATAGCACAGCCCCGCGAAGGCGCAGGCTATGCCGCCGAGGATGAAGGAAATGCCGATCGCAGGCCCTGCGTTCGCCGCGGCCGCGTGGCCCGTCAACACGAAGATGCCGGCGCCGATGATGGCGCCGATCCCGAGCGAGAGCAGGCTCATCGCGGTCAGCGTGCGCTTCAGGGGCACGCCGCCGTGGGTGACGAGTGCCTGCACCTCGGTCTCCTGGGCTTCGGCCTGCAGGGTTGCGATCGACTTCTTCGCCAGCAGTCGGTGCATGTGCCCCCCAGGCTCGCGCGCGGCGTGACGAAACGTTCCGCTAGAAGTTCACGTTGTGGATGACCCATCCGCCGGCGAAGGCGATGAGCCCGGCCGCGACGATGTAGGGTAGCACCGAGACGAAGGCGGTCAGCAGCGCGACGAACGCCCCGAATACGGCCACGGCCGCCTCCCAGAGCACGGTTACGGCCTTGTAGAGCACGTAAACGATCACCGCGGCGACGGCGATGAGCACTACGAGCTTCCAGATGGGAAGCGCTTTCCAATCCGACTGGAAGATGGCGATGATCTCGCCGAACGACCAGGTCCAGACGAGTTCCAGGAACTTGAAGATCGCCGCAATTCCCTGCTGCAGGAACTGCACGATCGAACTGATGATCTGTTGCACGACGCTTCCCCCCGATGCCCGGGCCGAGGCCCCCGGGGGCCGGCCCAACGGCCCCATACTAGGCCAGGGTGAAGCTTTCTGTCAGGAGGGAAAGGCCCGGGGAAAGCGCAATTTGCGGCAAACGGGACAGGCGTCAGGCCAGCTTGCGCAGCTCCTCGGCGGCGATGCGCACGGTGGTCCTAATCTGCTCCGGCGTATGCTCGCTCGTCACGAAGAAGCGCAGCCGCGCGGCCTTCAACGGCACCGCCGGATAGATGATCGGCAGCACGTTCACGCCGCGCGCCAGCATGCGGTCGGTGATACGGCCGGCCCGGACGATGTCGCCCACCATGATGGGAATGATGGCGTAGCCCTGGCTGGTCACGGTATCGAGGCCGTGCGCGCGGGCCTCGCGCAGGAACAGGGCGCCATTCGCCTGCAGGCGGGCGACGCGCTCGGGCTCCGTCTTCAGGAGCTGCAGCGCCGCCGCCGCCGCGGCCGCCACCGGCGGCGACATGCCGACCGAGTAGACCTGCCCGGCGGCCCGGAATTTCAAAATCTCGATGAGCTCGTGGCTGCCGGCGATGTAGCCGCCGCAGGCCGACAGCGCCTTGCTCAAGGTGCCCATCCAGATGTCGACGTCGCTCGGATCGATATCGAAGTGCTCGGCGACGCCGCGGCCGTGCTTGCCGAGCACGCCGAGCGCGTGCGCCTCATCGACCATGAGCCACGCGTTGTGCTGCTGCTTCAGCTCGATCAGGCGGGGAAGATCGGGAATGTCGCCGTCCATGGAGTAGAGACCCTCGACGACGATCAACGCGTTTTTGTAGCAGCCGCGCTCCTCGATGAGCAGCTTTTCCAGGGCAGCCATGTCGTTGTGGCGGAACGGGCGCACGGTGGCGCCCGACAGTTTGGCGCCGACGAGAATGCTGTTGTGAGCGAGCTCGTCGTGGATGACGAGATCGGCCGACTCCATCAGCGCGGCGATGGTCGAGACGTTGGTCGCGTGCCCGCTGACGAACGCGAGCGCCGCTTGCGCCTCATAGAGATCGGCAAGCGCGCTCTCGAGCTCGCGGTGGAACACGCGTTCTCCCGAAACGATGCGGCTCGCAGATACCGAGGTGCCGTACTGGTCGATCGCGGCCTTGGCTGCTTGCGATACGACGGGATGGCGATTCAAACCCACGTAGTCGTAGGAGGCGAAGTTGAGGTGCTCGCGCCCGTCGATGAAGATCGTCGAGCCGGTACTCTCCTCATGGCAGCGATAGAAGGGGTCGCTGAAATTGAAGCGCTCGGCCACCTTGCGATGCTTGATGATTGAGGTGTAACCGGCGAGATCGCCGAAGCCGCGTGAGGGCTGATAGGCGGCGCGCAGGAGCTTTCGGACCTGCAGCCCCTGCCATGCGGTTCGAATGGCAGCGGTGGCGTCGTGGAGCATTGCAGTGGCGTTCAAGCCGACCATGGTCAGGGCCCGCGCCAACGTTCCCCCCGTCTCAACTCGCAGGTCGCGCCTATCTACATCTGACTCACGCACATCCAAGGCGCTGATCCTCCGGTCGACGTTTGTTGATTTTCCTGGTGCAAGCATGTTTACCAAAACAAGAACCACGACCCTAGCACGTCAGCAAGGCCCAACGATGCTTCCTTATCGAAACCCGCAACACCGGCTCCTCCTTACCAGAACCTTACGGAGACCTCCCTGCTCGTGAAGCCACGCGTGCAATCGGTCGTCATCAGCGGCGCAAGCGCTGGCCTCGGCAGGGCGCTTGCCCTTCAATACGCCATCCCCGAACGGGCGCTCGGTTTGCTCGGCCGCGACAAAGCGCGCCTCGGCGAGGTGGCGGCAGCTTGCCGCGCCCGCGGGGCCGATGTCACGACTGGCGTTTTCGATCTTCTGGACGCGACGGCGACTGGCGCTTGGATGCGCGCGTTCGACGCCGCTCACCCCATCGAACTTTTGATCGTCAACGCCGGGGTGTTCACGGGGCACGGGGCCAATCGCGCCATGGAGACCGACGGAGAAATCATGGCCATGCTGCGCACGAACCTCGAGAGCGCGACCACGACGATCTCCGCCGCCCTTCCCATGCTGCGTGCACGCCGGCAGGGGCGCATCGCCATTATTGGCTCGCTTGCCGCGCTGCAGCCCTTGGCCGATGCTCCGGCCTACAGCGCCAGCAAGGCTGGCCTCATGAGCTACGGCGAGGCGTTGAGGGAGTGGCTCATCCCAGATCGGGTGGGCGTGACACTCATTTATCCTGGGCATATCGATACAAACCAGGTCGCCAACCATGTCGGGGCCCTTCCCATGATCGTTTCGGCGGAGGCGGCGGCGGCGCGCATCAAAAGCGGCCTCGATCGGGAACGCGCGTTCATCGCGTTCCCGCTTAGTCTATTGTGGCTGATACGGGCCGGCCGCCTGCTGCCGTGGCGGCTGAGGGCGGCACTCGGCGCGAGCATGAGGTTCCACGTGGACAAGGAATGAGGTGCCCCAGGAAACGGGGTCACCCTCGAAGGTTGCGCGAGCCTATGCCACTGGAATCGCGTCAGACTTCCTGGGTGAACAGCCTCGATCGCAGGCCCTGCGCGCCTTCGACGAGCCAGGCGGCGCCGCCGGCGGTGAAGAGCGCCGCCAGGGCGTAGCCGCCGATCCCGGTCGCGGTCAGTGCAAAGTGCACAGCCTTACCCAAGAACAGCAGGCCGAAAAGGACCTGTAAAACGAACCACGACGTCGTCTTCGTCTTGAGCGCCTCCGCGCGCTTGGCATCGTCGCCTTCAATCCAGCTTTGAATGGCGGACATCGATCCCTCCTTGCTTGCAAGCCGTCCTGCGGCGCTTGCGAAGGTGAAGGGCTCTCGGCCTGCAGGCTGTTCCTCACGGAACAGCGTGCTCTGAGGATGCGGGCGGCTGCGGCCGCGGTCCGAAGCACCCCGATGCGGGCGCGGGGATGCTCGGCTCCTGCGGTCGTGGCAACTTGACGCGCAATAAAAGTTTCGCCAACACGCTGTTAGTACCAAATTGCTGCCGTGCAACAATAGCAAGATTCTACTTGGCCGCGCGGGAGCGGGCGATGCCAAGGCGATTGCCGGCGCTCATCAGCAGGTAGGCTCCCGCCGCGGCACCGCCGATGAGCCCCACGAGCGACATGATGGTGTCCTCCAGGCCGAGCCACGTAAACACGAAGTAGAGCGCGACGGCGCCGGCGAGGCCGCCGATCGTCCCGAGGATCGTGGCCACGACGTTTCCGCCCCCGAGCCCCATCAAGAACCCGACAATGATGCCGGGGTACATGGCTGGCCAGAAATGATCGTCCATGTCGCGTTCCCTTTCGCTGCGCGCGGCGGGCGCCAGCTAGACGCCCGCGGAATGTCGTGCCTCCCCCGTCCCAAGATAGCTGTCGAAGCAGGCGGCGATCGCGCGCACGAAGGGGCGCCCGCGCTCGGTGATGCGGAATGCCTCGCCATCGGGCTCGATGAGCCGGTCGTGGTCGGCCTCGACAAGAACCTGCGCCTCCTCGAGCAGCGGCATCGCCGCGGCGCCGAAGCGGCGATTGAGCTCGGCCGCGGGGAAGGCAAGGTCGCACATCAAGCGCTCGATCACGAAGCCGCGCATGCGATCGCTGTCGCTCAAGCGGAAGCCGCGCACCGTCGCTAGCCCGTGCTCGGCGATGCGGCGGTGGTAATCGGCCACCGCCACGCAGTTTTGAACGTAGCCCTGGGGCACGTAGCCGATGGCAGAAGCGCCGAGCCCGACGAGGGCGTCGGCCGCATCTGTCGTGTACCCCTGGAAATTGCGGTTGACCGGACCGCAGGCGAGGGGATCGTCGGCGCGGGCGAAGTGATCGAGGCCGACGCGCACATATCCGGCGGCAGTCAAAAGGTGCGCGAGCCGGTTCGACTGCGCGAAGCGCTCGACCGTATTCGGCAGCGCCGCCTCATCGATGAGCGCTTGGTGCTTCAGTCGCTGGGGCAGGTGCGCATAGCCGAAGGCGGCGATGCGGCTAGGCTCGAGCGCGAGCACCTTCTCGACCATCGCCTCGACGCTGTCGCGCGTCTGGTGCGGGAGGCCGTAGACGAGGTCGATGTTGATCGCGCCGATGCCATGCTCGCGCAACGCTAAGACGGCGGCCTGCGTCGCAGCGAACGACTGCCGGCGGTTGATCGCCGCCTGCACTTTCTCGTCGAAGTCCTGCACGCCGATCGAGGCACGCGTGACACCCGCGCGTGCGAAGGCGGCGATGCGGTCGCGGTCGAGGCCGCGCGGATCGATCTCGACGGCAAACTCTGCGCCGTTCGCCACGTTGAAGCCGTGCCGGATGGCCTCGGCGAGCGCCAGGATGTCGTCGGGTTTGAGAATATTGGGCGAGCCGCCGCCCCAGTGTATGTGGGTCGCCGCGTGGCCAGCCCGCACGCGCGCGGCCACGTTCACGATCTCCGCGCGCAGCGTCGCGAGGTAGTGCTCGACCGGTTCGTAGCGGTTGATCGCCTTGGTTGAGCAGCCGCAGTACCAGCACAGGGCGCCACAGAAGGGGACGTGGACGTAGAGGGAAAGGCGCGCGTCGAGCGGCAGTGCCACAAGCCAGTCCGCATACTGCAGCGCACCGATCTCCTCCGAAAAGTGCGGGGCGGTTGGATAGCTCGTGTAGCGGGGTACGGGAGCGGAATACCGTTTGACAACGTCGGGGCTCATGCATCCACCCGGTTGAGAGCGAGCACCGGGCAGCCCGCCGCCCGCGCGCTGTCGACGATGGCGGTCAGCACGTCGGGGCGGTGCACAACGACGCCGCGGGTATTGCCGGCGGAAATGACGTTGCGCTCGCGCAGGCGGGCGATCTGCCGGCTCACCGTTTCGATGGTCAGCCCGAGGTAGTCGGCGATCTCGGTGCGCGACAGCGGCA
>Ga0187819_10000676_pt1 | contig 17271 bp, 15 predicted proteins | sample NC_wetland_sal_i_15_FD_132411 | JGI IMG/M metagenome (GOLD analysis project Ga0187819, IMG submission 132411) | Wetland sediment microbial communities from Neuse River Estuary, North Carolina, USA - SO4_4 | ecosystem: Environmental > Aquatic > Freshwater > Wetlands > Sediment | place: USA...
ACATTACCCGTCGAATTGAGGACGTTGCCGCCGAGAACAAGACCATCCATCCGGGAACCGATGCGGACTACGGTATTAAGTCCATATCTCTTCCAGGCTATTCGTTTGTGACCATTCAACTGGATGAGGGCATCACCGATACCAAGCGGCAGTTTAGTGATATCAACCTCAAGCTGGATGCCCTCAATGCGCAATTACCGCAAGGCGCCGGCCCGATCACCTTCCAAAGCGATTTCGGAGACACCGCCGCGCTCATGCTCACAGTCGCCAGCCCCAAGGCCGACGACATCGAGATTGCAGCTCGTGCTATTTCCATTGAATCGGCGATTCGCAAAGCTCGCGATGGGAAACGAGAGAATTCTGAGGGCCGGCGAGTGGCAGTGGTCGATTGCTTCCCGCAATCCATTTCCGCGCGAGAAGTGCTTGACGCCGGTTACCTGTTTCAAGAGCAAGCGCAGAGTGCTGGGATCATTCGCAATTCGGAAATCATACAGGGAAGCGGATTCATCGGCGTGGATGGTTTCTCCGACGCAGATGACAGCTCGATTCAAGCGTTCATCCGGCGATTTATCTCCGAGCGGCTTAAACGATCCGAGTTGCATCCCGACGCCTGGGATCTGGCAATCATACGCGATCCGAGAGAGACACGGACGAAACTGGCCAGCGTCGCCGGTGACAAATACAGCTATGCCGAACTGGACGATTTTTCTGATTTGATTGGCCGTACGGTGGAGGGAGCTCTCGAAGTCTCTAAAGTGGAACGGCGCGGCGTCTTGTCGCAGACCGTCTATCTGGATTACTCGCAGGACCGCCTCGCAGCCTACGGCCTTCGTCCTGCTGATCTCTCTAAAGTGCTTTCGGCTCGGAACATCATCGCGCCGGGTGGAACTGTGGAAACCGGCGAGCGCAGGGTCACTCTCATCCCTTCGGGACAATTCGATATTCCAAGAAGTATCGGCGATGTCGCTGTATCCACGACTTCAGAGGGTGCCCCGGTCTATCTACGAGATCTCGTTCAGATTAGCCGGGACTATCAGGCTCCTGCCCAGTATCTCAACTACTACACTTGGCGAGACGCAAATGGGCACTGGCAGCGCAGCCGCGCGATCACCTTGGCGATCTACATGCGCGATAGAAGGCAAATCGCGCGCTTCGGAAAGTCCGTGAATTTGAAGCTTTCGGAGCTTCGTCAAATTCTTCCCGCCGACCTGATTCTGGCGCACACCTCCGATCAACCGCTGCAAGTCTACGAGAACATTCACCTGTTCATGCGGGCGCTTATGGAAGCCATTATTCTCGTCGTCATTGTTTCGCTGATCGGATTTTGGGAGTGGCGCCTGGCGCTGATCATGGCGCTGGCAATACCCATCACACTGGCGATGACCTTCGGCATTGTGTATATGTTGGGAATCGATCTTCAACAAGTCTCCATCGCATCGCTGATCATCGCGCTGGGTCTTTTGGTGGACGTGCCGGTGGTCTCCGGCGACGGCATTAAACGCCATTTGGCGGAAGGGTTTCCGCGCAGCGTTGCCTGCTGGCTCGGCCCTACAAAGCTTGCAACCGCGATTTTCTACGCGACGATCACGAATATCATCGCCTACCTCCCATTTTTGATGCTCACCGGCAATACCGGCGAATTCTTGAAGAGCCTGCCTGTCGTGATGACGGTTTGTCTGCTGTGCGCGCTCTGTGTCGCGATGACGTTTGTTCCGTTCCTGGGGTACTACATTTTGCGTCCTCCGGCAAAGCGAGAACCGACGATCGAGGAGAGACGGCAGCGAGGATTTTACGGCTTCTATAACCGGCTCGTGGGCAAAGCCATAAAGCACCGTTGGGCTGTCCTCGCCGGGTCCTTGGTTTTCCTGATTATAGGCGGGTTCTTCGGTTCTCGGCTTAAGACCCAATTCTTTCCCGAAGATGTCCAATATTGGTTTTATTTGGATATTTGGCTGCCGAATGACGCTCCCTTGAGCGCCACCAACGATGCGGCAATGCAGGCCGAAAGAGTCGTTCGGCAGGTGATTGAAAATTCGCCTGACGTGACTACCAAGGAACATCGTGGGCATCTTCTTAAGTCACTGACGACCTTTGCCGGTGGCGGGGGACCGCGCTTCTGGTTTTCGGTCTCGCCGGAAATGCCCCAGACCAACTACGCGCAAATTATTGTTGAGATTACTGATAAAGAGGCCTCGCCAAAGTTAGCTCGTCCGATCCAGGACGCACTCACGGAGCAAGTTCCGGGTGCCTGGATCACCGTTCGTCAGCTGCAAACGAATCCCGTGGAGAATCCTGTGGAGCTGCTGATCTCCGGGCAAGAGGATGTCGACGCACGAAACGAGGTTAGTGACATTCGTACCCTGCGCCGAATTGCCCGGCAGACTGAGGACATCGTGGCTCAGTCTCCCGGCATTTCCGTTCTTCGCGATGACTGGTTTCCGGACAACATTCAGCTTCGAATTCAGATCGATCCCGACCGTGCAAACGTTGCAGGCATCACGAACGCCGATGTGGCAGAGGCATCAACTGCGGCCATGAGCGGCGTGACAGTGGGGGTGTTTAAGGAAGGAGACAAGAACATCCCCATTGTGGCGCGCCTCCAAATGGAAGAACGTGCCCAGCTTGCTGATGTCCAGAACATGTATGTGTACGCCTCACAGACAAACAGCAGAGTGCCTCTATTGTCGATCGCGACGCTAGGAAATTTCCTGGAAACGGGTCGCGTCAGGCGCCGCGAGCATTTTCGCACCATTTCCATTCTTTGTTATCCCCGGCCTGGAGTTCTCGCCTCTGAAGTGCTTGAGCCCATTCTTCCGAAATTGCAGCAGTCCCAGAAGAATCTCCCACCCGGCTATCAGCTTCGGATCGGGGGCGAAAGGGCAAAACAAATCGAAGGATTCGACAACCTCAAACTCGTTCTGTTGATCTCTCTACTCGGGATTTACCTCGCGCTATTGATTCAATTCAATAACGCAGTGAAACCGATGCTGGTATTCGCCGCTGCTCCGTATGGCGTAATGGGCGCATTAATTGCCCTTTCCGTTATGCATACGCCGTTTGGATTTATGGCCTTTCTGGGCATCGCCAGCTTAATCGGAGTGATCGTAAGCCACGTCATCGTACTCTTCGATTTCATCGAGGAAATGCACGCGAAAGGGGAGCCTTTGCGGCAGGCACTTCCGGACGCAGGTATCCAACGTATTCGGCCCGTCATGATCACCGTGCTAGCGACTATCTTGGCGCTCTTTCCATTGGCTCTTGAAGGAGGACCCCTCTGGAAGCCTCTCTGCTATGCGCAGATAGGCGGACTTGCCGTGGCGACGTTCATCACGCTGCTGCTGGTGCCGGTGCTTTATTCGATCTTCGTGCTGGATTTGAAAATCGTGAAATGGGAAGCGACCGAGAAGGAATCCGACAAGAAGTAATGATGCTCCGCTCAATAAGAGCGAAAGCACGCTGAAAGGCAAAGCCGGGCCCGCTCCAGTCCATTTGCGGGATGTGCCGCCTGCATTCACTCAGACATGAGCCATGCGGAATACTCCGAATGGTGCAACAAGTCACATCCTCGTTCGCGCCGATGATCGCACACTTGTATGGACAGATCCTCGAAGGAACAACGCGTGCCGAATCCCCGCGAAGTTCCGTGGCCTTGGCGAGACATTCCCACACGAGTAAGCTTAAGGTGGCAGTTCAGCGGTAGACTTGGCTGCGTCGGTGCCTACGACCGCCGTACTGAAGCCAGAGCCGGAGTTAATATGAGTTCCATCTCAACCAGCTCGATTGTGTTCGCATGCGTGTTCGGCGGCGCGTTGCTCGGGATGTTTCTTCGCAAGCTTTTGCCTCAAGACCATCTGAGTGATGACTCGAAAAGTATCGTAACGATCGCAATGGGGCTCGTCGCTACAATGACTGCCCTTGTTCTTGGCCTGCTGATCTCCTCAGCAAAAAGTTCGTTCGACACGATGAGCGCCGAGTTAACGGCAGCGTCATCCAAGATCATCTTACTGGACCAAACGTTGGCGTCCTATGGCCCGGAGACGAAGGAGGCACGCGATCTGCTCCGCAGTGTCGTTGCGGATGTGCTCGATCGGATGGAGTTGAAAGCTTCTGCAGATCCCCGGCAATTGCAGGCAGCAACCCGCGGGCTGGAATCTCTCCGCGAAAAGATTCAGGGACTCGCGCCGAAGGACGACAGGCAACGATCATCCCAAGCCGAAGCTTTGAGCAATCTGAAGGAGATCGTACAAACGCGCTGGTTGGTCTATGAACAGCAATCCACCTCGATATCCATGCCAATGCTCATCATCCTGGTTTCGTGGCTCACTGTCCTCTTCATCAGCTTCGGTCTGTATGCCCCCGCCAACGGGACGGTGGTCACCAGTTTGTTGGTCTCCGCGGTTTCGGTATCTTGCGCGATCTTCTTGATCCTGGAGTTGTACGCGCCGTACCGCGGACTAATTAAGATCTCTAGCGCGCCGCTGCGTGCCGCTCTCACGCAATTGGGGAATTAGAGCAGGCGTTGATAGATTTCTTGCTCGCTCGAAATCGTAGGCCAGCAGCCCCAAGTTGCGGCTTGAGGGGGGTAAGTTCCGATTATTGGACAAAATTCGGGCCAGGACCCATTTTCCGGTTACCGCTCGTACCAGGCACGGCGTGCACTTGGCAGCGGGCAGATCTTTTCCCCAGCAACTATCCATCCGAGTTCCGTCCGTTGACTTGCCTCCGACCGCAACCTAAGATGTGCGCCAGATGCTGGACTCTGCATATCTGCCAACCGAAGAGCCAAATAATAGGGCGGTCGTCCTGAGATCGAATCTCAGCATTCAATATGGTCGAAGTGGTTGCCCGTGCCCAATTGCACTTCCACTGAACTTTCCGCTGGACGCGAACGTTGATGAGTGAACTCCACGAAAAATCTGTCGCATTCCAACAAGCACTCTTGAAGAGTGAACGCCTCCGTATTCTGATCCTGCTTGGAGCAATTAGCGCAGCCTTCGTCACGCAAACCATCCGAACCATCATCCTCCACACCCTCGAAGACCTGCATTTATGGCTCCTCACTTTCCTCTTGATAGCTTTGTTTGTGGGATATGAATCTTTGATGTTGCGCGCCGTAAATCATGCGATCCAGACCGGTGGAAATCTGAAGAACACGACATGGATCAGCAACATTATTGTGGAAAGCTGCCTACCGGCTCTCGGTGTCGCTTTTCTACCGAGCGCGTCCATCGATCCCGCGTATCGGCCGTTCATGAATCCAGTCGTACTCGCGTTTTTTTTGTTCATCATCCTTTCGACGCTGCGCCTGAATCCCGTGTCCTGCCGAGTTTCAGGACTGGTGGCTGCGGTGGGTTACCTGGCTGCTGCGTTGTATCTCGGTTGGAAACCTTCTTTTGGGGGAGGGGCACCTCTGCTCTCACCCCAGAGGGCCGTATTTAGCTATTCAATCATGATGGTCGTCGCTGGCTTTACAGCTGGGGCGGTTGCGAGCGAGATCCGCAAGCAAGTAGACGCGGCTCTACGCGAGGCAGAAACCCGGCGCCAAGTCGAGCATTTGGAACATGACCTCGAAGTCGCCCGGTCGATCCAGCAGTCTCTCCTTCCTACCTCCATGCCACAGATGGAAGGTTTTGATATTGCGGCGTGGAATCAACCTGCGGATCAAACTGGGGGAGATTATTACGATTGGCTGCCTCTTTCGGACGGGAAGGTAGTGATGGCGCTTGGAGACGTAACCGGTCACGGCATCGGGAGCGCTTTGCTGGCAGCCGTTTGCCGCGCTTACGCGAGAGCTAACTTCACGGCGGAGAATGAGTTGTTGATCGCGATCGAACGAATTAACGCTGCCCTTGCAAGGGACATGACTCAGGGTCGTTTTGTGACTTTCGTCGCGACAATCTGCAATCCAAAAAGTTCACGTGTGGAGCTGCTTTCAGCGGGACATGCACCGCTGTTCGTTTATTTCTTGAAGGAAGACCGCTTCGACATTTTGGCCGCGCAGGGGCTGCCACTCGGCATATTCTCCAAATTGAGTTCCGATCCGCCACTGATCCTTGAACTTAAACCGGGTGACCTCCTTGCGCTGGCAACGGATGGTTTTTATGAATGGGCTAACGCACAGGGAGAGCAATTCGGCACCAAGAGGCTGGAGGAAGCAATTCGTGCATCGAGGGAATTGCCCTCGGGTGACATCATTTCCTCCCTCCACAGAGCGGTTGTTGAATTTTCTGGTGGTACCGAGCAACAGGATGATTTAACGGCCGTGATCATCAAACGGAGATAGCTAAGTGCAACACCCGCAAGTTCGGAGAGAACCAATGTTCGTCGCCGAGACTTGTTATGCCCGAGACATCTGCGAACGACTTCATTGGCCGCTGAAAGGCGACCGTTGTGATTCCTCCAGCAAGCGGCAAAACGGGGCCGTTCGCCCCGGCAGTTAGGAGGAACTATGGCTGACGTAGTTACGATTGCGCGCGAATATGGCGGGGGCGAGGCCAGCGTCATCGCAAGAATTGGAAATGCAATTACGAAGAATGATTAGAGCATCGGAGAGTAACCGAGCTTTGAACTAGTTGGCCTGTCTAGGATTAGAGAGCTCGTGCGGCGGTTTAGGGTTTGCTGGGGAGTGTCTCCAGAGCAGGCTGTCGGCAGGATCGGAACACCCAAAGGGACGCTCGATTTATCTAAGCGTAAGCTTGGCAACGACTTGGGTTGGAAATTGCCCTAATTACAAAGCAGGCACGCGACTGTGCACCGACTGTGCACGAATCAATCGTTTTCAACGCATAGGAGTTAGCTTTGAGCGAAAGGCAGATTCCCCGATTTGTTGGGAACGTTGGTAGTTAGAATTAGCAGCAGGAACTGTTGGAGTCGAGTTTGATGCGCCCAAGGCAGGCGCGCTACCAGGCTGCGCTACGCCCCGACGAGGGTAAGTTGTTATTCTAGCGTACTTTTTGGGTTTGCTTGCAGGGCGGATACGGCGGAGTGCGCCTTGACGAATTAGTCTTGCTTCGAAGGCACCGGGGAGGGCGCAGCTTCCGAAAACAATTGCTGCATGATGCGTTCGAGGATCGGGAGTTGCGGCGCGACTGGGCGGACCCGGATCTCGCGGCCTAGCTCGAAACAATCGTCCTTGCGAGGATCAAAGGCGGGCCAGTCGGGGAGGCCCGGAGCATTCGGGCCGCCGTTTTTTGCGAATTGCGTCCAGTAAGCGCGCATGATCTCGCCGAGCTTCTCGTCGTCATGGCCATGCTCCCAATCGCTTGGGAATGAATCGCTCAGAAAGAGGAGCTCTTCGCCATGAAATGCGCCGAGCGGAGCGCGTTTGCCGGTCTCAACGTGGGTGAAATAGTACAAGTAGGCGCTCTGGCCCACATGCGTCATCGCGCGCGCCAGGGAATAGGCGCCGTACGCGAAATAATCATTGTGCAGGCGCATGTAACTCGCTGGGACTTCCGCATGCGAAGATGCGGGATACGCACGGAATTCCTGTTCGGCGTATTTGCCGGTGTCTCCTCGTAGGTTGTCTTTGTATTCTTCCATGGTTTTGGGACCGCCGTGGCGGAAGACCGTCGCTTCATCGGCATTGCTGCCGACGAGGACAGGGACTTGGGCCTCCTCGCCCTCGTCGAAAATTTCCGCGGGCTGCTTTGGGACGATCCATCCATCGACGATGGCGTCAAAGCGAAGCTGGCGATCCTTGCTCATGGCATTCAGAATTTCGTCTGCGGGAACGCTGCGGAGCTTTTGCAACGCGTCGGGACCGTCCGCAATTCCCAAGTCATTTGCAAGGCGTTCTCCGTCGGTCTCACCGGTGCCGGCAATCGAATTGTAGGGTATGGGCGTGCGGAGGTCCTTGTTGAAGACGCTCTGGCATTCTCCGCTTTCGAGAATCGCACGCTGAAATATTCCTGCCGCAAGCGGGGAGGCCATGAGAAAGCAAATATCCACGGCGCCGGCGGACTGGCCCATGAGCGTGATCCGCTCCGGATCGCCTCCGAAGCGCGAAATATTCTGACGCACCCAACGCACGGCTTGCAGTTGATCGAGCAGGCCGTAATTTCCGGAAGAGTGATGCTCGGACTCAGCCGTGAGAGCTGGATGCGCAAAAAATCCGAACGGGCCGAGGCGGTAATTGGCGCTCACAAACACGACGCCCAAGCGCGAAAGCGCGGGCCCGAGCGGATTCAGTTGACTGTAACCTGCCCGGTTTGATCCCCCGTGGAAATGGATGATGACAGGTTGTTTTGCGGTTGTGGAGAACTGCGTTGTCCAGATATTCAGGTAGAGGCAGTCCTCATTCCCGCCAATGTAGGGGAGCCAGCCGGCGGGAAGCTGCGCGCACACCGGGCTGAAGTGAGTTGCCTGGCGTGTACCGACCCATTTTCTGGGTGGCTGCGGCGTTTTCCAGCGCAGTTCCCCGACCGGTGGGGCTGCATAGGGTACGCCGAGGAAGGCGATTTCATTTTTCGCGGAACCAAAATGCGCTCCCCCCAGGACACCGTGTGCCAACGCGACCTTTGGGGACGGAGCCTCCACTGCGACGATGTGGAGGCTTGTGCGGGCGAGAACAAGAACAAGCGCGAGAGAAAATATTGCCGGCCACTGGAGTTGTCGGCGCACGGAGATTCCTTTGCTCAGGCCCTCAAATGCATGGTTAAGGATTTTTCCGCGTGTATTCCCCGCGGAATTCCGTGTTCCAGGTGGCGCCGTTGTCTTTTGATTTTTCCCAGGTCTGCTCGACCTTATCGGCACTCAAACGCACGATGCGGATGCGATTCAGAACGGCTTCTCCATCCGGTCCGCGGCTGGGGCCGTAGAACTCTGCGGTTCCGGAGGCCACTTTTCCTTCCAACACGTGCACTCGTCCCATATTGTCGGCAAACATACCGTGCCAGCGCCTGTCATCCGAGCTGTAAGCGAACATGTTTTCGCCGCGGTGGCCTTTGCCGCCGTCCCAGCTCTCGACGACCATGCATTTGTCGAGAGAGAGCGTGACTTTGCTGACGCTGCCGCCCGGGCCGCCGGGATACGAGATGGTCCAGTCGCCCACCCAAAAATCGAATTGCCGGCTCTCGGGGTTTGTGGCGCACGATTCTGGATGGGCGGCGGCGAATGCGGGAAGTGCTGCGATGCCGAACCACGCGCTCATGGCCGCAAGGATGAGAACTGTTCTGAGGCTTCTTGGAATTCGAACTACTTTGTTTCGCTTCATGTTTTGGCTCCTCCTGGAATCAAGTTGGCAATATTCTTGAACGCGCTTCCGGCCGCCGGGCGTGGAACCGAAATGCCTCCGAGTTCTTATCTACTTTCAGAACCTCGAACCCTGCGGCCTCGAGCCGCGCACCAAATTTGTCGGGATCCGCCGGGACAAACGTATCGCCGATGTGGAGCAGGCGCATGCGCAGGCTGGGCAGGCTGTCGCTGCCGACAAAGAGTCCGCCCGGCTTGATGACGCGGCACGCTTCGCGGAGCAGCCTATCTTGCAAATCCGGCGAGGGCACGTGATGCAGCATGGTCATCGAAATACCGCCCGAAAACTGGCCATCGGGGAACGGCATGGCTGTGGCATCGCCCCTGATCACCTCAACATTTCTTCCAGCCAGCCCCGTCCGCAGGGACTCAGCCAGGCCAGGGTCAACTTCGATTGCCGTTATGCGCTCGACCGCCAGGCGGAGCAGATCGGTTGTGAGACCTGGGCCCGGCCCGAGCTCGAGGACGTTCTCTCCCAGATGGGCGCCGGAAAGGACCCACGCGAGCCGGTGCTCGATGGTTTTTCGCCAATGGGCGGAGCGGCACAGCCAATGGTGCAAGCGATTCAAGCGCTCTCCTTCGAAGCTGAATTACGGACAGGTTGAGAGTAGGGATTGTGTGGCTTGCTCGCTTCCGATATTATGACAATGAATGTCGCAAAAGCGTCAAACGGCGATTTTCGAACCCAAGGGAGATCGCAGCTCCCAGATTATTACCCTGACGCACGATTACCCGGCCGGATACGTCATCCCGTTGCATTTTCACGATCGAGACCAACTCGTCTACGCTTCCCGCGGGGTGATGACCGTGCGCACGAGCGAAGGCGCGTGGGTGGTGCCAACGCATCGGGCGGTTTGGATTCCCGCGGCGACGCCGCACACGATCACGATGTCCGGCACGGTGGCGATGCGAACTCTTTATCTGAAGCCGAAGCTGGCGAGAGCGCTGCCGCGCGGCTGCTGCGTGGTAAACGTATCGCCGCTACTGAGGGAGCTGATACTCCATGCGTGCGCCACAGCGGCGCTGAAGAGTGCCATCAAGAGGCAACGTCATTTGATCGACTCCATCATTGATCAGCTCGAAACGATCCAAACGGTTCCATTGCAGCTCCCGAATCCCTCCGATCCGAGAGCGCTCCGAATCGCGGACGTGCTTCTGGCGGACCCGAGCGACAACCGCCCGCTCTCGCGCATCTGCAAGACAACTGGTGCCAGCAAACGGACGGTGGAGAGGCTTTTCCAGGAGGACGTGGGCATGACGTTTGGCAAGTGGCGCCAACAGCTCCGACTGATGCACGCGATGCGGCTACTGGCGGAAGGCGCGAAAGTGACCCATGCCGCGCTGGAATCGGGTTACAGCACGCCAAGCTCATTCATTTCCATGTTCAGGAAGAACTGGGGGACAACTCCGGCGCGGTGCTTCGGAATGCGGGCGCATGGCTAGTGGCAATGCCCACGCGGGTTCCTGCGATTGGAATGGGGTGGGAAATATTGCAGGCACGGCTTAATTCGTCTTGTCCTTGGAATAGCACAGCTGTTCGAGGTTGCATTCGATGCATTTTGGTTTGCGCGCCTGGCAGACGCGCCGGCCGTGCCAGATCAATTGATGGGAGAAGAGAATCCATTTTTCGCGCGGGATGATTTGCATCAGATCTTGCTCGATTTTCTTCGGGTCGGTGTTTTTCGAGAGGTCGAGGCGGCCGGCGAGCCGCTGCACGTGCGTATCCACAACGACGCCAGAAGCGATGCCGAAAGCGCAGCCGAGGACAACGTTGGCGGTCTTGCGGGCGACACCGGGCAGCGTGAGCAATTCCTCCATCGTTTTCGGAACCTCTCCGTGAAATTCCTCGAAGATTTTTTTGCTCGCGCCCATGATGGACTTGGTCTTGTTGCGGAAGAAGCCCGTGGGGCGAATATCCTGCTCAAGCTCACTCGGATTCGCATAGGCAAAGGCTTTCGGATCCGGATACTTAGGGAAGAGGGTTGCGGTCACCTGGTTCACGCGCTCGTCGGTGCACTGCGCGGAAAGAATCGTGGAAATGAGAAGTTGAAATGCATTGTCGTGGTGCAACGCGCAGGTGACGGCGGGATAGGCCTCGTCGAGTTTTTTGAGAATCGCGCGAACGCGCGCCGGATCGGTTCCGCGTCCGGCAGAGGCGCGCGGCAAACTTTTTGCAGCGCGCTTACCTGCCCGCCGGCGCGCAGGGGATGATTTTTTCTTTGGTGGCTTCTTTCTTGGCTTGGCCATGGGCGGAGAAATATATCACAGGTGCGGCTACGGCTCGACGCGGCCGCCTTTCGGGTAGTGTCCTAAATTAGCCGAGAAGCGATTCTCGGCGGCTTCCAGCCATGGGGCGGTCGGCGACAGGAAAGAGGGGAAAAGTTGGCGATTGGAATTTTGTAAGTGGCTTATTTTATGTGACATGGCTCGATTTCTGTTCGGTGGAATTGGCGATTGCCAGGACACTCGGGAGATGCCCTATCGAGCCAGCTTTGAGTGGATCTAGGACATTACCGCCTGTCGATTTGGCCAACGCAGCCTCTCGAGAGAAATTACACGGCAAAAAACAGATTTTGGGCGAAAAGCCATTCGGAATCGAACCATTGCTCCACGCAGCGGTATCCAGTCCGTTCGCCCATGCGGATCACTTCCTGCGGATTGTACTTGTGTGAACTCTCCGTCCAGATGGTTTCACCCTCGCGCAGGTAGATGCCGAAGCCGGCATTGCGAATGGTGATGCGCTGCCAGGCAGTGGAACGGAGATGCATCTCAACGCGCCGCTCCGCTTCGTCGTAGCGCACCACGTGCTCGAAACGCGTGAGATCGAAATCGGCGCCGAGCTCACGATTGATGCGCGCCAGCAGGTTCTTATTGAACGCAGCGGTGACGCCGGTGGGATCGTCGTAAGCGAGCAGAAGCCGAGGGACGGGCTTTTCGAGATCGGTCGAGAGCAGCAGCGCATCGCCTTCCTGCAAAATTGAGCGCACTTCGCGGAGGAATTGATCGCCGGCTGGCCGGTCAAAATTGCCGATCGTGCTGCCGAGGAAGAGCAAGAAGATCTGCTCGCCCTCCCGCCGCCGCGCGGCCACTTCCTGCAAGCCATCGAGGTACGCGCGCTCGAATCCCACGACGCTCACCATCTCCAGGTGGCCCAATTCCTGCTGGCAGCGGGTGAGGGCACTGCCGGAAATATCGATCGGGTAATAATTCACGCGCTGGCGCCGTGAAAGCGCTTCCAAGAGCCAGCGGGTTTTCTGCCCGCTGCCGCTGCCGAGTTCGGCGACCAGCACCGGTCCGGGAAGGCGGCCGACAATGTCATGTGCATAGCGCCGCGCCAAACGCATGCCCGCGCGGCTCAGGCCATATTCAGGCAGAAGACAGATCACGTCGAACAACGCCGACCCGGCTTCGTCATAGAGATACTTTGAGGGCAACTCTTTCTGCCCTGGGTGGCTGAGGCCGACAACGACTTCCGACGCAAACAGGGAAAGCGCCGGTGTGAGGACAGGTGCAGGTGCCATTCGTGGGGAGGTACCCATCGCTTAGTTCTCCACGCAGCGGAATGTGGCGTACACGTACGGGTAATGCGGCTGAAACCAGTTTCGGAAAGATCGGCGGACCATGCATGCATCCGTGCGCGCCGATCCGCCCTTCATCACGAAATGCTTTCCGTCGAAGAAATCAGCGGAATATCCGGGATAGAAGGAAAAGCGCTCGAATCCGGGAAGGGGAGCGAAGGGCGTGGAGGTCCACTCCCATCCATTGCCGACCAGATCGAATACGCCAAAGGCACTCGCACCCGCGGGATGCGCATTCACCGACTCCGCGTCCCAGCGCTGGAAATGAAAATTCCCGTGTTTGGCGCCGGCAAGGTCGTCACCCCACGGATACGCCCTCTCAGTTTCCTGCGGCGTCGCGTATGCGGCACGATGCCATTGAGCTTCTGTCGGAAGTTTCTTGCCGGCCCAGCGTGCGAACGCGGCAGCTTCGGCATAGGTGACGTAAACGGGCCAGGAAAGGGGAAGAGGAATCGTTCCGAACATCGCGCGGTATTCCCACTGAGTATCCGGGTCGGTGGCGGGAGAGCTGGAACGCGGGAGCCAGAAATGAGGATGTTCGAGCCGCTGCGCGCGTTTCCATTCCCAGTCTTCAGGGTGCCAAAAGGCGGAGTCTTCGTAGCCGCCGGCGCGTATGAACCTCAGATACTCGGAATTGGTGACGGGAAAAGCGTCAACAGAAAAACTGGGGACGGAAACTTGCTGGGCATTGAATTCATTGTCCCATCCGAAGGGGTGAGGTTTGTGGCCTGACTGCCCGAGAGTGGCGACGCCGGCAGGGATAGTCACCTGATACTGGCGGGGAGCAGGAGTCGGGTCACAGCGAGTAAAAGGCTGAGGAATTTTACGCTCGAGAGCGAGATTGTGGAGCAGGTAGGTAAGCGTCTCTGCATGCATCAAGCGATGTTCGATGGCCACGTGAAGGAGCGTCCCGTCCGCGAAAGACGATCTGAGCAAGCGCTCCGGGGCATGCGGCCCTTGCAGCGCGGCATCCAATTGGGCGCGGACCTGCCGGTTATATTTTTCGACCCGCGCGATACCGGGCCAGTCGCCCGCCGTGTCTGAAGGCAAGCCGCTGCCGATCGGGTCGATGCCAAAGGCGAATAGGCGGTTGAACTCCGTATCCAACGGCTCGAGCCCCAGAACGCCACAGAGCAGATTCCAATCGAACGCTTCGAGGTGGCCGAGATAGAAAATCAGCCGGTGGCGCTCCGGCACGGGCCGCTCGTAAAACGAATTGGGTGGAAGGAGTTGAAACAGGGCATCCGTGCGCCTGCGCGCTTCGTCCATGCGAGGCAGGAGCGCCTGGGGAAACTGAAGTGCCGTGCGAGAAGTCGCCATAGGTCACCTCTCTAGCGGGGGGTATCTTTCTACCTCTGATGAGAGCCTGAAGGCAAGCTAATTTGGGAGCCACATGGCTTAGATGCGCGGGGCTAGGAAAAAGTAACAGGATTTGAACCAGCCAGAAGGGCGAGGGCTTTTCGAAAAGCCTTTCCGCGATGGCTGTGCAGGTTTTTTTCCTCACGAGTGGTTTCGGCGTAAGTGCGCCCGAGTTGCTCGAAGAAGAAAATCGGATCGTAGCCGAAGCCATCGGTGCCGCGGGGTTCCTTCGTGAGCAACCCCTCGGCATAGTCGGAGACAGCCGCCAGGACGCGGCCTTGCCGTGCTATCGCGGCGACGCAAACGAAGCGCGCGCGGCGCTCCGCCCCTTCTTTTCCCTCCATCGCGCGCAGTACTTTCTGCACGCGATCCGCATCGGTTGCATGGGGACCCGCGTAGCGCGCGGAATGGACCCCGGGCGCACCGCCCAGCGCGGGCACCACCAGCCCTGAATCATCAGCGAGAACGATTTCGGAAGTGTGCCGGCTGTAATACGCGGCTTTTCCCGCCGCATTCTCGGCAAAGGTGGGGGCGGACTCTTCGAAGGCGGGAATCTCGCGGAAATTCGGGAACGGGGCCAGCCGGATGAGCGAATCGCCAACTAGCCCGGCGTATTCGCGCACTTTGCCAGGATTGGAGGTGGCGAGAAGGACGGGAATCGCTGGAGTGACCTTACCGTGCGCGGGCACTGAATTTCATATGCAGCAATTCCTGCTGCGCCTCGACGAGGCGTCGAATTCCACCCGTCGCAAGAGTGAGCAATTGTTGCAGCTCGTGCTCGGTATAGGGGCGGCCTTCCGCGCTGGCCTGCACTTCCACAAAACGGCCGCCACCGGTCATGACCACGTTCATATCCACTTGCGCGCGCGAATCTTCTTCGTAAGCGAGATCGAGGAGAAGCTGGTCATCCACGATCCCGACGCTCGTGGCCGCGACGGAATCGAACAGGGGGATAGAGCGAAGCATTCCGGCCGCAACCATTCGCTCGAGCGCGAGAGCGAGCGCAACGAAGGCGCCCGTGACGGAAGCCGTGCGAGTTCCGCCGTCTGCTTGAATCACGTCGCAATCGAGCCACACCGTGCGCTCGCCGAGCGCTTTCAAGTCCGTGACGGCCCGCAGCGTTCGGCCAATCATGCGCTGGATTTCGAGTGTGCGGCCCGATTGCCGTCCCCGCGAGGATTCGCGCGGCGTGCGCTCCTCCGTCGAGCGCGGCAACATGCCGTATTCGCCGGTGACCCAGCCCTTGCCGGTGCCCTTTAGAAAAGAGGGGACGCCATCTTCGACTGTGGCCGTGACGATTACGCGCGTCTGCCCGGCCTCAATCAGCACGCTGCCTTCAGCGCTGGGAATGAAATCGGAGGTGATTTTCACCGGCCGCAGTTCATCCGCGGCGCGACCGTCTGCTCGCAAGAAATATCTCCCCTAGGCCAAGATCTCAAAGACCACGAAAACTTTGAAATTACAGTGTGACGACTGCGGCCAGAAGTGTCAACACACCGTGCCCATCGCACCGGCACCACTCAGCGATCCTCACCGCGGCGATTTTGCGGGCGCTGTTGGATTGGCGCCCTGTGACGACGAAGGCGCCGGCTGTTCCGTTTGCTGACCCGGAGGATTTAAATCGAAAAAGCCGGTCAGGTCCACGTGCCCGGCAAGAGTATCCACTTCCTGGCCATGAATCAGAATCTTCAGCCGTCGCAGGCTGGCCACATTGCTTTCGAGAGTTTTTGTGATCGACTCGATGGCCAGCTCTTCGCTCAATATGCCAGAAGGAGTTTCGAGCGCGAGCGCATCGGAAAAATCGGCGATCGCCGTGCCGTCCTGCAAGATATAGAAGGCTAGCAAGCTGGCGCTCGGAGGGAGCGTGCGCTGGGCGGGCGATGGCGTATTTTCAATCAGCGCGTGCAGCACCTGGCGGGCGCGCCGGACGGGTTCGGCTGAGAGCGTTAATTCCACTTCCACCGGCGCCGTCCTGTCCGGACCTGCTGCCCAGAAAATTTCCGCTTTCTCTTTGACATCCGTGGGCGCCGAACTCGGCGCTGTGAGCAATTCGCGGCGAGCCTGCTCCTCGGTATTTTGGCTTTCGGAAAGCCTTTCGATGCGATTGTGCAATCCGTGAAGGCTCATCAGCCCGATCAGTACCGCGACGCTTAGAATCCCCAGAGCAATTTTCAAGTTTCGCGGCATCAGTCGCCCCCCGCTGAACCGGCGGCACGGAACGTCTGAAGGCTGCGCACGATGGAAGTGGCCAGCGGCGGCCCCATCGAAAGCAAGGTGTTGGGGTCGGAGACTAGAACGCTTGAAATTTCTACCGCCACCGCCGGCAGGGCGACAGAGCGCAATTCGCGGACCGGCGCCGCCGAAGATGTGGCCGGCGAACCAGGAAGACGCTGAGCCAATTCGAGTTCGAGGATGTCCGCAAAACGATGGCTTGCGTCCGTATAGGGCAGCTGCACCTCTTCCCACAAGCCCAGACCGCCCGGCGGCGCGGGTGGCGGAATTGATGCTACTCCTGTGACAGTCGGGAGAGCGCTTGAAAAACGATAGTAATAAGTGTGCACCGTTCCAATCGTTCCCGTAGAGGCCACGTGGATGCTGATGAATATGGCGTCGCGATGCGCATTGGCGGTGGCGGCGCGGTCGTCGTAAGAGGGATTCGAATCGTCGTAACGGGTCATCAGCACGCGGTAGCCCTGCCGCTCGAGCTCCACTCGCACGATCCTGGCAATCAAGAGGACGCTTTCTTTCTCCACGGCTCCGTTTGGCCCGCGCGCGCCGGGATCCGCGCCGCCATGGCCTGGATCGAGGATGACCAGGGGACCCGTGTGCACGGGCGCAGGTGCCGCGGTCTGGGGCGGGGTGACTTGTGGAGGCGCGGGCGTCTGCGCTTGAGAAGCGCCCTGCTGCGGCGCAGCTTGCTCCCGAGGAATGCGCGGCTGGGCGGGCGAATGCGGTGTTGCTCGCGCGATCAGAACGGAAGCACAGGCAATAAGGATGGGAATTGCATAGGGGAGGGGTCGTCGCACGGCGAAAAGAATAGCAGAAATAGACGACGCGGCAAATTTACGGCGAGCGGTGCCAC
>Ga0187819_10000677_pt1 | contig 17255 bp, 18 predicted proteins | sample NC_wetland_sal_i_15_FD_132411 | JGI IMG/M metagenome (GOLD analysis project Ga0187819, IMG submission 132411) | Wetland sediment microbial communities from Neuse River Estuary, North Carolina, USA - SO4_4 | ecosystem: Environmental > Aquatic > Freshwater > Wetlands > Sediment | place: USA...
CACAGATCGCCATTGATTCCGTCTACCCCTTGGGATCCGGAATAGCCGCCTGTGGAACCGGGGTTGACCATGTTCAAATCCGCCTCGGGAAAGCCCATATTGGCGTTTCCGTAGTAGGCAAGATAATAGGCGTCGTTTTTACCTTCATTCGTCGTTGATTGCGCGTAGCCTGTCGAGATGAGACAGGTAAGAAGCACTGCGATCGCCAGGAGCGTCCAGATTGCTCGGGCAGTCCCAGCCGATTTCCATCGCCTTGTAAGCATAGGAAATTTGTTTCTCCTTTTCGGAATGTTTCGGCGGACTACGCCGAACCGCTATCATCTTGGCACCGTTTCTCTTAGTGCACAAGAGTATGTGGCTTAGCAAAGTACTAATTGGTTTCTATCGGGGGACGAATCTGGTTGGAACGTTAGCACTTATTCAGCAATCGACTCTTAGAACCACTGGCTCCGCGCGTGTTTCAATAAGTGCTCCAAAAACAACTAATACTTAGCTATTGTAGGATAAAGCATACATATTAGTTTCGCTTTACTTCAACGCGCTCTCCAGAAACCCCGCCACTTCGCGCTTCAGTTTTTCGAGCGCTTTCGCGTCGAGATACACCATGTGGCCGGTCTCATACTCGCCGGTGCGGATGTTTCCGCGCGATTGAGGATCAAGGCCCATATGCGTCAGCGTGTATGCAGTAGCGAAGTACGGAGTCGCCAGATCAAAGTAGCCGGAAGCCACATACAGTCGCATATACGGATTCTTAGCAAACGCGCTGCGCAGATCGTCGCTGGTGTCGGGGAAGCCTTGCCGGCTGCTGGACGGTCCCCACTCCCACGGGCTGGTGATGCCTTCACCCAGAATGTAATATTCCAGATCTGTCTTATAACCCAGCTCGCCACGCACGTAGTTGTTGAAGGTCGTTGTGTAAGGGGGACGAATGGCCGCAAGGCTGGGATCATATTCCGGCGCTCCTGTGGCCGCCGATTCATCCACTCCCTTGAACCGGCTGTCAAGACGCCCGACCGTGCGTTTCTGATCCCGCAGCAATTCCTTGGTGAAGGCAAAGATAGGTACCCGCAGATTGCTGTAGTCGATGTAACGCGCTTCCAGCCCCGTGTAGCGGGCCAGCCGGCGGGTGGTTTCCTGGCGCTCGGCGGCCGTCAGCCGGTCCCCCTTCGCCAGCGCCGCGGCATATCCGGTTTCCGCCCACGCTTCGACTTCCTTCAGTGTCTTCGGCAAATCGCGTTGGAGATCTGCGGAAAGCTTGTGGTGATACCACGCCGTCGCTGCGTAACTGGGCAGGTACAAGACGTACGGAAGATCGTTGCCCTTGGCAAAACTCAGGGTTTCAAAATTCAGAATCGACGAGACCAGCACGATACCGTTGAAGGCGATGCCGCGATCGATGAGATACCCGGATAGTCCGGCGGCGCGCGTGGTGCCGTAACTCTCCCCCACCAGAAACAGCGGCGAGGTCCAGCGCTCGTAGCGCGTCAGATACATGCGGATGAACTCGCCCACCGATTCGATATCGCCGCGCAGGTTCCAGAACTTCTTGCCGAGCTCCGGTTTGGTGGGGCGGCTGTAGCCCGTGCCCACCGGATCGATGAACACCAGATCGGTCTGATCGAGCCAGGTGAATTCGTTGTCCACCAGATGAAACGGCGGCGCCGGCATCTCGCCGTTCTCGAGCATGACCACGCGCTTGGGCCCCAGCGCGCCCAGATGCAGCCAAACGGATGCCGACCCCGGCCCGCCGTTAAACGAAAACATGAGCGGGCGCCGGCCGGCGTCACTCACGCCATCGAGTGTGTACGCCATGAAGAAGATGTGGGCTTCGGTGTCGCCCTTGGCGTCGCGAATGGGCATCATGCCTGTCGTCGCCGTGTACTTGAGCGGCCGGCCGTTCACGCGGATTTCGTGATGCGTGACAACCGGCGCTTCTTCTTTTTCGGCGGGCTTGGCGTCTGGCGGTTTGGGCGCCTCGGCGGGAGGCGCCCCCTGCATTAGCAATAACGCCAGCACAAGGGATGAGAGCATCCCAAGATTATTGCAGGATTGCAGATCATGCGAGCGGCGATTCGTAGTGGCCGGGCATGACCGGCCACGGCATCAGTACGCGCCGCTTGTCGAAACCGGAACGGTCATCGGCGAAGGCGCGCTGGCTCGTTCCACCTTCATGCGTACATTCTTGGCGACGGCGAAGGCGTAGGACTGTCCCACCACACCGGCATCCAGGCGCCGCACCACGTATACGCCGTTGACGCTCTCCAGCCGCAGCGCACTATGCTCCGAGACATTCTCTGGAGTTCCGGTGCCAGTGAGAAGGGAAGCGCGCACACTATCGCCCGTGAGCCGGATTACCCGGACGGTTTGGGTTTGATCGAGACTCATGGCGATCGAGTATTGGCCTGGCTGCAAGAGGGTTGGTCCCCAATAGGCCTCTGTGGGTAAATTGAAGGTCCCCTTGAACACATTCTGAGCGGCCGCACGCGGTGCGCCGGCGCTAATCACCAAAGCCAGCATGAGAACTATCGTCCCGTATTTTGCGTATTTCACAATTGCTCTCCTTTTCTCGACAACCTTCTGAGCACGTCGGTCGTCCAATCAGAGAGACGCAATTTCGGCCATGACAGTAGGTCAAGAAGATGTCAAGTCTTTGCCGCCACGGGCGCCGCGCAAGCTCCGGTTCGGAGCCTTCGAGGTGGACCTGGATAGCCGGGATCTGCGTAAATCCGGTCAGCGGGTAAGGTTGCAGCGGAAGCCTTTTAAGGTTCTGGAAATGCTGCTCGAAATCCGCGGCCGTTTCGTGTCGCGCGCCGAGTTGACGCGCCAGCTTTGGCCGGGCTTGCACGTGAACTTCGATCGCAGTCTGAACACCGCTGTCAATGCTCTGCGCAAGGCGCTGGGGGACTCATCGCAGAGTCCCGGTTACATTGAAACGCGTCCGGGACTGGGCTATCGTTTCATCGCCCCGGTGGAGGAGATTCTTCCGCATCAGGATGCGGTGGTGAATCCCGATGCCTACCAGAACTGCGCAAAGGCACGATACTTTTTGAATAAACAAACGCAGGAGGATTTGCACAAGGCCATCGCCTACTTTCAAGCCGCGCTCGATGAAGACCCCCGCTGTGCCAAAGCCTACGCGGGCCTCGCTGAAACCTACTGCCTGTTTGCCCTGATGAACATGGCGCCTCCCGGGGAAGCCGGCGCGCGCGCCCGATGGCTGGCGGCGACCGCCGTCGAACTCGATCCGGACAGTGCGGCAGCCCGAGCGGCCCTCGGTTGCGTGAAGCGGTTTTTCGAATTCGAGTGGACCGGCGCCGCGGAGGAGTTTCAACGCGCGATGTCTCTGGATGCGAGTTGCGCCACCGTTCACCAGGCCTACGGTTCATTCCTGGCGTCGACGGGTAGCCTGCAGGAGGCGCTGCATGAGCTTCGTCTCGCTCAACATTTGGATCCCGTTTCTCCGCTCGTGAACGTGGAGGCCGCCTGGACTCTTTACCTGGCGCGCGACTTCTCAGGGGCGCATGAGCAGTGCTGGAAGGCGCTCGCATTGGAACCGAGCCTCGCCGCCGCGCAGCACGTGCTGGGCTTGGTCTACGAACAAATGGAAATGTATGAGGAGGCGGTGATCGAGTTTCAGAATGCGCAACGTTCCGGTGACGAGCAACCGGCGGTGATCGCGGCTCTTGGCCATGTCTGGGCTCAGGCCGGTAACATTACCGAGGCCGAAGAAACACTGCGCAGACTGCAACAGCTCTCGGCAAAACGCTATGTCTCGCCTTACTGGCATGCCATGGTGCACGCCGGGCTTCGGCAAAACGCTCTCGCCATCCAGTGGCTGGAAACGGCCTATCAACAGCGGGACGTTTGGTTGGCGTGGCTCGGTGTGGATCCGCGTTTCGACGACCTGCGCGCCGCTCCAGCCTTCCAGTCCATTCTGCACAAAGTGCATTTCGACCTTGCCGAAGTCTCTGACAGATAGGCAACGAACCTGGATGGTTTCCTGTAGCGCAGGCCTACCCGCGGGGTTTGCGGGGAGACCTGCGGCTTTTTCTCCGATCCCCGCAAAAAAACCGCACGTCCCCGCCCAAAATCATGCGTGGGAACGTGTGAAAAAATCGGAAGAACCGCTCCGTTACCGTCGCGGCTCGGAATCAGGCCGAAGTGCGATCGCCCACTTACGGAGCCGCGAGTGGGAACGAGCGGTCGCGCATGCGCTGTACTTATCCCTGACTTCAGAACGTCAGCGCGATTCCGATCAGTAGTTCGTCTTTTCGCGAACGGGTTGACTCGTTGTCGAAGGTCTCTCCCATCCAGCGCGTGAATCGCATCTCCGGAGTGACCTTGATCCCGAAATCGTCTACGAACCGCATGCCCACGCCGGCCACCACTCCCGCCAGATCCCGTTTGGATGGCACGGTGGGTATGTTATTGGAGGAGGTCACGCCGTCCGGCAGGGTGGTTGTATTAGTGGTGCCGATGTGTGAGGTGTTCCGCAGTTCGCCACCGCCGGCAAAATACAAATGCGATAGGAAACCGCTTTCGCTCAATCCGCGCCAGCGTAGCATCACCGGAGCGTCCCACATTCTGGCGCTGGTTTGTTCGGTAATGGTTGTGACGTTCCCGTCGGCGGTGAAGGTGTCCGTCAGGGTGTAGTTCAAGCGGTGGTAGAGCAATTCACCGCAAAGGGTGAAGCGTCTGGTCACCCGGAACTCCACGCTGGGTCCGAATTCGATCTGCAAATAAGTATTGGTCGTATGAAAGGCGTAGGTCGTCGTGGAGTTGGGAGCAAGGTTCACATCCTTGTTGTTGAGCACATTGAACGGGAGACCGTTAAGCCTCGCGCCGAAAGAGAACCGCCGCCACCCCAGCGGTTCCGGTTCGGGCACCGGAGCCGAAGAAGACTCCTGTCCGTAAGCCGCTGACGCTAAGGCCAGATACGCGCCGCAAAGGACGGTGAGGAAGGCACACCAGGACCGCCACACACCACAAGCGCTGCCACATCGATTTCGCTGCATTTCTGTATTATTACTTGAATGGGGTGAAAAGTTCCAAAAAAAGTCCGTCTAAAATGAGGAAGACGATGGCAGCACGCAGAGTCTTGATGACCATCCCTGTGCTCACCGCTGCCCTGTGCGCACAACAGCAGCAGGTCCCGCCGCCCAAACCGGGCTGGCCTTGCGTGGCCGGCAGAGCCATAGATCCATCTTACGTTCGAGCGGCCGAGGCGACCGGGGGCCAGGTGTTTCTCTTCGATCGTTCCGAGGCAGCGAGGTCAATGGTGCCCGTGCGCGCCGCCGGAAAGCACGAGGACACCGTTTTTCGCGCCATGGCCACTCTGTCCACGGGCTCGCGGGAATTCACTTTCCCGGTAGATTCGACGGTGGAGAGCCTGATGGTTTCCGTCACTCTGCAGTGCCTGCAATCCATCAGTGTGTACCGGCCCTCGAATACCGAGGTCCATTCCGGAGAACCCAACGTGGAGGACAACCGCTTCCGCTCCGGCCGGATTTTAATCCTTGCACACCCCGATGCCGGTGCGTGGCGCATTAATATTGCGGGCGCGGGGATGTTTTTCGTCGTCGCTCAGGCAAAGAGTGCGATCTCTCTCGAAAACGTGGAATTCGTCGAGCCCGGTGGCCGCCCGGGCCACGAGGGGCTGTTCCCGGTCAAGGGCCCTCTTCATCTCGGAGAGGCGCGCACGCTCTCGGTGCGATTGCGAGCGCCACGCAGTGAGACGGCGTTTCGCCTGGTCAATTCCGCGGGTGAAACGCTGGAGTCGCTGGATATGAAACCCAGCGACGAGAGCAGCGAGGATCGTGAGTTTCTAGGCAAGCTCACGCTGAAACATGCCGCCTTCCGCGTTGCCGTGGAGGGCCGCGACGAAGCTGGATATCCCTACCAGCGCGTCCTTCCGAAGCTGATAGAGATTCCGTAGCGCAATGGACGTTATTCGCGTGCATTCGCGGCCAAGGTATTTTTCCACCCCATCCGCTCGCGCAACGATGTAATGTGCGCCACGTGGTGTCTACCATGCCACGCATAGAGCGCCAGATTCTTTTCCAGGCTCACCGGGCCTAACTCCGGGTGCCGGAACTGGCGCCGCCAGTCCGCTGGAGAAAGCGAGCGCAACAGCCGAACCCAGCGCTCGTGCAGCGATTCCAGCAGCACCAGAGATATCTCGATCGGCGCCGTTCGCGAATCCACCAGCTCCGCCCAGCGGCTCTGATCGTACGGCTTGATGGTGGGTTCTTCCTCGGTGAGCGCCAGCCGGAACCGGATGTAGCTGTTCATGTGGCTGTCCGGAACGTGATGCACCACCTGGCGCACGGTCCAGCCGCCCGGCCGGTAAGAGGTGTCGAGCTGCTGCTCCGAAAGGCCGGCAACGGCGGCGCGCAGGTTCGCCGGTGTCTGCGCGATCTCCTCGATAAAGCGTGCACGATCCTGGTCCGGGACTTCGCGCGGAAATTCAAAGCGTCCGATCGGATATTGAAGGTTCATCTCATCATGTTCTCATCGTTCGCTCCTAACACCGGTGTTGGTCGCTATAATCTAACCGTTACATGTCTTTTGCCGGGCTCAAGGTGATTGCGTTCGAAAGCCGGCGCGCCGCTGAAATCGCGCAGCTCATCCGCAAACAGCAGGGCGAGCCCATCGTCGCCCCTTCGATGCGCGAGGCGCCCATCGAGCGCAATGAAGAAGCCTTCCGCTTCGCCGGACGGCTTTTTGCCGGCGAATTCGACATGATGATCCTGCTCACCGGTGTGGGTACCCGCATCCTGAATCAAACCCTGGCCACGCGATACCCTCCGGAGCGTTTTGCCGAAATCCTGCGGCGCATCACCGTGGTCGCGCGCGGGTCCAAGCCGCTCGCAGTGCTGCGGGAAATGAACGTGCCCGTCACCATCACCGTACCCGAGCCCAACACCTGGCGCGAAGTGCTGGCCGCAACCGAAGGCCGCTCGGAGCGCCACATCGCCGTGCAGGAGTACGGCAGGCCGAGCACGGAGTTGCTCAACGGTTTGCGAGCGCGCGGCGCGGAGGTCACGGCGGTACGCGTTTATCAGTGGGAGTTGCCCGAAGACACCGGGCCGCTGCGCGAAGCCGCCGAGCGCATCGCCGCCGAGGAAGTGGATGTGGCCCTGTTCACCACCTCCGTGCAGATCGATCATCTCTTGCGCGTGGCTGCCGAGAAGGGACTGGAGGACTACGTCCGCACGGCGTTTTCAAAAATGCTGGTCGCCTCCGTGGGTCCGGCCACAACCGAAGCGCTGGAGGAAAACGGCATTCGTCCCGATTTCGAGCCCAGCCACCCCAAAATGGGCTTCCTGGTCCAGGAGACCGCCGAACGGGCTGAAGCCTTGCTGAAGGCCAAGCGATGACCAAGAAGCCGGTGATGGCGCAGGTGGGTGAGTACACCTCGCTAGCCTTCCTGTTGCCCGCATCAACCTTCGTCGGCTATGTGATCGGCTACCTGCTGGACAAGGCCTTCGGCACGCATTTTCTCTATCTGGTTTTTCTGCTCCTGGGCATTGCGGCGGGTTTTGTGGAATTGATCCGGCGCCTGATGCGGGACGCAAGCAACGATGGATCCTGAGTCGCTGTTCTACGGACGCGCCTTGGCTCGCATTCAATTTCTGATTCTGTTTCTCAGCGGCGCGGGCGTGATCGCAGCAGCCATTTGCTCCGGTTGGCGATGGGCGGCAGGATACGTGTTAGGCGCCGTCGCCTCTTACCTCAATTTTCGGTGGTTGAAACAAATAACAAACGCGCTTGGCGCTGCCGCTACCGGCAAGCCTCCGAGCACCCGAGTGGGCGTGATCTTCGGCCTGCGGTATCTGCTGCTCGGGCTGGGTGCGTATGCTATATTGAACTTCACTACGCTCTCTTTGGCGGCTGCGCTGGCGGGGTTATTTGTGCCGGTGGCCGCTGTCATCCTGGAGATCCTTTACGAATTAGTCTATGCCGGAACCTGAGATTTGGCTGACCCGACTGTTCAACGATCACCTGGCCGGGCCGGGCGATTGGTTGTTGTCGCTGTTTCGTGTCCAGGCGGAGAATCCCGCGCGGCCGTGGTCGAACTTCATCACCATGCAAATTCTGGTGGCCGCCATCATCATCGTAGTCTTCGCCTTCCTGCGGCCGCGCCTCTCCATGGACCGGCCCGGAAAAATGCAGCACGTTTTCGAAGTGATCTACACGTTCCTGCGCGGGGAAGCCAGCGACAGCATCGGCCATGAAGGCCCGCGTTTCCTTCCTTTTCTCGGAACGCTTTTTATCTTCATTCTGTTTTGCAACCTGATCGGCATCATTCCGGGCTTCGAGTCACCCACCATGAATCCGTCGGTGCCGGCGGGATGTGCGGTGCTGGTTTTCGTTTACTACAACTTCATGGGATTCAAGCAGCAGGGGATCTTCAAGTATTTGCTGCACTTTGCCGGGCCCGTGTGGTGGCTTGCGCCGTTCATGATTCCCATTGAGTTGATCAGCCACATGGCACGCCCGTTATCGCTAACCATCCGTCTGTTCGCCAACATGCTGGCTGGAGAAAAGGTGACGGTCGTTTTTCTCGGACTAACCTATTTGGTGGCGCCGGCGGTGTTCATGGGACTACACGTTTTCGTTTCTTTTCTACAAGCTTATATTTTCGTGCTCCTGTCGATGATGTATCTGTCGGAGACCGTGCCGCACGAGCAACACTAATTCCTGGCTTTATGCGGCTTCCAGTGTGAGACCGGCTGCACGAGGATGACGGGAACCACCTCCTGGAAGCGAATCTTAAGAAAAGGAGTACCAACTGTATGAACGTTAAGCTGTTTCTGATTCTCCTGGTGCTGTTCGTTTTCGCCACGCCGATTTTTGCCCAGGGAACCACCGAGTCGGAAAGCCATCTCCAATGGGTGGCCATCACCTCCGGTTTCTCCATGGCCATCGCCTCGGCGGGTTGCGGCCTGGCACAAGCCAAAGCTACCGCAGCAGCCGCTGAAGGCATGGGACGGAATCCCGGAGCCGCGGCGGCCATCAGATTTGCCCTGCTGCTGGGACTGGTGCTGATCGAGTCACTAGCGCTTTACACCCTGGTCATTATTTTCGCCAAGGTAAAATAACTCCCTCGATTTTTCGGGCGGGAAACATGCTTCGTTCTTCCCGCCCGATCACACCCCGTACAGATTTCTAATTGCCGCAAATATAACTGCTTGCCTTCGTAGGCAGGGGTTCATCAGTTTCATTCCGATATAAATAAAGTCGCATTTCGGTAGGTGATCCCTGAGCGAAAATCTGGAGAAACCTGACGGTCCCGATTCCCGAGAAAAACAGGTTGCCGCTCCTGTTTTCCTACCTCCCCTATGGGTTGATTCCGACTTTAGTACCGTAACCTGTTTCGGCGAGAATGCTTGACCATCCCGGTAAAAGTCAATTAGATTACTAGAGGCATTGGCACATTGGTGGAACAGCGCAGATCTCCAAGATTCGACCTACATCTACCGCTTCGCGTGACGCGGACCGGCGTCGGGCAGCTTTCCCAGGACGCCCAGACGCGCAATATCAGTTCGCGAGGCGTCCTATTCTCGTCGGAGGCGGATGTCCCGATCGGCGGGGCCATCGAGTATGTGGTGACGCTCGCGGACCTGCAGGGGATGCACGTCGACCTGCGGTGTTTCGGCAAGGTGGTGCGGCTGGAGAAGCCCGCCGTCCAGCAGGCGCCTGAATACCTCATTGCAGCAACCCTCGATCGCTATGAATTCGTGAGGCGCCAAGCCTAGCTATTCGCCTCTTGTTCCCCGCGGAGTTTTCGTGTACGCTTGGCAAAGAAAAGGCGAAGCATGCTCGAAATCGCGCGGACCAAGGAATCCAGCCTAACAGCGGTAGTCCAGGAACTTGAACGGCTCATCGATCAGCCGGATTCACCGGTACGGGCCGTCCGGCGCCAGCCAGCCACCGAGGGCACGTTTTGCGATGTCCCTGCCGGGGTCGAGCCGGGGCTGCGCGAGGCACTCCAGCGGCGGGGGATTGAGAAGCTCTACACCCACCAGGCGGAAGCTTTCGAGCTGGTTGAGTCGGGTAAAAACACGGTCATCGTCACGCCGACAGCCAGCGGCAAGACGCTGTGCTACAACCTTCCGGTACTAAATCTCCTACTGCACGAGCAGGAAGCGCGAGCGGTCTACCTGTTCCCCACCAAAGCACTGGCTGAGGATCAACTCCACGGACTGCAGGCATTGGCGGAGGAGCTAGGCGAGCGAATTCGGGCATTTACCTACGACGGTGACACGCCGCAAGACGCGCGAAAAGCCATCCGCAGCCGCGCCAATTTGGTGTTCACCAATCCCGATATGTTGCACAGCGGGATCCTGCCACACCATACCCGATGGGCCAAACTTTTCGAGAATCTGCGTTACATCATCATCGACGAGCTGCATTATTACCGTGGCGTTTACGGAAGCCACCTGGCCAATATTCTGCGGCGCTTAAAGCGAGTCTGCTCATTTTATGGCACGGCGCCGCAATTTATCTGCTCGTCGGCGACGATTGCGAATCCGCGCGAGCTGGCGGAAGCGCTGGCGGAGGCGCCCTTTGCTTTAGTCGACCGGAACGGCGCACCCACCGGAGAGAAGTATTTCGTCTTCTACAATCCGCCAGTGGTGAACCGGCATCTGGGCGTCCGGCGCAGCTACATCAACGAAACGCGGCGGCTGGCCGTGGAGTTGATCGCGCGCGGGCAACAAACGCTGGTGTTCGCCAACAACCGCCTGGCTACGGAAGTTCTGATCACGTACCTGAAAGACGCCTGCACGCACGGCCCGCTGCCGGATGGCAGCATTCGCGGATATCGGGCGGGCTATCTGCCGCGGGAACGGCGCGACATCGAACGCCGTCTGCGCCAAGGCGAGATCCGCGGGGTGGTGGCGACCAACGCGCTCGAGCTGGGAATCGATATCGGCTCGCTTGATGCGGTAGTGATGGCCGGGTACCCGGGCACGATCGCCTCCACCTGGCAGCGCGCCGGGCGCTCGGGACGGCGGCAGAGCGCCTCAGCGGCCGTATTGGTAGCTTCGAGCGCGCCGCTGGATCAATTCATCATCGAGCATCCGGAATATTTCTTCGGCCAATCCCCGGAACAAGCCTGCGTCAATCCGGATAATCTGGAGATCCTGCTGGCCCACCTGAAATGCGCGGCGTTCGAGCTGCCGCTGGCGGACGGCGAAGCATTCGGTCCGCACCAGACGGGCGAGCTTTGCCGTTTTCTAGAGGAAGCCGGTTTCCTGCACCATGCCGCAGGGGCCTGGCACTGGACTTCGGAGAGCTATCCGGCGGATGCCGTCAGCCTGCGCGCGGTGACCAGCGACAATTTCGTAGTGGTGGAGACGACGGGCGAGCCGAAAGTGATCGCAGAAGTCCCTTTCCCCGCGGCGCTCACGGCTCTCCACGAGAAGGCCATTTATCTGCACGAAGCGCGCCAGTATCACGTCGACCGGTTCGACTACGAGGAACGCAAGGCGTACGTGCACCATGTAGAGTGCGATTACTACACCGAGGCGATCGATTACACACAAGTGAAGGTGCTGCGGCAATTCGAATCGGCGGAGATCGCCCGGGCGGCGCAGCGGGCACACGGCGATGTTCGCGTCACCCGCCAAATTGTGGGATTCAAGAAGCTCAAGTTCTATACGCTGGAAAACGTGGGAGCGGGAAAACTGTCGATGCCCGAACAGGAGATGCACACCACGGCTTTCTGGCTGCACTTCCCTGCCCCGTTTCTCGAGAGCCTCGAGGATCTCTCGATCACCGAAAAGCAGAACGGGCTGACTGGCCTCGGCAACGCACTGCGCAGCGTGGCGGCGCTGCGATTGATGTGCGATCCGCACGACCTGGGTGTGGCCATCGGGAACGTGGAACCGGCCGTGGCGTTCGAGCCCAACCTTTATCTTTATGACAACTATCCGGGAGGAATCGGGCTGAGCGCTCCACTCTATGAAATGACCGATGCGCTCCTGCGCGACACCGCGGAACTGCTGGCGCGCTGTGGTTGCGGAGAGGGATGTCCCTCATGCGTGGGGCCGGTAGGCGAAGTGGGAGAACGCGGGAAGCACGCGGCGCGCAGAATCCTGGAAGCTCTGGGCCATGGACAGGCAGGAACACCGGTCGTGCCTTTACAATCAAGTGATGCCTCCGTTTGATGTGGTGGGCGTTGGGCTCAATGCCACCGATACTTTGCTCGTGGTGCCGCACTTCCCTGCCTATGCGGGGAAGGTTCCGTTTCAGGAAGAGATGCTGAGCCCGGGCGGACAAGTTGCGAGCGCCATGGTGACATGCGCCAAACTGGGGTTACGGGCGAAATACATCGGCACCGTGGGGGACGATGAGCGGGGGCGGATCCAGATGGAGAGCCTGCGCGCTTCGAACATCAACCTCGACCACGTGCAGCAGCGGCATGGTTGCGCCAACCAGTCGGCCTATATCGTCATCGACCGCACCACGGGGGAGCGGACGGTATTGTGGAGGCGGCCGGAATGCCTGCGCATCGCGCCCGAGGAAATCACGCCCGAGCAGATTACATGCGCACGCCTGTTGCACATTGATGGCCACGACACCGCCGCGGTGGGACATGCCGCGCGCATCGCCAAGCAGGCAGGCATGCCGGTCACCGTGGACGTCGACACGATCTATCATGGTTTCGATCACGTGCTGCCGTATGTGGATTACCTGGTAGCCAGCTCCGAGTTTCCGGTGCAGTGGACCAACGAGAGCGATCCGTTCAAAGCGCTGGAAATGATTCAGAAGGAATACAAGATGCGTGTGGCCGCCATGACGCTGGGAGCGCACGGCGCGCTGGCGCTGGCGGAGGGCCAGTTCATCTACTCACCGGCTTTCGTCGTCAATTGTGCGGATACGACCGGAGCCGGTGACGTGTTCCACGGCGCCTTCTGTTATGCTGTGTTGCAAGAAATGCCGATGCGCAACGCTCTGGATTTTTCCAACGCCATGGCCGCTCTGAACTGCATGGCGCTGGGCGCGCGTGGCGGCATCCGCAGCAAAGAAGAAGCGCGGGCGCTGATGACGCGGGCGGAACGCCGCTCCCATCCTGAATTCGCGAGCCGGGCTTCCTCGAGCGCCCTCCGAGCCACCTAGATGTTTCCACTCCGGGATACGCAGCCCAGTTACTCGCGTCCGGTGATCACGGTTCTGATCATTATCCTCAACGTCGTGGTGTTTCTTCACGAGATTTCGCTGGACGAATACTCGCGGAATTATTTCATCATGCATTACGGCCTGGTTCCGGCGCATTTCCATTTTTCGGCGATCCTAACCTCGATGTTTCTCCACGGCGGCTGGATGCACATCATAGGCAATATGTGGTTCCTGTGGATTTTCGGAGACAACGTGGAAGACGCGTTAGGGCACGTTAAGTATCTGGTGTTTTACTTTCTGTGCGGGATTGCGGCAGGCCTGACGCAGGTGGCGTTCAGTGCGGGCTCGCGGCTGCCGATGGTGGGCGCCAGCGGCGCCATCGCAGGCGTGATGGGAGCGTATCTGATCAAGTATCCGAAGGCCCGCATCGTGACGCTGGTATTCATTTTCATCTTCATCACAACGATTGAAGTGCCGGCGAGCCTGATGCTCGTCTACTGGTTCGCCATCCAGTTCTTCAGCGGGGTGGGAACCATCGGCTACTCGCACGTCTCCCAGGGAGGCACGGCCTTTTTTGCGCACGTGGGCGGCTTCATTGCGGGCATGATTCTAGTGGGTGTGCTGGGAACGCGCCAGACTTATTTGCGGCGCCGCGACGTCAACTGGTAAATGACCGGGATTCCCAAGGTCACGCTGTACACGCGCAAAGGCTGCTGCCTGTGCGAGGATGCCAAGCGCGTGCTGGAATCCGCGCGCCAACGAGCGCGCTTCGAGCTGGACGAAGTGGACATCGATGGCGACGCCGGACTGGCGCGGCTGTACAACGATGAGGTTCCCGTGATCGCCATCAACGGCAGCAAGGCGTTCAAGTATCGTGTGACCGAGCAGGAACTTCTGAAAAAGCTGGTGGCGCGCGCATGAGCCTGGACATCCTCGCAATTGCCGCGCATCCCGATGACGTGGAGCAGACCTGCGGCGGAACCCTGATCAAGATGGCCGAAGAAGGCTATCGCACGGGCGTGCTGGATCTCACGGCCGGCGATATGGGCACGCGCGGAACGCCGGAGCTGAGGATTGAAGAATCGCTGGCGGCCGCGAAGATCCTGCTGGCGGGCTACCGGGACAACCTGCATTTTCCGGATGCGCGGTTGGAAAATACGATTTCGGCGCGCATGACGCTGGCGCTCAAGATTCGCGAGACGCGGCCGCGCGTGGTGATTCTGCCTTACTGGGAAGGCCGCCACCCGGACCATTACCGCGCGGCCGAACTGGGTTACGAGGCCTGTTTTCTCGCGGGTCTCAAGAAGCTGGACGAATATTCCGAGCCGCACCGGCCTTACAAGATTCTCTATTCATCCATTTACGCCAATGTGACTCCTTCATTCGTGGTGGATATCTCGGCGCAGTTTGAGCGGCGCATGGCGGCGCTGTTGAGTTACCGCTCGCAATACGGCGGCGGAGAGGGCGGCGAGTTATTTCCTCATGAAAACGAGATTCGGGAACGGCTGGGCGCCATCGCGCGGTTTTACGGAAACCTGGTGGGCGTGAAGTATGGTGAGCCGTTCGTGGTGAGAGAGACCATGCTGGTGGAGGACGTGGTGGCGATGGGCGGGCGGAGTATTTAGGGGGCGGGGCCAACGTCGTAAAGTCGAGAACATTTCTCAGCCGCGTCAGCAAAACCAGGACGCCGAATGGCAACGGACGTTCCATGATCGTATGCAGGGCTTCAAAGCACGCCGTGCCCGGCGGGTCGCCGAGGAGCCGCCTGCGGACCCGCTTTCCAGCGGGTCCAGCCAGCCTGAAGGCCGGCTTGCAGCCAAGAATGGCCGCCCCACAAGTCCCGAACATATTCTGCGAATTTTCAGCCTTAGGACGTTGCAAACTCCGCTAAATAACCGCTTCCTTCGGGCGCGGCTCAGTAAGTGGCCAGCCTGTCGTTGACAGGATCAGAGCCGCAGCCGGCCGGCGTTTGGGAGGCGTTCGCCGAGACGGGATCGAACCGCCAGCCCGGCCGTGTCACCATGCTTCACATGACGGGTTGTCGTCTTGGTATCGCCTGGGGATTTCTTTACGGCCACTCGGACACCAAGGCGGAATCATTCATGCCGCTCGTACGCAGCCTGGGAGCGGGCTTCACGAAGGTGTACCTCTTCTGGAACCAGATCGAGCCCGAGAAGGGACATTTTCAATGGGACGCGGTGGACGCATTCGTCAAGGATTTAAACTCGCCTGAAGAGGGACTCATCTCCCTTTTCTCAACATCCACGTGGGCCGTGCGGACGCCTGGCACAATGATTCCCGCCTCGCCCGCGAAGAACTTCGATGACTACTATCGATTCGTCAGAACGGTAGTGACGCATTGCAAAGGGCGCGTGCGCTACTGGCAGAACGATTCCGAGCCCAACAATCCGATCTACTGGGCGGGAACGAAAGAGGAGTTTGTCACGGCGCTGAAGGTATTCTATTCGGCGGTGAAAGATGCGGACCCCTCCGCCGTGGTTGTAGCCGGAGGTTATGACGGTCTTTTCAATCCGCCAGAAATGTTCCCCATACCCGGCCAAGAGAAGGGTCTCGCATTCTTTGATTACGTGATGAAGGAGGCGGGCGATGCTTTCGACGTCTTCGATTTGCGGCTCTATGCCGACCCGTACACCATACCCTGGAGGGTTGATTACATTCGCGGCCGCATGAGGGCGTACGGCTCAGAGAAACCGATCATCGCCTCGGAGTACAACGGCCCTGGGTTTTATGAGTTCACGGCGAATCTGAAGTACGCGCCTCTCATCGTGAAATGGTTACACGCGGTTGCCGTCGGCCATGCGAACGGGGACCCCGCGGCAGCCGATGCCGGACAAAACGATGTTGCCGGACTCTACCGGGGCTTGAGCAAGCTGGCTCCGCAGACGCAGATGTATATGCAAGGCTGCTCTCCTCAACTGCAATCGAAATTCGAACGCATGCAGGCGCGTGATCTGGTTATGAGGAACGTGTTAGCGTTCGCGGCGGGCGTGCAGAAAACCACTTATTGGTCGCTGCGCTCCGATGTCCCCAACCGCGATGACGTGATGAACCTGATGTACGGAAAAATGGCGCTCATCGGATACGACGGCGGGCAACTAAAGAAGCGATACCGAATCGCGGATGCATATGAGCGCATGGCAAGGGCGCTGGCGGACGTCGAGGAGGTCGTCCATCATGGTGTGCCCGGCCCGCCCATATTTCTATTCGAAGTCCGTCGCCGCAGCCGGCGTCCGCTTTACGTCGTCTGGGAAAGGCGCGACGCTTTTTCCGGCGAGGACACTCCGGCTACCGCTTTGGACTTCGAGTGGGCATGGCCCGGCGCCTCTGCGACCGACGCTCTGGGAGCGAGCATCCCGGTGAGAGTTGAAAACGGACTGATCTCGCTCGGGGTATCGGTCACACCGGTGTTCCTCGAGGCGCTGAGAGGGTCTCCGGTGTCAGTCGTCCATTAAGCGATCTTGCCGGGGCTCGGGGAGCCAGAAGCTCGAGGTGAAACCTACCGCATAAACCAGGAAAGCCACGGCGGCGGCGGCGTAGGCCAGCTTCGTAGTGGGTCCGGCGCCGGGCATCGTGTTGGCAAGATGCGCGGTCACGTAGGCGGCGAAGGTTCCGATCATGCGGCCACCGATATTGGCGGCGAAACTTTCGCCTGTGCCGCGCAGATGCGTGGGGTAGACCAGCGGCAGATAGTTGCCCCAGAAGCTGAACTGCGCCACCGTGAGCAGGCCTGCGAGAAAGATTCCCCACTTCAGTGTTTGGAGATCGTGCAACGCGGGGAACAGGAATACCAGCGGTACGATGAACAATCCGGGGATTTGAAAAACCCGCAGCAAGCGCCGGCGGCTCAGGATGCGCACGGCAAGAAACGCGAGAATAAAGCGGCCGACCAGTCCGCCCATTTCCTGATAGAACTGCACGGTGCTCACGGCCTGTTCCTGCTGTTGCCTCGGCAGGTGGACGACTTGCGGAAGACCGGGCACGATGCGCGGGATGTGCTGGATCGCACCGAAGGCCGCGCCGAAGCTACAGGCAAACATCAGGGTGGTGATCCAAGTGGTGTGGCGGAACGCCGGTTGAAAAAGTTCGGCGAAGCTGGGGCGTTTGAG
>Ga0187819_10000679_pt1 | contig 17238 bp, 9 predicted proteins | sample NC_wetland_sal_i_15_FD_132411 | JGI IMG/M metagenome (GOLD analysis project Ga0187819, IMG submission 132411) | Wetland sediment microbial communities from Neuse River Estuary, North Carolina, USA - SO4_4 | ecosystem: Environmental > Aquatic > Freshwater > Wetlands > Sediment | place: USA: North...
ATTACATTCGATTTCACATTTATTAGTCGGCTTTAGTCGACTGCCGGCGCCGCCGGAAGCCAAAGACATTTCTGATCCGCACCGGCTCCGCCAATTCCTCCTCAGTGAGCGCATCCGCTATCTTCGGCAGCGTCAAATACCACGGCACGGCAATGACGGCGACCCGCGGACCGCCGTATTCGAGGACGGCGTTGCGCAATCGACGGGCGCGATGATTGCTTAGCAAATGTTCCCACCAGTGTCGTTTAACCAATTCGGAAATCATCACCGCAATGGTTCGTTCAGGATCTTTTTGTTCCAATTCGTTGATCAGTTTGAGAAGCGGCGCGTGAATCCGCCGAAACGGCGCGCTCAGAAAAACGAGCCGTGGCGGATTGGACGCTTGTGCCGCGACCGCGGAATCCTCGACGCCCCTCGCCCACTGCTCACGTAATTTTCGCTCCTGTTCGCCGACGTCCGGACCTTCCAGCGCCGCCAAATGCACCGCAATGACATCGGGCGACAGTTCCATCGCCAGCGAAAGCGCCTTATCGGTCAGACGATCCCATTGCCTGGTCATAACCAGGACGAACGGCGGCTTGCTTGGACGGAATTGCAACTGATCGTCGTCGCGCAACGCCGCGTCGACATTCCCGTAATAACGGTGAATGCCTTTCAGGAGCACGATGACGCAGGGAATGGCAACGATGGTGATCCAGCCGCCTTCGTTAAACTTTGCGATCACGATGACCGCAAGCGCCGTTATCGTGGCGACCGCGCCGACGCCATTGAGAAAAAGCTTCACCTGCACACGTTGCCGCTGCCCGCGCCCGCGTTTGCCTCGCAGCACGTTGCGCCAATGCGCTACCATGCCCGTCTGCGAGATCGTAAACGTCGTGAAAGCGCCGATCGCAAACAACGGGATCAATCGATTAGTGATCCCGTCAAACGCGATCAACAGAAATCCGGCGGTTAGCGTCAGGTAGAGGATCCCGACGGAGTAGACGAGGCGCCGGCCGACCGTCGCAAAAGGCCGCGGCAAGAATCCATCCTGCGCCACGATCCGGCACAGTTGCGGAAAGCCCACGAAACTGGTGTTGGCAGAGAGACAAAGAATCATCAACGCACTTGCGATGGCGACGTAATAAAACACGCCGCGCCCAGCCACCGCACCGACCAGCTGCGACAACACGCTTTGATAGCCCGGTTTGGTCTGATCCATGGCCATGACGCCGTAGCTCATTGCCAGATAGGCGATGCCGGCAAGGAGAATGGCCAAGACGGCAACGACGATGCTCAAAGTGAGACGGGCATTGCGGACTTGCGGCTCACGGAAGGCATTCACCGCATTGCTGACCGCTTCGACGCCGGTCATCGCCGTGCAACCGGAGGCAAAGGCGCGCAGCAGCAGCCACAGGCCGAGCGCCTCGACCGGCGCCGGCGACGGCGGCGGCAAGATCACTGGTTGCGGATGGCCGCCGCTTGCGATCGCGGCATAACTGCCGATCGCAAGCACGGCCACGAAACAGGCGACGAACAGATAGGTTGGAACCGCAAACAGCCGCCCGGCATCGATGGTGCCGCGTAGATTAACAAGCGTGAGGACGACAAGAATGCCGAGGCAAAGCGGCAGCGTATATACATGCAAAGCCGGCACCGCCGAGACCAGCGCAGCAACACCCGCGGATATGCCGACCGCAACGTTGAGGACGTAATCGGTCATCAAGGCCGCGGCGGCGAGCAAACTTGCATTCACGCCGAGATTGGCTTGCGACACGGTGTAGGCGCCGCCGCTCTTGGGATAAGCCTGGATCGTTTGCCAGTAAGAGATGAACAGGACGCCAAGCAGCGCCAGGATCGTCAGCATCACCGGCCCGAGACTGGCTAAGCCCGCCGCTCCCGCCGCGGAGAGAATCGTCAACGCCGCTTCCGGTCCGTATGCGGTCGAGCTGAGACCATCCAACCCAAGCGCCGGCACGCCCTCGGCGGGGCCGATTTCGCGGGCCTCCATCTCGCGATTGGCGAGCTGGCGGCCGCGGACAAATCGTAGGCAAGCCGTCAGCGGCGATACCGAGGCGCTGTCATCGAGATTATGTTCGTCATGTGACGCCATCGATAATGCTCGCGCCCGTCTTGGTCACAACCGGATACGATCGATAACTCGCCAGGAAGCGAATTGCGGCAAATCGCCCTCAGTGCGCTTGAGCCGCGCGGCGATGGCTTTCTATTTCACCGGCGCCGCATCGGGAATGAAACGATGTCCGAACGCCGGCTCCTTGTGCGCCGTCGGGGGTAATTGCCAGGCGCCGGTCGAAGGCGGCCGGACTTCGGCATCGACATGAACGTCGAGGAGAAATGGCCTGTTCGCCGCTATGGCGTGTTCGAGCGCGCCGCGGAAATCCTGTGATCGCGCCACTGTGAACGCATCGACGCCGGCTGCCTTCGCCCAAGCCGCGAAGTCAGGATTGTACGGTTTCTTGTTGGCCCCTTGGTGAAACATGGTGCCATGCTCGCGGCCGCCAAACATGCCGAGCTGAATGTCCCGAATCGACACCCAACCGAAATTGTTCCAGATCACCCAGACGACCGGAATGTCGTATTCAACCGCAGTGCAGAGTACATGCGGAACCATGGTGAAACAGCCGTCGCCGGTCACCGCGACCACCGGGCGATCCGGAGCCGCAAGCTTTGCGCCGAGCGCGCCGGCGGCGCCGAATCCCATGCCGGAAAAGCCCCAGGAATTGAGCATGGTCTGCGGGCGGCGCGCATTCCAGAATTGCATGTACCAATTGTGGCTCACTCCGACGTCGCAGCAGATGATGCCGTCCGGCGGAATGACAGCCTGACAATCGGCGACAACGCGTTCCGGCCGCATCGGCGTCGAGTGCATCGCAAAATTCGGGCGCACGAATTCGTCCCAAGCCGCACGCCATTGCGCGATCTGCGTCAGCCACTCCCGCCTCGCCGCTCTATCGCCGTTGCCTGATCGACGCTCCAGCTCGGCAAGGAGCTGGCGCAACAAGGTTCGCGCGTCGGCAACAATGGGCAGATCGGGCGGATAATTACGGCCGAGTTCGGCGGCATCAATATCGACGTGAATGAGTTTGGTAACGGGAAAATTCCAGGAATATCCCGGTAGCCACGATGAGGCCGAGCGATCGTCGAATCGAGCCCCGATCGCGAGTACAAGATCGGCGCGGCGGCCGGCCTCGTTGGCGGGAAAGGCGCCGTTGCGGCCGATAAAGCCGAGCGACAGCGGGTCCGTCATATCGATGCAACCCATGCCGTTGGGCGACGAGATCACGGGTATGGCGAGCTTCTTCGCAAACTCCGTGAGTTCGCGGCTCGCCTGCGACAGCGCCACGCCGTGGCCGATGAAGATCACTGGCCGTTCCGCATCGAGAATCATATCAAGCGCGCGCGACACTTCCTCAGGCGAAGCGCCGCTTCGTTGCGCGTTAAGCGGCGGAGCGGGAGGCGGCAAGTCGACCTCGTCTTCCTCCTGAAATACGTTGAAAGGAACATCGACATTCACCGGCCCGGGACGGCCCGACAGCATCGCTGTCATCGCCTGACGTAAGGCGAGCGGCAGCATGTCGACGCGCGTCGGCTGGAAGCTGCGCTTGACCACAGGGCGCACGATGTTGACGAAATCGGCCTGGTAATGCCGGTTGATCTCCTGAAACGGACTGCGATTGAACTGCGAGGTCGGCACATTGGCCGTGATTGCCAAAAGCGCCGATGAATCGGTGAGCGCACAAGCGAGCGGCATAACGATGTTGCACGAACCGGGACCGCAAGAGGTGAGAGTCGCAACCGGCTCGTGGCGCACGCGGAAATAAGCGTCGGCCATGTGCGCGGCGACCTGCTCGTGGCGGGGCGATATCAGCTTGATCCGGTCCCGCGCCTGATATAGCGGATCGAGCATGCCGACATTGCCGTGCCCGCAAATACCGAAAACGTAAGGGATACCGTTGGCAATCAGATATTCGGTGATCAGCTCGGCGCCTTTCATGCGTGGCATCGGTTCACCCGTATTGGTTGCTGATAACGCACTACTATAATGTGCCGGCCACAGCGCTGCGCGCCGATATGTTAATCATTATCTGCGGCACAATCGAGAGCCGCATCGTGCATTCATGCTCAGTATCGGGTCGAATCTGAAAGGATCAATCACGATTATTTCCGATTAGCTAGACGCTTCATCCCGCAGTCCGGATTGCTGCAGCAGCGGATAAGTCACATCGCGGAATTCACGCATCCCGTCGATATAGCGCGGCCAGGAGAGTAGCACTCCGTCAAGCCCGGTCTTGGACAGCATCGCAAGCCCATCAACGACCTGCTCTTTGGTGCCGATAAGGGGAAAGCCGCCCCAGCCGGCGATCATCATCTCGGCCATGGCGTTGCGGCGCTCTTGCGGATAATCACGCTTGTTGATCTCGGCCGCCATCGTGTCGATGACGTTACGAGCCGCGACCCAGTCGCCCTTCTCGTGCACATAATAATGATAGAAGTCGTGAGCTTCCTTCTCCGTCTCGGCCTGCACGATGGTGGCGTTGCCCCATACCCGCACCTCGCGGCCATAAGTTTCACGCGCCAGCTTATGATAGGCCGCGATGTGGGCCGCATTGGTCGCGATGTCGTGGGTGCGGATATTGGTAAACACAAGATCGCAGTGCTGACAGGCGAAACGGCGCCCGCGCTCCGAAGAACCGGCATTCATGATGACTGGATGCGGCGCTTGGATCGGTTTTGGCTGTAGGTAGCCGCCTTTGATGCGATAGAACTTGCCGTCAAAGTCGAATTTCTCGTCGTCCTGCCACAGCCGCTTGACGATGGTCAGCCATTCCTCGGCGCAGGCGTAACGGTCCTCGTGCTCAAGGAGCGCCACTCCGAACATTTCCATTTCCGGGAAATTCCAGCCGTTGACGACATTAAGCGTGTAGCGGCCGTTCGAGATGTGGTCGATGACGGTCGATTGCTTGGCTGCGACGATCGGATGGTTGAGCGCGACATGCGAGGTCGAGATCACGCCCGAATGCCGCGTCGCCGCGGCAATGCCTGCGGCCCAGGTGAAGGTCTCGAAGCCGGGCCCTTGCGGATTGGTCGCGCCGCCGAAGCCACGCCAGCGCGCGACCGGCACCAGCGCTTCAAATTCCATTTCGTCGGCAAGCTGCGCCAGCGTAACGGTATTGGGCCACGAGATTTGCAGCCGACCATCGAGGTCCGACATCACGCAGCCGGAGTCGAGATTGGTTTGAAAGGTGCCGAGTTTGAGCTTGCGCGAGCCGAGCGCAGGATTGACGTCGCGCCGATCCTTTTGATGGGGCTTTGGTGTCATGCCGCTCGCCGGTGTGTTAGCCGCGGCGCTTCACCCGGCGCACGAGATAATCGAAATTGATGGTGAACTGTTCGGGCTGGGTGATGTCAGCTTTCAGCTTCTCGATATCGGCGCGCGAAAATTCCGGCGCCGGATCGCCCGCCGCTTCGGCCAGTAATTGCACCATAGCGCCGTTCTCCAGCATGATCGTCCCGATCACCGCCTCCGCAATCGTGGCGCCGGTCACCACGACGCCATGGTTTTTCAACAGTACTGCGCGACCGTTGCCCAGCGCGCGCGCCACTCCCGCGCCCATTGCCTGCGAGCGGATAAGATTGATGGTGTCGGTGTAGCTCCCGAGCGCCTCGTAAAACAGCGCGCCCGGCTGGCTATAGCATTTCAACCCTCGCCCGGTTGCCGACAGGGCGATCGAATAGGTCGGATGGGTATGGATTACGCAATTGACGTCGGGCCGCGCCTTGAAAATCTCGGAATGGATATAGACTTCGCTGTGCCGGCGCGCCGTGCCGGCGACCACATTCCCCTCCGGATCGATGGTGAGGATATTCTGCATCGTGATCTCGTCGAGTCCGATGCTGTGTGCCTTCATAAAAAACAGGTTCGGATCGTCGGGTAGACGAAACGAAATATGGCCGCGGGTAAAGTCGTCCTGACCTTCGGCCACGAGTACTTTTCCGGCGAGGATAAGCTGCTCTTTGAGCGACCGATGCGTCGCCCGCTGCCCCGCCCGCGTTGTCGGCCGCGTAGATTTTCTGTTCGCACTTTTCCTATTGATCATTGCCCTCACCGCCCTATTCCATGGCGGGTGCAACAGAACAGGGATTTCGAATCGTCTCAAGAGAAAAATTTAGAGGCGGGGAGACCGGTTCCTAATTTCCGTGGAAATGAGTGGAGCGCAATGGAAGAGCAGCGATTGATGCGCGCTCATGCAAAATAGACGAACCAAATAATAGCAAATACGACAACGACCGCGGCGATGCTGAAGCCGAGCACGAACCGGACGTTATGCCCGCTCACGCCCTGTCGAGCCTGCCGCGCCGGTATCACCGGGCGCCGTTCCGGACTTTCGGAAGAACTCATGGCGTTCTCCTTATTTCCAACGCCGATTGCTTTTTCTACAACCGCTCGGCTGATTGCCGGTTCTGCCACGTTCCAAGACGGCGCGCCGAACGAACGGCCTCTCCTTTGACTACCAGATCTCGTCTGCGCAAAAATCGCTAGGGCTGGGCGTCCAACCAATCGTCGAAGTCCAGTCTATGTGTTCTCTCCAAAATTGCGCCCTCTCCAAAATTGTTGATTACTGAGCACAGCTAACGCGACGAGCATGAGCTGAGTTCCGCGAACGGTTCCGGGAATTTCGCGTCGATCTCTACGGAACTTGCCGGAACACGGATGGTCGCAACCGCGTTGGGCCTGTGAGCACATGGCATGAGTCGAGTAACGGCATTTCGTGTTGCGAAAAGCCGCGACTCAGCTTTGCGGGAGAGTCAGAGGAGAGCAGAAATGAGAAACAAATTATTGGTTACAGTCGCCGTGGCGGCGGTAGTCGGGTTTGGCGGATTCGCCGCCGCGCAATCGCAGATGGGCGGCGAGTCGAGCAAAGCCACGCCCGGCGCAACCTCCACGACGCATGAGAAGAGCGGCGGCAGCATGAGCGGAACCCAATCGGGTAATAAGACGCTCAACCCGTCGAGCACCCAATCGAGCAACCCGTCCCGAAACCAGTCGGCGCAGGAGAAGAGCGGCAAGGATAACGAGCGGCTCGGCCAAGGCCGGAACGAAGAACAAAAAGAAATGACGCGCGGTGCGCAAGACCAAAAAAGCGGGATGCAGCAAAAGGGCGCGCAGCAAGAGCGTGGGTTGCAGAAGAACCTGAAGGGTGCGCAGGAACAGCGCGGCACCAATATGAAGGGTGCCGAGGAGCAGCGCGGCACCGCCACCGAACGCAACGCGACCGAGCAGAATGGCCGCACCGGCGGGAATACGGCGGCCGGCGAACGCGGCGGCTCGGTGCAGCTGTCAGAAGATCAGCGCTCGCAGATCAAAACGATCGTCGGGCGTGAGCATGGCCCGCGGCTCGGCAAAAACGTGAACTTCAGCATTTCGGTTGGGACTCGGATCCCACGAAATGTGCACTTCGTGGTGCTACCTGAAGAAATCGTGCGGATTGTTCCTCAGTACCGAGGATTCGATTACTTCCTCGTTGAGGACGAGATCGTGATCGTCGATCCGCGGACGCTGGAAATCGTCGCAATCATCCCGGCCTGACCGGGCGTGAAATAGAGAACTGCGCGGGCCTGTGTCGGCCTTCCGACGCAGGCCCGATTCTCGCCCGGGTTTCTTTGATTCTAATGTTTGCACTCACATTCCGTGATTATCTGTCGCGTTACTATTGATCAGCGAGTAAAAACTAAAGTGATGCAATGAAAATCCCCCGACGAGGACGCCGGGGGATTTCCGATTCGTGACCGAACTCAATCTAACGATGAACTCAATCTAACGATTCTGGCCGCCTTGTTGACCGCCCTGGCGTCCGGGCTGTTGTTGTTGTTGACCGGGCTTCTGCTGGCCGCCTTGTTGACCACCCTGTTGACCACCTTGTTGGCCGCCCTGCTGCTGCCCGCTCTGCTTCACATTACCCATTTTGTCGTTAGACATGGAGAGCTCTCCTTCGCGGAATGACTCCGCGGCACAACAATTTCCCTGAGCCCTTCCTGGTTCCCCCAGCAGGCAGTTGCGTCGGGCAGCAATGCAGGAACACGACGGAACAAGGATCGGAGCCCGTCATCAGCCCAAATTTTCGGCATGCGGGCCTTCTCGCGCATTCAGCGCCCGCAAAATGGGCTCGTGGAAATGGCCAAACGCCAACAATTACGCCCCAATCCGGCCCCGATCGCAGATCGTTACTGATGGGAACGGCTGTTCACGCGACGGCTGCGCGATCGGGTATGCTCGACATGAACACCTTCTGCAGCATGTCGCGCTCGATCGGCTTTTGCAAAATCGGAATGCCGCTAAATCGCGGGTCGATGCTGTCGACATCGTAACCGGTTACGAAAACGAACGGCACGCCGCGCACCCCGAGAATTTCGGCGACGGTGTAAACCAGTCCGTCACCGAGATTGATGTCGAGTACGGCCGCGTCAAAGTGGCTCTCGCGCGCGGCGGCCAGCGCTTCGGATGCGGTGCTGAGCGGGCCGACCACCTGGAATCCGAATTCGGCAAGAGTGTCCTGAATCATCATGGCGACGAGCGCCTCGTCTTCAACCAACAGAACGCGCGGCTTATCCTTGCGTTTGAGATCGACCACCGCGCCGTTGCCGCCATTCGTCGTCAATGAGGGATTGAAGACGCGCGATTTCGTCAGTTCGGTGCGCGGAATGGCGAACAGGCAACGCAAACCGGCATGGTTCCAATCGAATGCCGCTTGGCCGCCCAGCTGTTGTTCAATGCTCGCGGCAATCACCTTCAGGCCAAAGCTGCGCGACGACGGCTCCGCGACGGGTGGGCCGCCATTTTCAGCCCAGTGCAAGGTCAGCGCATCCGCTCCCAGTTCCCATTCCAAGCTGATTTTGCCGTTCGGCGACGATAACGCTCCGTGCTTGGCCGCGTTGGTCGCGAGCTCGTGGAGCGCGAGCGCAAGTCCTTGAGCGGTGGCGGGCTGCAACGAAATGTCGGGCCCATGGCACTGGATCTTGTCACCGGCTCGATATGGCGCCAACTCCTCGCCCACAAGTGTGCCGAGGTCGGCGCCGCGCCAGCGCGAGTCGGAAAGAAGCGTGTGCGCGCGCGCCAATGCTTTGATGCGACCTTCGATTGCCTGTACGTAATCTTCAACGCTTTTTGCGCGCGTGAGCCGGATAATAGATTGAATGACGGCAAGCGCGTTACGCGCTCGGTGATCAACCTCCCGCGCCAGCAGGATTTGCCGCTCGTCGGCCTCCTTGCGATCGGTGATATCGATGGTGACGCCGTTGATGCGCACGACGTTGCTGGCATCATCGACGCTTGCAGCCGCCGTTCCAATACACCAGCGAACCTCGCCATTGGGCCGCACCACACGAAATTCGGTTTGTTGCGTGCGCGCCCCCCGCGACATGCCGCGGGCAATTTCGACGAGAGAAATCCAATCGTCCGGGTGGATCAGCGCGCGGATGTTCTCCACCGTGATTTGGAAATCGATCGGATCAACTCCGAAAATACGGTGTTGGCCCTCGTCCCAACGCCATTGCTTGCTCACCAGGTCCCAATCCCAGGAGCCCATCTGACCGGCGGCAAGCGCGAGGCTGCGGCCCTGCTCAGCTTGCTTGAGCTGCATGTTCGAAGCTTCAAGCTCGGCAGTCCGTTCGGTCACATGCTGCTCAAGCTGCAAATTCATTTGCTCGAGCTCGCGGGTCTTGCGGAACAATTCGGCAAATACCCGCACCTTGGCGCGCAAGACCTCGGGAACCACCGGCACCGGGACGTAATCAACGGCTCCCATCTCGTAGCCGCGCAGCCGATCGACATCGGTCAGATGAATGGCGGATATGAAGATGATCGCAGTTTTACGGAAGCGCGGATGTTCGCGAATCATCGCAGCCAACTGGAAGCCGTCCAGTTCCGGCATGCAGACGTCGATTAGAACGACCGCGACGTCATTTTTGAGCAGAAACTGCAGCGCTTCGCGCGCAGACGAAGCCTTGACCAGATTCTCGCCAAGCTCTCCGAGGATCACCTCGTAGGCGAGAAGCTTGTCGGGCTGATCGTCGACCAAAAGGACGTTGACTTTGTCAGTCATGGCGGCGCCTTAGCGATGCAGCCACATACGTAACGCGGAGAGAAGCTGCTCGGTATTGACCGGCTTGGCGAGATAATCCGACGCGCCAGCCTGGAGGCATTTTTCGCGGTCGCCCTTCATCGCCTTGGCTGTCAAAGCAATGATCGGCAATCGGCGATAAGCTTCGTTCTCGCGAATCTTCTCGATCGTTTGATAGCCATCCATTTCTGGCATCATGATGTCCATCAGCACGATCGCAAGCGAGGGGGTTTCCTCCATGATCTCGATCGCCTCTGCGCCTGTGGTTGCGGTGAGCACCTTCATGCCGCGGCGCTCCAGCGCGCTCGACAAGGCAAAGATGTTGCGCGGATCATCGTCGACCAAAAGCGCGGTGCGCCCGACTAGGTCTTCGTCGGACGAGTTGAGCCGCTCCAGCATCTGCTGCTTCTCGGCCGGCAGATCGGTGATGACGCGGTGCAGGAATAGCGCCGTTTCGTTGAGCAGCCGCTCCGGCGACTCGACGCCCTTGACCACGATACTTCGCGCCATGGTGTGGAGCTGCGCGTCTTCATCTACCGTCAGCTCTCGCCCGGTGAACACGACGACCGGGACTTCGGCAAGGCTCGTATCGGCACGCATCCGCTGCAACACGTCGAACCCCGACATGTCGGGCAGACGAAGATCGAGCACCACGCAGTCGCATTGCCCCTCCCGGAGCAGGTCGAGAGCTTCTGCGCCGGTCTCGGCGTTAACAATCTCGATGTCATCGTGACCGAGCAGTTCTCGTATGCCCATCTGCTCGGCCTGATTGTCTTCGACGACCAGCAATCGTTTACGGCGTGGTTCCGCAAATTCCTTGATCCGGGACAGCGCCTGCTCGATGCCTTCGCGTGTGGTCGGCTTGTTCACGAATGCAAAGGCGCCGCGCGCCAGGCCGTGCTGACGGTCCTCGTCAAGTGAGACGATCTGCACTGGAATATGGCGGGTGAGCGGGTTCTGCTTGAGCTGGCTCAGCACGGTCCAACCCAGCATGTCGGGCAGGAACACGTCGAGCGACACTGCCGCAGGTTGATATTGCTTCGCCAAGTTGAGCGCATCATCGCCCCGCATCGCCAACAGCGTCTTGAATCCCTTGTCGCGCGCGAGATCGACGAGGATTCTGGCGTAATGCGGATCGTCCTCGACGATGAGGATAATGGCATCGCCGGGTTGGATATCCATACGATCGTCGGGAATTGGCTCGATGGCGCGTTCGCTGACCGCATGGGCTGCCGCAACCGGACCTAAAGCCGGCAGGGCAGCGGCGGCCTGGCTTGCGTTAGGCCCGACATATTTGATCGGCAGATAGAGTGTGAATGCGGAGCCAGCGCTTGGCGCGCTGCGCAAATGAATTTCACCACCGAGCAGCGTCGCCAATTCGCGGCTGATCGCGAGTCCAAGGCCGGTGCCGCCGTATTTACGGCTCGTCGAAGCGTCGGCCTGCTGGAAAGCCTCGAAAATGATCTTCTGTTTCTCGAGCGGAATGCCGATACCGGTGTCGGTGACCTCAAACGCGACTACCGCAGGCGCTTCGCTCAAAATCGGGTGATCGGTGCTCCAGCCGCCCGGCGCCAGCGCGACGTTAAGGCGCACACCGCCCTGCGCCGTGAACTTAAACGCATTCGACAAGAGATTCTTGAGCACCTGCTGCAAGCGTTTGCTGTCGGTCGTGATGCCGCGCCCGAGATTCGGGTCGACATGAACTTCGAAGGACAATTGCCGCGTTTCAGCTTCGTGCCGGAACGGCCGCGCCACCATGTCGACGAGGTTGGCGAAAAACACCTCCTCGGCATCGACCGTGACCGTGCCGGACTCGATCTTCGACAGGTCCAGAATGTCGCTGATCAGGTTGAGCAAGTCGGTGCCGGCACCATGGATCGTGCGCGCAAACTCGACCTGCTTTGTGGACAAATTTCCTTCCGGATTGTCGGTGAGCTGCTGGCCAAGTATTAGGATGGAATTAAGCGGCGTGCGCAGCTCGTGCGACATGTTGGCGAGGAATTCGGACTTGTACTTGGAGGTCAAGGCAAGCTCGGTTGCTTTTTCCTCAAGCGCGCGGCGGGCCTGCTCGATTTCCTGATTCTTGCGCTCCACCTCGACGTTTCGCTCGGCAAGCTGCTGGGCCTTTTGTTCGAGCTGCTCGTTGGTCTGCTGCAGTTCTTTCTGCTGCGTCTGCAATTCCGCGGCAAGCTGCTGCGACTGCTTCAACAGCCCTTCGGTCTGCATCGTTGCCTCGATCGAATTGAGCACGATGCCGATCGAAGTGGTGAGCTGCTCGAGAAACATCGTCTGCAGCGCGGTGAATTCGTGAATCGAAGCGAGTTCGATCACCGCCTTGACCTGATTCTCGAATAGGACCGGCAGGACGAAAAGGTTACGCGGCGGCACTTTCAGCAAGGCCGAAGAAATCGGGGTTGCTTCTGTCGGCGTGGCAATCAGCATGCGGCGCCTGTCGAGCGCGCACTGTCCGATCAAGCCCTCGCCGAGGCGCAAAGCGTGGGCGTGACCATTCGTACTATCATCGGCATAGGTGGCTAGGAGCTTGAGCCCCTTATGCTCCTCTTCGGCGTGCATCTGGTAGATGACGCCTTGATGCGCGTTAACGAGCGGCGTCAACTCGGACAGCAATATCCGGCCCACAGTGGTGAGATCACGCTGCCCCTGCAGCATGTTGGTGAACTTGGCGAGGTTGGTCTTAAGCCAATCCTGCTCGGTATTGCGATCGGTGGTGAGCCGCAAATTATCAATCATCGTGTTGATGTTATCTTTGAGCTCAGCCACTTCGCCGCGCGCCTCGACCTGAATCGACCGCGTGAGGTCGCCTTTCGTAACCGCCGTCGCCACTTCGGCGATGGCGCGCACCTGCGTCGTCAGATTCGCGGCAAGCAGGTTGACGTTGCCGGTCAGATCCTTCCAGGTGCCGGCGGCGCCCGGCACGTTCGCTTGACCGCCGAGACGGCCCTCGACGCCGACTTCGCGCGCCACTGTCGTCACCTGATCGGCGAACGTGGCGAGCGTGTCGGTCATGTTGTTGATGGTCTCGGCGAGCGCCGCCACTTCGCCCTTCGACTTCACCGTGAGGCTTTGCTTGAGTTCTCCGTTAGCGACCGCGGTCACCACCTTGACGATGCCGCGCACCTGTTCGGTCAGGTTCGCCGCCATGACGTTGACCGTATCGGTCAGATCCTTCCAGGTGCCAGCGACGCCCGGCACTTGCGCCTGACCGCCAAGCAAGCCTTCGGTGCCGACTTCGCGCGCGACACGGGTGACCTCCGAGGCAAAGCCGTTGAGCTGATCCACCATGGTGTTGATGGTGTTTTTCAGTTCGAGAATTTCACCCTTCACATCGACGGTGATCTTGCGCGACAGGTCGCCGCGCGCCACTGCGGTCGTCACCTCGGCGATGTTGCGGACCTGCGTCGTCAGGTTCGCGGCCAACAGGTTGACGTTATCGGTCAAATCCTTCCAGGTGCCGGCCACGCCCGGCACCACCGCCTGACCGCCGAGCCGACCGTCAGTGCCGACCTCGCGCGCCACGCGCGTCACTTCGGCTGCGAACGAGCGCAGCTGCTCGACCATGGTGTTGAGCGTGTCCTTGAGCAGAAGCATTTCGCCGCGCACGTCGACGGTGATCTTCTTCGACAGGTCGCCGCCGGCGATTGCAGTCGCCACCTCCGCAATGTTGCGCACCTGCGCCGTCAAGTTCGACGCCATAAAGTTGACGTTGTCGGTCAAGTCCTTCCAGGTGCCGGCCACTCCAAGCACCTGCGCCTGCCCGCCGAGCTTGCCTTCGGTACCCACCTCGCGCGCCACGCGCGTGACCTCCGAAGCAAAGGCGTTGAGCTGATCCACCATCGTGTTGATCGTGTTCTTCAGTTCGAGAATTTCGCCTTTGACGTCGACCGTGATCTTGCGCCCCAGGTCGCCACGCGCCACCGCCGTCGTCACTTCGGCGATATTGCGGACCTGCGCCGTCAGATTGCCGGCCATCGAATTGACGCTGTCGGTCAGGTCCTTCCAGGTCCCGGCAACGCCGGGCACGTTGGCCTGGCCGCCCAGTCGACCTTCGGTGCCGACTTCGCGCGCCACGCGGGTGACCTCGCCGGCAAAGCGGTTGAGCTGATCTACCATTGTGTTCAGCGTTTCCTTCAGCTGAAGGATTTCGCCGCGCACGTCCACGGTGATCTTGCGCGACAGGTCGCCGCCGGCGATAGCCGTTGCCACTTCGGCGATGTTGCGGACCTGCGCCGTGAGGTTGCCGGCCATCGAATTGACGCTGTCGGTCAGATCCTTCCAGGTGCCGCCGACGCCGGGCACCTGAGCCTGGCCGCCAAGCTTGCCTTCGGTGCCGACCTCACGGGCGACGCGCGTGACTTCGGCCGCGAACGCGTTGAGCTGATCGACCATCGTGTTCAGTGTGTCTTTCAGCTCGAGAATTTCGCCGCGCACGTCGACGGTGATCTTGCGTGACAGGTCGCCGCGCGCGACGGCTGTGGCCACTTCGGCGATGTTGCGGACCTGGCCGGTCAGGTTCGACGCCATCGAGTTGACGCTATCGGTGAGGTCCTTCCAGGTGCCGGCGACGCCGCGCACCAATGCTTGTCCGCCGAGCTTGCCTTCGGTGCCCACCTCGCGTGCCACGCGCGTGACCTCGCCGGCAAAGGCATTGAGCTGGTCCACCATCGTATTGATGGTGTCCTTGAGCTCGAGAATTTCGCCGCGCACGTCGACCGTGATCTTTTTCGACAGGTCGCCGCTGGCGATCGCCGTCGACACCTCGGCGATGTTGCGCACTTGCGCGGTGAGGTTGGACGCCATCGAGTTGACCGAGTCGGTCAAATCCTTCCACGTGCCGGCGACGCCGAGCACGTTGGCTTGACCGCCGAGCTTGCCTTCGGTGCCGACTTCGCGCGCCACGCGGGTGACCTCGCCGGCGAACGCATTGAGCTGATCCACCATCGTGTTGATGGTTTCTTTCAATTGCAGAATTTCGCCGCTGACGTTGACCGTGATCTTCTTCGACAAATCGCCGCCGGCGATAGCCGTTGCTACTTCGGCGATGTTGCGGACCTGCGCGGTGAGGTTGGAGGCCATGAAGTTGACGCTGTCGGTCAAATCCTTCCAGGTGCCGCCGACTCCGGGGACCTGCGCTTGGCCGCCGAGCTTGCCTTCGGTGCCGACCTCGCGGGCAACGCGCGTGACTTCGGAGGCAAAGGCATTTAGCTGGTCCACCATCGTGTTGATGGTGTCCTTGAGTTCGAGAATTTCGCCGCGCACATCGACCGTGATCTTGCGTGACAGGTCGCCGCGCGCGACCGCGGTAGTCACATGGGCAATATTGCGCACCTGGTCGGTGAGGTTGCCGCACATGGCATTCACCGAGTCGGTCAAATCCTTCCAGGTGCCGGCGACGCCAGGCACGATCGCTTGACCGCCGAGCTTGCCGTCGGTGCCCACCTCACGCGCCACGCGCGTAACTTCGGATGCGAATGAGCGCAGCTGATCGACCATCGTGTTGATGGCCTCCTTCAACTGCAGGATTTCGCCGCGCACGTCGACGGTGATCTTTTTCGACAAGTCGCCGTTGGCCACCGCGATCGTCACTTCCGCGATGTTGCGCACCTGCGCGGTGAGGTTCGACGCCATCGAGTTGACGCTCTCGGTCAGATCCTTCCACACGCCGGTGACGCCGCCGACCTGTGCCTGGCCGCCAAGCTTGCCTTCAGTGCCGACCTCGCGGGCGACACGCGTCACTTCCGAGGTGAACACATTGAGCTGCTTGATCATGGTGTTCACGATTTCGGCGGAGCGCAGGAATTCGCCCTTGAGCGGACGGCCATCGACGTCGAGCTGCACGGTCTGCAGGAGATCGCCTTGCGCGACTGCGGCAACGGCGCGCGTCACTTCCGTCGTCGGCCATAACAAATCGTCGATGAGCGAATTGACGCTCGACTCCATTTCGCCCCAAGCGCCGTCCGAAAGCCCCAAGCGCACGCGCTGCCGGGTACGGCCTTCGCGGCCGACGACCTGACCGACGCGCTCGAGCTGCTGTGCCATGCGCTGGTTGGTGGCGACGATGTCGTTAAAGGTGTCGGCGACCTTGCCGATGAGACCGACACGGTCACCGGCCATACGCACTGAGAAATCGCCCACTCGCATCGCCTGCAAGGCATGAAGAAGTTCGCTTAGCCCATGTTCGGTCAAGCCGTTGGCGTCGTCGCCGTTGACGTGGCGTTCGCCGGTGACGGCCGGGCCAGTGGAAACGTCGGTTTGCTTGGCGCCGACGACGTCTTCACCGATCTGCATAGAGAGCTCCAAAGGCAAGCGATTGGGTGATGCGGTACGTACTGGCTACCGCCGGGCGCCGATACATGATTGACGACGTGAACAGGCACGTCAAAGGACACAACACCGGGAACGCGGCGCGAAGGTTGACGGGGGGTGTAGCGGACAGGTGAACGCCGCCAACGGGCTTCCGTCCGGCGAAGGCTGAGCTGGCGCCAAAACAAAACACCGCCCTCGAGCGCGGGGCTCGTGGCCAACAACCTCGGAACCGACCTCCAAACCCCCTCACGTGTCGGGCCTCGGAACCTTTTGTGCCTCGACGCAAACGCCGCCGAATGCCCTTTGTTCCGAAGAATTGCGAGCCCAAGCGCAAAAAATACGAAAATCCCAGCCGGGCCAGCAGGGGTCCGGAGCCGAATTTCATCCCTTTGGGCCCCGGCCCGTCGGGGCATGCCAGGGCGGCCGGTGGGCGCAGCTTCGCAAGAAGCGCCTCCGTCGGTTTCCGTGCAACCCGGAACCTGTAGCTTGCCCGCCCGGCCTCGGGCTTTCGCCGCGCCGTGGCCGCGGCTAATCGTCTACAATGCAAGAGCCGCCGTCCCTCACAATGCAAGATGCCGTGTTCGAACTGCTGGGCAACCCGGCGACCTATCGCCTCCCCGCCGCGGCAAAGATAGCCCGCCACCAGACTCACGCGGCGATCGTCTTTCTCGCCGAGGATCGCGCGCTCAAAGTCAAGCGCGCGGTGCGCTATCCCTTTCTCGATTTTTCGAGCTTGGACAAGCGCAAGGCTGCTTGTGAAGCCGAACTCGCGATCAACCGCAAATTCGCTCCACAA
>Ga0187819_10000680_pt1 | contig 17213 bp, 13 predicted proteins | sample NC_wetland_sal_i_15_FD_132411 | JGI IMG/M metagenome (GOLD analysis project Ga0187819, IMG submission 132411) | Wetland sediment microbial communities from Neuse River Estuary, North Carolina, USA - SO4_4 | ecosystem: Environmental > Aquatic > Freshwater > Wetlands > Sediment | place: USA...
TCGCACCAGACGATTTTCAACGGCTTCGTCAGACGAGCCGACTCTTCGACCCAGCTTTCCAATGGAGTCGCCACGAACAACCCTCCCGAGGTTTTTGGCGCAGGGGACGAAGTCCGGCTTGCAGAGGCCGAAAGCGCCAGAACATACTATTGATTGTAACGAAACTCCACGAAAGTCTAGGCCACCGGGCGCGCAAATGCAAGACGGCGGCGGCCAAGGGCCTTGCCGCAATTGTCCGATGCTATACTTGGCGTGGAATGTTTGCCCGGAAGCTCAAAGCAGAAATCCTCATCTCCAGTGAACGCCGCCCGGCGCCCCTAGACTGGCTTGACAGCTTCTGTATGCGGAATTTCACAGGCTCAGCAGAGTTCGACGACACGCTCCCGACCGGCGAAGGCCGCCTCGAAGCGGGCCTGAAGGTGGACCCCGCGCGGCTTGCTGCAGCCATGAGCGAGTGGTTCACCAAGCGCGGGAAGGGTAACGGCCAGCCGGTAGTGGTCGAGATTCAGGAAACGCATTGAATGCCGTGAGATTCAGGAGCGACATAATTTCGGATTTTACATTTGAAAATAGGAAGTAACGAATCCTTGGAGAAGCATCAGAGAAGTAGAAGAGCCGAACTCACCCTGCGTAATGACTGGGGCGTTGCAGCGGTCACCGCAGTGCGAGTTCGGCCCCTCACAGTTAGTTCGACGCAAACGCACAAACTTGGTTAGCAATCGGCGGGCAGCCCAATGCTGCTAGCGCTTTTCGTGGGTCGCGCGGCTCTCGTCAGCAGGGTCTTCCCGCCGCGACGCGCTCGCGAGCAGTTCCTTGATTCTTGGCATGGCCGCATGAGTGACATTCTCGCCCGCGGCAATCAGTTGCGGAGTTTTCACGAATTCATCCCACAGCACGTGATGCACATTCGGTTCGATCAGCACATCCACCTCTGCGCGCCAGGGTTGATTCGTCACCGTCTGGATGATTGAAAACGAACGGCTGATCACCTCGATGGTATTCCGCGGCTTCGAATCGAGCAGCCCCGGCTCGAGGTGCACGGCGATGACGACGTCCGCGCCCATCACGCGTGCCGCCGGCGCGGGCACCTGCTCGGTGAGAAATCCGTCCACGAGAAAATGTCCCTGGTGTTCCACCGGCAGAAAAAGCCCCGGATAAGCGCAGGAGGCGCGCAGGGCCGGGCCGATTTCGCCATCGCGAAAATGGACGGATTCGCCGCTCAGCAGATCGGTGGCCACGATGCACAGAGGAATCTTCATCTGGTTGAAATATTTCGCGGTGGTGAAACGATGCAGAAAATCTTCCAGGCGGTCATTCGAGGCCATGCCCATGCGCGAGAGGGTCCACCTGCCGAAATCCTTGAATCTTGTCCCGCTCCCCTGGCGCTCCATCTCAACAAGGGAGGTTCCGCTGGCGTAGCCGGCGGCGATCAGCGCGCCCACGCTTGTCCCGGCGATGTAATCCACCGGAATCTCGTTTTCTTCGAGGACACGCAGCACGCCGATGTGCGCGATGCCACGGGCAAATCCGCCGCCGAGCGCCACCCCCACTCTGGGCCGCTCTCCGTCGGCGCCATACGCAAACGTACGCAACCCCCGAATGGCCTTCCCAAGCCACTTTGCCGTAGTGCTCATCGGGCGTGTGAACTCCTCAGGTTAGCTTATCGCACTTCGGCGACGATTGGTCTTTCCGGTTGACCCGTCGTTACTCGTTCTGTAACCTCTTTGGCTGCCTTGAAAGGTGAACATGAAGCGTCGAATCGAAAAAGTAGCCGTTATCGGAGCCGGAACAATGGGCGCGCGGATCGCGGCCCACCTCGCCAACGCCGGCATCCCTTGTTATCTGCTCGATATCGTACCCCCCGAACTCAGCGCCGCTGAAAAGGCGAAGGGATTGACGCTCGAAAGCCCCGCGGTGCGCAATCGCATCGTGCTCGGGGGATTCGAGGCCGCGAAGAAAGCGCGACCGGCGGCATTTTTCACGCCGGAGACAGCGCGCCTCGTCACACCGGGCAATATCGAGGACAATCTCGATTGGTGCGGCCAGGTTGATTGGATTGTGGAAGCCGTTGCCGAAAACCTGGAAATTAAGCGGGGCGTTTTCGCCCGCATTGAGTCGGTCCGCAAGCCCGGCACGATCGTGACGTCGAATACTTCCGGCCTGCCAATCCATCTCATCGCCGAGGGGCGTTCCGAGGATTTTCAGCAGCACTGGGCCGGCACGCATTTTTTCAATCCGCCGCGCTACATGAAATTGGTGGAGCTGATCCAGGGCCCAAAAACGCGGCCCGAGGTTCTCGAGTCGCTCAACGATGTTTGCGATTACCGGCTGGGCAAGGGCGTGGTGGTGGCCAAGGACACACCCAATTTTATCGCCAACCGCATCGGCACCTACTCGATGCTGAATGTGCTGCATCAGATGCAGGCGCTCGATCTCACGATTGAGGAAGTCGACGCGTGCACCGGCCCGGCCATCGGACAGCCCAAGTCCGCCACATTTCGCACCGCGGACATTGTCGGGCTCGACGTGCTGGTCCATGTGGTCCGCAATATCTACGACAACATTCCCAACGACGAATCGCGCGAAATGTGGCACGTCCCGGCGTTTATCGAGGAAATGCTGAAGCGAGGCTGGCTGGGAGAAAAGACGGGCGGCGGCTTTTACAAGCGCGTCAAAAAAGAGGGCGACAGGGAAATTTTACCGCTCGACTGGAAAACGCTGGAATACCGCCCGCGCCAGAAGGTCAAATTCGGCTCCATCGAAGGCGGCAAGGCGATCGAGGACACGCGCGAACGCCTGCGCGCGCTTGTCGCTCCGGCGCTTGACGGCAAAGGCGGCGACAAAGCCAATCGCTTCCTGTGGTCCTGCCTCAGCGAAAATTGCCTGTACGCCGCCCGCCGTGTGCCGGAAATAGCCAACTCGGTGGTCGATGTGGACCGCGCCATGCGCTGGGGATTCGCCTGGGAGCTGGGGCCATTCGAAGTGTGGGACGCCGTAGGTGTTGAAAAAATGGCCGCGGTGCTCGAGCGCGAAGGCAAGCAAGTCCCGCCGGTGGTCACACAGGTGCTCGCGTCGCCAAAGAAATCGTTCTACGAAACGGAGAAGGGAAGCACACGTTATTTCGATCTCGCGGCGCGCGGCTTTAAGCCCGTCCCGGAACCGCCCGGAATCATAATTTTGAAATCCTTGAAGGACCGCACGCCCGTCGTGCAATCCAATGCCGGCGCCAGCCTGATTGACCTCGGCGACGGCGTCGTGTGCTGCGAATTCCACTCCAAGATGAATTCCATCGGTGGCGATCTGGTGGCCATGATTCATGCAGGCGTGAATCGTGTGGGCACGGAATTCGAGGCCATGGTCATCGCCAACCAGGCCGTAAATTTTTCCGTAGGCGCGAATTTGATGCTCGTGCTGGTGACCGCCCAGGAGGGCGAATGGGACGATATCCACATGGCGGTGCGGCAATTTCAACGCTGCAACATGGCCATCAAGTATGCGCGTGGCCCGGTGGTCGCCGCTCCGCAGGGCCTCGCGCTTGGCGGCGGCTGCGAAATCGGCTTGCACTCCGCGCGCATTCAAGCCGCTGCCGAAGCGTATATCGGGTTGGTTGAGACGGGCGTCGGGCTCATTCCCGGCGGCGGCGGCACGAAAGAAATGCTCATTCGCGCGAACGAGCACTCCGCCGGAGGCGAAGAGCTCGATCTCTTCCACGCGCTCAAGCCAGTCTTTCAAAATATCGCCATGGCCAAAGTATCCACGAGCGGCGAGGAAGCCCGCTCGCTCGGTTATCTTCGACCCTCGGATTTCATTTCCATGAATCGCGACCGCCAGGTTGCCGACGCGAAGGAAACGGCGCTGGCCATGGTCCGGGCCGGCTACCATCCGCCCGCGCCCGCCGAAATCCGCGTCCTCGGCGAGGAATTTCTTGCCGCGGCCAAGCTAGCCATTCACGCGCTCGTGCGCGGCGAATTTGCCACGGAGCACGACGCCGTTGTCTCCCGCAAACTCGCCTACATTCTCGCCGGCGGCTCTATCACCGCGCCGCAGACCGTCCCCGAGCAATACGTGCTCGATCTCGAGCGCGAAGCCTTCGTCTCCCTCTGCGGCGAACGCAAGACGCAAGAGCGCATGGCCCACACGCTAAAAACCGGCAAGCCCCTGCGAAATTGATGACCCGCCGAGGATGGTTATCTCCGGCAAAGCTGGTGTCATTTCAGCTTAGAGCTTGGCGTAGGCCCACAATTTGCGCCGGCTAGGAGCCGAAGGAGCAATTCTCATGCCAGGGGGAGGAACAGGCTCCGCGCGCATCTCACAGCTTGACGGCCTGCGCGGTATCGCCATTCTTCTGGTCCTTGCCGTTCACTTCTTGAACGATTCCGAGCACGGCGCTTTTGGAAGTTTTCTCTACCGTTTTGGGTCTGCCTTCCGGCTGGGGTGGGCGGGGGTTGACCTGTTCTTTGTTCTTTCGGGATTTCTGATTGGGGGAATCCTTCTCGACGCCCGCGAGTCAACGAACTATTTCAGGGTTTTTTACACACGCCGCTTATTTCGCATCGTTCCGATCTACTACTCGTGGATCACTCTTTTTGTGATCGTGCAGCTGTCGGTTGGCGGTTGGCTCTCGCATCTGCTTCCGGCACAATCCTCCGACCTGCGTTTCGTTCCGCTGTTTTACTTGTTTCTCCAAAACTATTTCCAGGTTCCATTTGGCTCGCTGATTTGGGTCTGGCTCACTCCGACATGGTCCCTGGGAGTCGAAGAGCAGTTTTATATCGTGGCGCCGCCTCTGATCCGGTTCTTATCGATCAAGACATTGAAATTCGTCTTGCTTGCGACCATTTTCATCGCTCCGGTCCTCCGCTTGCTGGTCTTCTTCTTTGTGCCAGGCGGGCACGATGCGATTTACACCTGGATGCCCTGTCGCGCGGATTCCCTGGCGTTTGGAGTGGTCGCTGCCGTCGCTTGGCGTGATGGCAGCATTCGCCGATGGTACGATTCCCATCGCCGCTTCTTTTTTATTTCCATGGCCATTCTTGGGGCCGCTATACCAGTCTTCATCAAATGGAAGTTTGATCCCCACACGCTTGTGATGGGCTCTTTTGGTTATACGTGGCTGGCGGTATTTTTTGCGGGCCTGCTTCTGCTCTGCCTCCTGGAGCCCGATGGGCTCTGGGCCGGCTTCCTCCGGATGAGCTTCTTGCGAGAAATGGGCAAGCTATCCTATTGCATGTATATCATCCACCTGGCGGTGCTTAACCTTACCCATCGCGTCCTGCTCCATTCGCGGCCGCGCATTTACGACTTCCGCGGGGCCGCCGTCTCGTTCCTGGCGCTTTTCCTGACCTATGCGATTGCCAAAGTTTCCTGGATTTACTTGGAACATCCGCTGATCCGTCGCGGCCACGCTTTCACCTACCGATGACTGCGAGACTGGGTGTGGCAGAGGTTGATCTCAAGGGTGGAAGGAACGCACCCAATCCTTTCAACGGCGTAGGGGGCGAATTGTGCTTATGCGCCCTCGAAATATATGGCGAACGGGGATTTGGGCTCGAGATCGGCCGGCGACATACAAGTTGCGATCCCGCCGCAACTTTTTCTTTTCTGCCGGGTACCTATCCCTGGGGTTCGTTGCATCTAAGTTGCTCAGGTGAAGTATGTGCGGACCTCGAGGGGCCGGGGGGAATGTGATGCTTGTCTTGCTGGAACTTTTCCCGCCGATCCTGACAATAAATTCTGTATCCTCGTGGAGAACGATTCCCGGGGGAAACCCACGTTGAGAAGAGCGAAGAATAAAAATTAGGAGAGATGGATGATCCGCAATCTTGGATTGAAGTCGCTACTGACATTTGCACTGGCATTTGGATCTCTAGCCGCGCTCCCAGCTAAGGCGCAAACCGCGGCTTCCACGGCGACGGTCGCCGGCCCTGCCGCCTTGGGGCCGGTTTACGACATCACGAAGGAAATCACCATTCAGGGAAACATTCTTAAGGTCGAAGCGGCGACAGGCGGCAGCGCGTTGCTCGGCACCCACGTTCAAATCCAGACACCGGAAGGCGTCGTGGATACACATCTTGGCTCCGGCGCATTGGCCGCCTCGCAAGCGCTCGGCATCTACCCCGGCCAGAGCGTCAAGGTCACCGGCATGATGGCCACCGTCGACGGAAATTCCGTCCTGTTGGCCCGCGTGCTCACCACTCCGAATCACGTCTTCATTCTGCGCAACGAGTACGGCATTCCCGCTCGCTCCCTCCTGCCACGGAGCAATTCCTCCTCCGCGAACGCGACGAAAGGAGGCCTCTGATGCGATTCGGTTCGCCAATACAAGAAACAGCGCGCCTCGCTATTTTCCTGGCACTCGGCGTCGCGGCGGCTCTTTCCATGACGGCTTGTGGCGGCGGGGGTAACAGCAGCAGTGTGACCCCGACTCCCACCGTGGGGGTTGTGATTTATCCCGGTGCACCATCTATTCCTGTCAGCACTGCCAACACTCCTTCGATCATCAATTTCACCGCCGCGGTTTACAACACCACGAACACGGCGGTCACGTGGACCGCCACGGGCGGTGGCTCCTTCAATGGCAGCACATTCACCGCTCCCATGACAGCCGGCAATGTCACCGTCACGGCCACATCGCAGGCAGATTCATCCGCGACTGCATCGGTCACCGTCGCGGTCGGAGCGCAGCAAGCGGTCAGCGTCAGTCCTGCCGCGCTCGCCGTCCTGGCGGGGGGAACGCAGACCTTCACCGCAGCTGCCGGCGGGGCAGCCGTCACGTGGTCTCTCATCGCGCCCGGGGGCGGGAATCCCGGCCTGATTGACCAGAATGGGAACTACACCGCTCCCCCAGCGCCGCCACCGGGCGGGGTTGTCACCGTGAAGGCGGCGACGGCCGGCGGATCAGGCGTCGCCAATGTGACCATCTTGTACTCGGATGCGACTCTCATGGCCAACCAACTTTATGCCTTTTCCTACTCCGGGGAAGATACGGCAGGGTTCCTCGCTGTCGCCGGCACCATCACATTTGACGGCAAAGGAGACGTTCTGGGCGGGGAGGAAGATGTCAATAGCGGCGCCGGAGTTGTCACGAACCAGATCACCGGCGGCACATATCAGGTGGGACCTGACGGCCGCACGCTGGCCTCCGTTACCACCAGCGCAGGCACGGTCACTTGGGAGATCACGCTGGTCTCCGCGCAGCATTCCCTGCTCGTTCGGTTCGATACGATTGCAACGGGCAGTGGGGCATTGGACGCGCAGAACCCAGCCTTGCTTTCGGTTTCTTCCCTCAACAACAACTTTTACTCTTTTGGGCTTTCGGGCATCAACATGAATGGCTTTCCGGAAGCCCTCGCCGGGAATTTATTCGACGTCGGCAATGGTGACTTCACCTCCGGAATCCTCGACGTGAATAACGCGGGAACAGTTACGCAATCCGACCAATCTCTCGCTGCTGAAATTAATATTCTCTCTTTCAACCCGAATACCGGCCGTGGCCTGATGACGATCACGAGCACCACGACAGGCACGCTCAACTTTGTCTTTTACATGGTGGACCAAACTCACTTGAAGCTCGTCGAAGTCGATATCGTCCCGGTCCTCGCGGGTGATTTCTTCATTGCGCCCAATTCCATCACGCTGGCATCCCTGCCGGCGAACACTACCTTTGCCTTCAGCACGGGCGGGAACGTCACGGGCGGGCCCTTCGGTGGTGCCGGCGCCTTTGTCTCCAACGGGACCGGCGGAATCACGGGCGGCACTCAGGACCTCAACGCGGCGGGTAAAATCTTTTCAGAGGCGCTTACAACCACGTCCACTTACAGCATCACTCCCGCGGCCACGAACCGCATTTTCCTCACCCTCGTGCATTCGAATAACACCTTCGAATATGGGGTCTATCTCACCTCTCTCGGCACGATGGAGATGATTGAGCTGGATGGCAACGTGGTCTCCGCCAGCGGGCTCGGCTACCAGCAGACATCCGCTGCCACTCCCCAGGGCACCTACGCGCTGAATCTTACAGGCGTCTCCGGGAGCAGCAACGGCAACGAGGAAGATATCAACGGCGCGATTTCCATTCCTGGGAATTCCACTCTGGGCGGATTCCTCGACATCAATAATGCCGGGACGATCCTCACTAACCTTCAACTTTCCGGCAGCACGATCGCCAACGTGGCCACATTTGGACGCGGAACCCTGATCCTGCGGTCCGGGCAACCGACACCTTCAACGTTCAACATGGCCTATTACGTGGTGAGCGGCCAAACCGTGCTGGTCGTCGAGACAGATAGCCAGCGCGTTCTGATCGGGACGTTGCCCAACCAGTTCTAGACGATTGATTCGCCGCAAGCTTCTTCCGGGCTCCGGATTCGGCGGGGCCCGGAAGAAATTCTCCTTCTCGAAATCCACATTATTTGCCGCTCACTCATAAACGCCACGCGCGTCTAAAAACGCGAGTTCGTCTTTTCACAACGACCCGTGTGCGAGTTCAACTCCATCTGCCCTCATTCAATTTTGCCTAATTCGTGCATAGTTATTTTCGCGCTGCGCAATCATGGCCTTGATTTCGGAGTTCAGTGCCGATAGCATCGAACGCTTTCGCCCGTGCATAGATCGTCGTCAAGGATTTGTCGCGGATCGGATGTACCGCCTAGGGGTGTGAAATGAGACTTCCATCGAGTCGCCGCTGCTGCTTGCCGGTTCTTGTGGCCGCCGGCATGTTTTTGCTCTTCCTCTGGACGCACTCCGCTCGCGGAGAGGGCGGCGAACCGCGCTACTTCGCCATTATCAATGCGCGCATCGTCACGGTGGCCGGCCCGCCCATCGAGAAGGGAACTGTCGTGATCGCCCGCGGATTGATTCAAGCTGTGGGGACAAGTGTCGCAATCCCGCCGGAAGCCTGGGTGATTGACGGCGCAGGACTCACAGTTTATCCCGGCCTAATTGACGCAGGAACAGACCTTGGCCTGCCGAAGCCGGAGGGGACGGACGAAGCCGCCCGCGCAGACCGCCCGCGTCCAGGCGCTCCGCCGGCTGGCGAAATTGCCTCGGGTCCGCAGGACCGTCCTGCCACGACGCCGTGGCGCGTCGCCGCGGATGAAATCAAGACTAGCGACAAACGGATTGCCGCGTGGCGCAACGCAGGATTCACGACCACGCTTTCCCTGCCCGCTGGCGGCATATTCCCCGGCCAGGGTAGCGTGATCAACCTAGCCGGCGAACGCGCCGGCGACTTCGTTGTGAAGCCCGACGCCGCACTTCCGGTTTCCCTCAAGGGGCTGGGTGGCTTTTTTTCGTTTCCAGGATCGCTCATGGGGACAGTTGCCTACGTGCGGCAAGTCTACGATGACGCGAGGTGGTTCGCGCAAGCCGAGCCGATCTCCGAAGCGAACCCCGGCAAATCCGAGCGGCTTCCCTACGATCGCACCGAGCGCGTGATCAACGGCACTCTGGAACGCAAGGAAATCGTCCTGCTTTCCGCGAACAATTCGGTTGAGATTCTTCGCGCATTGCGTCTTGCCGCGGAATGGAAAGTTCCCGCCGTGCTTTTCGGCGGGCAGGAGGGCTACGATGTGGCGGGCGCGATCGCCACAAGCAAAATTGCCGTGCTCGTCAATTTAAAATGGCCGGAGCGCGCCAAGGACGCGGATCCGGAAGCCGAGCAGACTTTGCGCGAGCTTCGCTTCCGCGACCGTGCGTCCTCCACTCCGGCGGCGCTCGCAAAAGCGGGCGCGAAATTCGCGTTCTACTCCGGTGGACTTGCCGCGCCCAAGGATATTTTCAAGAGTGTCCGAAAGGCAATGGAAGCAGGCCTGGCCCCCGAAGCGGCCTTGCGCGCTTTCACGATGGATGCGGCGGAAATCCTGGGCGTGAGCGAGCGGCTGGGAACGATCGAGCCGGGCAAGATCGCGAATGTGGTTGTGGCGGATGGCGACATCTTCAATGAAAAGGCAAAAGTGAAGGACGTGTTTATCGACGGCCGCTGGTTCGAAATTCATGAGGAGGCGCCGCCCGATAAGCCCGCTGAGAAGAAGCCCGAGCGCGTCGAAGAAACGGCGACTGTCGATGGAGAGGTGGGCCGATGAGGCGCGCGATAGCTTCCGCGATTTTCTTTCCTTTCGCGCTCGCGCCATGTCCCGCGCGAGGGCAGAGCTCGAACGTCTTATTCATCCAGAACGCGACGATTCTCACCATCACCCACGGCAATATCGAGCACGGTTCGATCCTCATTCGTGACGGAAAAATTGCAGCGGTGGGCACGGATTTGAAAGCGCCCGAAGGCGCCACCGTGATTGACGCCGCCGGCGAATTCGTCATGCCCGGCATCATTGATTGCCATTCGCACATTGCGGTGGACGGCAACGTGAATGAAGGCGCTCCGGCGGTATCTTCGATGGTCAATATCGCCGACGTGCTGAATCCGGATAGCCGGAATATTTATCTCGATCTCGCGGGCGGCGTCACGACGGCCAACATCCTGCACGGCAGCGCGAACCCCATCGGAGGACAGACGGTGGTCATCAAGCTGCGCTGGGGAAAACCAGCGAGCGCTCTTCCGTTTGAGGGCGCGGTGCCCGGAATCAAATTCGCCCTCGGCGAAAATCCGAAACACTCGAATTTTGGGCCGCCGCCGGGCACCCCGCCACGGTATCCGGCCACGCGGCTGGGAGTCGAAGAGGTCATACGCCAGGCGTTCACCGAAGCGCGCGAGTACAAGAAAGAATGGGACGACTACAATCAGCGCAAATCCGCCGGCGAACAAAATCTGATTCCGCCGCGGCGCGATGAGAAACTCGAGCCGCTGGTCGAAGTTCTGGCAGGGAAGCGCTACGTCCATGCGCATTGCTACCGCGCCGATGAAATCCTGATGCTCCTCCGCGTGGCGCAGGAATTCGGATTCAAGGTGCGCACGCTCCAGCATGTTCTCGAGGGCTACAAGGTGGCGGATGAAATTGCCGCTTCCGGCGCGGGCGGGTCCACGTTTTCCGATTGGTGGGCGTATAAGATGGAAGCCTTCGATGCGATTCCCTACAACGCCGCCTTGATGCAGGAGCGCGGCGTGGTCGTCTCCATCAATTCCGACGATCCCGAGGAGGCGCGCCACTTGAATCAAGAAGCGGCCAAGAGCATCGAGTTCAGCGGTCTTTCTCCGAATGACGCGTTGAAACTCATCACCCTGAATCCCGCGATCCAGCTTGGCATTGATAAACGCGCCGGCTCGATTGACGTCGGCAAGGACGCGGACCTGGCGATTTACGATCTCGACCCGCTCAGCGTCTATGCCGTGGTGCAGAAAACCCTGATTGACGGCCAGGTTTATTTCGATCGCCAGCGCGACATCGCCCAGCGCCCGGAACTCGAAAAAGAAAAGCAAGCCTTGCTCGATAAGGAAAAGAAGGCGGCCGAGGAGGAGAAGAAGCCGGAGGAGAAGCCAGGAAAGAATGAGGAGAAGAAGCCGGGAGAGAAAAAGAGGCCTCCCAAAAACGGAGATGCGCAGGAAAACCTCGAAGGAGCCGGCCGATGAACTGGGCGACTCGGTCGAATTTCGTTGCAGCAAAGAAATTGCTCGGCCAATTTACCGCGCTGCTCCTCGCAGCTTTATTGGCATTCCCGGCATGGGCGCAACCCGCTCCCTCCGTTTATGCCATCAAAGGCGCGAAAATTTACACTTTAGCCGGGCCGGCGATTGAGAACGGCACGGTGATCATCCACGACGGAAAAATTGCCGCGGTAGGCGCGAGCGTGGAAATTCCCGCGGGCGCACAAGTGATCGATGCGACGGGCCTCGAAGTCTATCCCGGGCTCTTCGATCCCGTCACTCAGCTTGGCCTGAGCGAGGTTGGCGCGGTTTCCGCCACGGTGGACGTGAGCGAGTTGGGTGACTTCAATCCCGAGCTCGTGGCCGCGACAGCCGTGAATCCCGCGAGCGCGCACATCCCGGTCACACGCGCGAGTGGCATCACTCACGTAATCGCCGCGCCAGGAGCGCCCGGATTTGAAGTGGACAAAGGCGGTGTAATTTCCGGGCAGGCATCGGCATTTTCGCTTTCGGGATGGACGTTTGATGAGATGCAAATCAGCCGGTCCGTAGCCATGGTCATCAATTGGCCCACGATTCAGACCCGCACGTTTGATTTCGGAACCTTCAGCTACAAGGAAAAACCATACGCCGACGCGAAAAGAGAATACGACAAGTCGGTGAACGATTTGGGCGACTGGCTGGACCGCGCTCGCCATTACGCGCAAGCAAAGGAAAAAGGCTCGCCCGCTCTCTACGAGCGCGACCTGAAACTCGAATCGCTCGTGCCGGTCGTCAAAGGCACGCTGCCTGTTCTAGTGATCGCGGGTGAAGCCCGCTACATCCGCGCCGCCGTGGAATTCTGCGCGAAACAAAATCTCAACATGATCCTTGCCGATGGCTCGCAGGCCTGGAAGGTGAAAGATCTTCTCAAGGAAAAAAAGATCCCGGTGATCCTCGGCCCCACCGAGCGCGTCCCCGATGAACAAGATGACCCCTACGACAAGCCGATGACCCAACCGGCGGAGCTGCACGCAGCGGGCATTCCAATTGCCTTCTCGAGTTTCGGTTTTTCATTTTCCCGGCGCCTCTCGCAATTTGCCGGCACCGCCGTTGCGTACGGTTTGCCGCATGACGAGGCCCTGAAAGCCGTGACGCTCAACGCAGCCCAGATGTTCGGCCTAGGCGACCGGCTCGGAACCATCGAGGCGGGCAAAATCGCCAACCTGATCGTGACGAACGGCGACCCGCTCGAAATTCGTACCCAAGTGAAATATCTTTTCATTAAAGGCGAGCTCACCAGCACCGACAATCGCCATCGCGATCTCTACGAGCAATACCGCAAACGCCCCGAGCCCGCGCATTAGAATCGCGGCGCCGGTCCGCAAACGCTGACCGGGCCGCGAGATTTCAGTACCGGAACGGAAGTCCCATCCGCCTTCGCGCTGGCGCCCATCTTGATACACGCCAAGCACAACTTCCGCCCGTCTTTTATTGCGCATTTTCGCTTTTGCACAATTGTTCCCCGCCAGTACCAAAGTACCATTGCCGCAATTTGTCACCGCCTATGAAAATTGAAATGGAAGGGAGAAATTGTCCCTGGCCTGGGGGCGGCTGACTGCCGTACACGACAATGGCGCCATTGACCAAAGACACTCTCGAAATTGCAAATCCCGCCGGTGAATCTGTTGTTTCGCAGTCAACTAATCAAGCAAAAAACGCTTCCGGTCATATGCGCTCCGACGCCGTCTCGCTCGAAGTATCCGTCCGGGTTCATGGCTCGAAAGTAAAAGACATCGTGCTCGGAACCACGCCGCATACCGAACCCTTCGAAGAGCAGACCATCACGATGATCATTTTCCCTCAGGGCGCGGTCCTGAAAATGATCACGCCCGTGAATTCCGGACAAATGCTCGTGCTCACGAATTTGAAATCGCGGCAGGACGCGATCTGCCGCGTCATCAAAGTCCGCCCAAACGCAAATCTCGCGGCCTACGTCGAAGTAGAATTCACGAACCGGCAGCCCGGATATTGGGGCGTTAATTTTCCCTCCGACGGGCCTGCAACTGTCGCCAAAGTCGCGCCCGCTGTCGAGGAGCCGCCTGCGGCATCCGAAACTCCGAAACCGTCGCAGGACGTTTCCTGGGCTCCCACGCCACCTCCCATTGCTCCGGCGCCCAAGCCGCTCGATGCGAACCCTGTTCCGAGCGAAGTGAAACCAGTTGTCACTCGGCCGCAGACCTTCACTCCTCCTGCCAAGCCTGAGCCATCTTTCATTTCCATCGGTTCGCAGGAAGAGGTGCAGCCTGCGGCGTCAGCAACGGCGACAATCAAGCCGGGCTCGTCGCGCGAGGGCCTGCACGAAAACTTCGCCCCCTTCGCTCCGAAGAGCCCCTCGGCGACCGAAGTCCCGCCCCCGCCTCCCGCATCGCTTTCGATGCCCGAGCTGCGAGGCGACGCGGAGGGCGGGCCAGTGGACTCCGTGGCAGCGCTTGAAATTTCTCCCGCGCAAGAGCAGGAAATTCTGGCAGCCGCGAACCCATCGCCGTCGCTCGCTCCCTCAACCGAAAGCTCGCATAGCACGTTTGGAAGTTTCGCAGGCGGCGGGACTTTAGTTGCAGCCCGATCCACCTCGTCCGAATCCTTTGGCATGAACTTGGATTCGGGAGAAGCAGCGTCGATAAGCCAGAACGCGGCGTCTGGAAAGAATTGGATTTTGATAGCGGCATGCGTTGGTTTGCTCATCGCCGGATCGGTTGCCGGACTCTTTTATTTCCGAAGTCATGCCGCAAAGAGCAGCCCCGCCGCTGCGCATCCAGCAGCCGCAACGGCGACACAATCTTCGCCGGCAGTACAGCCGCCCGTCGCGGGCGATGCTGTTCAGCCAGCAAACGTCAATACAGCCGGGAACGTGGCGACGAATCCCTCGGATCATCAGGTGAGTGCCGCAAACGTCCCACTGGCTCCAGTCAATGCGACGAATCCTGCGAAGCCCCAGCCCGCGGGAGCCGCAAAGCAGGCCGCGCCGAAGGTGACGACCGACATGGTGGCACAGGCACTGAATGCGCATCCAACTTCATCCCTGCGCGCGGATGCCGGCTCAGCCGATGCCCCTTCGCTCGACGATGACTCAACGCCGGCGCCGCCGCAGCCGGACGCGCTTCCCGGAATTTCCACCTCGAATAACATTGCGAACCTGACGCCCCCCACGATTCAACCGGAGGGTCCCGTTAAAATCGGTGGAAACGTCAAGGAGCCGCGCCTGGTTTCATCCGTCGCCCCTGCTTATCCCATCGGAGCGATACAAGCTGGCGTCCAGGGCGACGTCGTGATTCAGACGACCATAGACAAAGATGGGAAAGTCGTGCAGATGCATGTCGTCTCCGGCCCTGCCATGCTGCGCCAGTCTGCTCTCGATGCGCTTCGCCGGTGGAAATATGAGCCATCCATGCTGGATGGCCAGCCCGTGGCCGTGCAGATGGAGGTAACAGTCAAGTTCCGCCGTTAACGACTCCGCCCCTCCTTCGGAGAACCCGCGTACGTTCGCCGCGGGCACAGCCTACCCGCCTTGCTGAGGCTTTTTCATCCTCTCCCGCATCCAATGGTAATATTGATATGCATAATTCTTTTCTGAATGGGCCGAGGTGAGCCATGCGAGAAGCTGTAATTGTTAGTTCGGTGCGGACAGCGGTGGGCAAATCTTCGAAAGGAACGCTGCGCGCCACGCGGCCGGATGATCTGGCCGCTGTCGTGATCAAGGAAGCAGTCGCGCGGGCAAAGGGCCTGGATGCGAAAGAGATCGAGGATGTAATTCTTGGCTGCGCCATCCCCGAAGCCGAGCAGGGCATGAACGTCGCGCGCATCGCCTCGCTGCGCGCAGGCTTGCCGGTGGACGCTTCCGCGATGACCATTAATCGCTTCTGCTCCTCGGGTCTTCAGGCCATCGCCCTCGCCGCCCAGCGCATCATGGCCGGGCAGGGTGATGTGGCCGTCGCCGGCGGCGCCGAATCGATGAGCATGGTTCCCATGGGCGGCAACAAAGTCTCGCCGAATCCCTGGTTGATGGACCATTATCCCGACGCCTATCTCGGCATGGGATTGACGGCCGAAAACCTGGCGAAGAAATACTGCATCTCGCGCGAGCAGGCGGATGAATTTTCGCTCGCCAGCCACAAGAAAGCTCTCGCGGCGATTGCCGCCGGGAAATTCAAGGATGAAATCGTGCCGGTGGAAGTGAGCTACACGGTTCTTGAGAATGGCGCGAACGGCTCCTCGAATGGCACGAAGCCCAAGACCACGAAAGTGATTTTCGACACGGACGAAGGCCCGCGCGCCGATACTTCCCTCGAGGCTTTGGCAAAGTTGAAGCCCGTCTTTCACGCGCGCGGGACCGTGACGGCTGGGAACAGCTCGCAGACGAGCGATGGCGCGGCGGCCTCCGTGGTAATGAGCGCCGAGCGCGCTCGCGCCCTGGGATTGAAACCGCTCGCGCGGTTTCTGGCCTTTGCGACGGCGGGTTGTCCCCCGGAGGAGATGGGCATCGGCCCTGTATTCGCCATTCCGAAAGCGCTCAAGATCGCAGGCTTGACGCTCGATCAAATTGACGTCATCGAGCTCAACGAAGCCTTTGCCGCGCAGGCTCTCAGCGTCATGAAGGTTGCCGGCCTCGATCCTGCACGCGTCAACGTGAATGGCGGGGCCGTTGCGCTTGGCCATCCGCTCGGCTGCACCGGAGCGAAGCTCACCGCGACGATTTTGCGCGAGCTCGAACGGCGCAACGGGCGCTACGGGCTGGTGACGATGTGCGTCGGCGGAGGCATGGGCGCCGCCGGAATTTTCGAGCGCGTGGCGTAACCTCAACCGCGCTTTGATTTTCTTAGCCGAGGATGTGCTCATGCGCCCTCGACCATCACGCTTCGAGTGTAGACCAGCGGGCAAGCTCCTGCGGGTCCGTCAGCATTTCCTAAATTGCTTCCACCGGCGCGCGCAATTCGATTTTCTTTTCGAGCTTGCGCGATTTCGATTTGGTTTCCATTAAGGTTCCTCCTCGATTGAAGTTTTCGCAGGCGCGCTACTGGAATTCCCCGCGGGAGCTGGGAAGAGCGCGGCAAGCCGTTCGACCGCCGCACCCAATTGAGGTTCGAACTTCGCCGCCTCGTTCGCCGCGAGCTTCCATGTGAAACAGCGCACGCCCACGACGCGCTGTGGCCCCATCGAGAATCCCTTCAGCTCGAGCGTCCCGCCGATTTCTTCCCACGAAAGGGCGACTTCCCATTTTGTGGTTGTGAGCACGCGTCCGGTCAGCTTCCCCGAATCGCCAAGATCGAGTTGCACCTTTTCGCCCGTTTTTCCAATCGAACCTGACTTGACAAGCCACCGCGATAGTTTCGCTGGATCGAGAAAATAAGGAAGAAGCTGCTCGTACGCGAATGAGGCGGGTCGGATAACGAACAGGATTGTCCTTTTTCGCCCGAAATAATTCTCCAGATAGTGTTTCAGAATCGCGAGCGACATTAGCCAGCCGGAAGCAGTGCCTTCATACTCCTCGTTCCACTGCGCATCTTCCCGAAAGCCGGATTGAATCAGCCGCACCACAGTCGAGCCGCCCCGCCGCTCGATGCGCACCTCGAAGATTCCTGGCCTGTCCTGCGGCGGGTCCCAGCCCAGCACGAACAGACTCCCAGGAACGGCATCGAGA